>Ga0153915_10007169_pt1 | contig 10504 bp, 6 predicted proteins | sample Opewatmetagenome_2_FD_107003 | JGI IMG/M metagenome (GOLD analysis project Ga0153915, IMG submission 107003) | Freshwater wetland microbial communities from Ohio, USA - Open water 3 Core 3 Depth 3 metaG | ecosystem: Environmental > Aquatic > Freshwater > Wetlands | place: USA: Ohio, Lake Erie... | reverse complement strand
TTTGATTAATAACCCTATATATAACATCAATTTTTTCATTCGGTTTATTAATCACATTTTTTACCTCTTGAATATCCTTTTTTAAATAATCCTTTAATTTTTTCTTTAATTTTTCTATCAATCTTTCGAGATTTTCTTCTAAATACTTGTAATGTTGTGCTTTTAAAAGAATAACTTCATAAGATTTAATAGAATTTTCCTTAAACTTAAAATTATCTTCTGCTGAATATTTAAGGTATTCAATGTTTCCTTTATAAGAATCTTCGTATACCCAGAATACTGAAGATTTCATCTTTGCATCCTTTTTTAGAACCGCTCTTCTAATTGGGTGACCAACAAGTTCGTTTCTCAAATTCCTTAACATAGTCTTTTCCTCGCCACTACTTTTTTCTGTTTTTAGAATTGAAGATAACTCATCGATAAAATCTTGGTGACAAAAAATTATTTGCAGGAATGCGATGCAAAAAGAAATGTATGAAATTTGATTTTTGAGTTCTGGGGATGTTTCTATTACGGGAAGTGTATCTTTAAAATAATCAACGATATCTGCCACGAAGTTAGATCTCACTTCATCATCCCATTTTAATCTCTTTTGAATTCCCTTGTGATACAACGCATAGCTATTCCATAGTTTATAAAAATGATCGAGCAGTAATTGGATTTTTTGTTGATTATCCATTTTTTGTTGATTGTTATTGCTGTTTTTAAACAAAAGTGTCGATTTACAAGTTATTTAAGTAATGCAAATGAATTGTTGTTGTGTTTTATCATATTGCAAGAGACTTCGTAGTCATTGTCATTAAGCCACTTTGGAAGTTTGAACCAATTTGAAAATACGACATTATACCAATATCATTACTTATAGTTATGATATTGTCTTGAAAGAAAAATTATTTTTTATCCTAATTTAGTGTAACATTATGCTTAGTTTGTAAGATATGGAAGTTGTTTTGATATTCATTATTAGTCGAGCCATTGTTTAACACCACCATGATGTGAACATGTTCCCCTATGGCTCTGGCTAAAACTATATGTACCATCGTAACATTCTGCCGTGGCTCCACTCGGTGGGGAATCATAGTATGTAGGTGATTGCACCTTATGCCCTTGTGAATTTTTATAATACTTCGTGCTACTAGTTGAATATGAACTTGATGTTGACTTATATTCTACATTCTTCAAGTAGCTACCTTTTACATAGCCAGTCTTACCATTGTATGAAATTTCTATCCATTCACCAAAATTCTCTCCATTGACTAAACGAACACTCGAACCTTTAGTTATCTTACATATAATATGACAAGATGTATCCGGACTTGTTCTTAGATTTATTGTTGATATTGCTTGTTTAACTTGTCCAAAAGTTGATACTGTTATAATAAATAGTATTAAACTAAAACTCAATCGTGTTTTCATATAAATAACTTATAATTAATATTTTCACTTGCTAAATAGCTTTCATAAATACTAGAATAGCATTTATATTTATCAGGATATCTTTCACACATATCTGTATCGCCTTTGTATGTATCTGTATGACCTTCGCACATATCAGCATTGTCTTTGCATATGTCAGTATAGCCTTTGCATATGTCAGTATTGCCTTCGCAAACATCAGTATGGCCTTCGTAAATATCAGAACGCCTCTCGCAACAATCGGGATAGCTCTCGTAAAGTTGCGGGAGGCGTTTGTATGATTCAGTATGCCGTTCGCACATTATAGCTTGGGCTTGGTGAACTTCAGCGTGGTCAATTGCTTGTACTGCGGGCTTGATGCACCATAGAGCGACTTGACGTATGCCTTCACGTCGTTGGTAACATCTATTATCCCGGTGATATCGGCATACATCACGTTGTTGCGGGTTATCGCGGCGTTGTCATGTGCCGCCTCGGCGGTTATCTCGGCCGTTCGCTTGACCTTCATCTCATCGTAGAGCGTGGTGAGGTTGGCCACCTTCAGGTTTGCCTCGTTGGGGTTGTAGGCGGTGACGGTGGTGATTTGTTTTATGAGGGTGTCGAGGTAGCTTAGCTTCGAGTCCATGTCTTGCGGCACCTTGCCGTGCGATGTGGTAGTAGTGCTTGCCTGCCCTTCGGTAGCGGCGACGGTGGTTTCTTTCTTGGTGCTGCGCACCCTGCCCAGGAACTTGCTCGTTATGGAGAGGAGGTCTTCTTTGGTACTCTCGGGTATGTCGGTGGCACGTATGGCGTTTGCCACCCTGGTAATGATGTCGGTGCTCATGGCAAAGATGTCGGCCCTGGCATTGCGGGCATTGTTGAGATCGAGTAGGGCCACAGTCTCGGCGGTATCAACGGTTTTCATCTTTACGTTCAGGGTGTTCAGGGCATCGGCCATGATACTCGTTTTCGTTGGGGTGTACGCGATACCAAACGCGGTGACCTCTATCACGAACTTGTTGAAATTTGAAACATTTGTCTTGTGTGTAATTGCAGTTGTGGTAGCCATGTCTTCAGATTTTTTTAATGTTATAACTAATTCGGTAACGTTTTGCAATATCTAAATTAAATGGAAACGCACAACATCGGGATAAAATATTTTACGCGAAAAGTTATTAACAGGTACTGATACAGGTGTTAGCGGATAAGCGCGAGGGTATGTAGAGATGGTATTTATGGCAGTATTTGATGTCAATACCTGCCTACTGTTGACTTCGTCGAATCCTCCGGGGGGGGCGCCAGTAGGGCTCTCGCGTGTATGGTTATTTCATACCCCGTGAAGGATTATTGTGCGAGATCGTGCTATTGTGTTCCCTGCCAATAGTTTCGTTTGAATCCAGCGGGGATGGTTTCATGTTGTAGCCACGGGTTAAGACCCGTGGCTATTGATTACCACCACCGGGTAAAATCCCGTGGGGATATGCCATTTGAGTGTACGTTAATGTGCCGAAAGAAATAGCATAGGGCGTTGCCCTATGCTATTTCTCGGATGGTTTTGGAAGCCCTGGAGGGGCGAGAGGTTACGACCTTACAGGGCTCGCGTGACGTATGTTATAAAAACCTTCAAGGTTTCCAAAACCTTGAAGGTTTAATGGTAATGATTGAAGATTCGTTAAGGATTGTGATACTGTGCAAACAAAGAAGGCCACCATACTAATTGTGGTGGCCTTCTTATCGTTTGATATAAACGGTTTTTACTCGTGGATCTTGAACTCGTCCCAGCTCTTTATGGTGATGTCTTCGAGCCTCATCTTGCAGAAGCTCTCGATGAAGGCAGCGGCGAGCCGCGCGTTGGTGATGAGCGGTATGTTATAGTCTATCGAGGCGCGACGTATGGTGTAGTCGTTGTTCAATTCTGTCTTGGAGAGGTTCTTCGGCACGTTCACCACCATGTCTATCTTCTTTTCTTTCAAGAAATCGAGCGTGTTGGGTTTCTGCGCGTCATCGGGCCAGTAGAGCGTCGTTGCCTCGATGTCGTTCTCGGCAAGGAAGCGTTGCGTGCCAGGTGTGGCGAAGAGCTTGTAGCCCTTGGAGCGGAGCAACCTGCAACTCTCGAGCAGCGCTACCTTCGACTTGGCGGGCCCCGAGGAGATCAGTATGTTCTTCGCGGGGATCCGGTATCCAACCGAGAGCATCGACTTGAGCACCGCATCGTGGTAGTCGTCGCCTATACAACCCACTTCTCCCGTCGATGCCATGTCGACGCCCAGCACAGGGTCGGCTTTCGACAACCGGCTGAAGGAGAATTGAGATGCCTTGACGCCGATGTAGTCCAGGTCGAAGATGTTCTTCCTTGGCTTCTCGTAGGGTGCATCGAGCATGATGCGCGTGGCCGTCTCGATGAAGTTGTGCTTGAAAACTTTCGACACGAAGGGGAAACTACGCGACGCCCGCAGGTTGCATTCTATTACCTTCACCTCGTTATTCTTGGCGAGGAACTGTATGTTGAACGGGCCGGAGATATTCAGTTCCCTGGCAATTTGTTTCGCTATCTTCTTTATCCTCCGGACCGTCTCGAAGTACAATTTCTGGGGGGGGAGCGTCATGGTGGCATCGCCCGAGTGAACCCCCGCGTACTCGACGTGTTCCGACACGGCGTAGAGAATGATCTCGCCCTTGTCGGCCACCGCATCTATCTCCACTTCCTTGGCTTGCTCCAGGAACTCGGTGACCACAACGGGATATTGTTTCGATACTTTGGCGGCGAGCTTGAGGAAATGTTCCAGCTCGTCGTGGTTAGACACCACGTTCATCGCGGCACCCGAGAGGACGTACGACGGGCGTATGAGGACGGGGAATCCTACTTCCTTGACGAACTCGAGGATATCGTCGATGCTCGATAGCTCTTTCCATCTGGGTTGATCAACACCGAGCTCGTCGAGCATCATCGAGAACTTGTGGCGATTCTCTGCCCTGTCTATGCTTGCAGGCGATGTGCCGAGGATATGAACTTTCTCTTTGTCGAGGCGTGTAGCGAGGTTGTTGGGTATCTGCCCGCCGGTGGAGAGTATCACTCCCTTGGGTTGTTCCAGGTCTATGATGTCCATCACGCGCTCGAAGGAGAGCTCGTCGAAATACAGGCGGTCGCACATATCATAATCGGTGCTCACCGTCTCGGGGTTGTAGTTTATCATCACCGAGCGGTAGCCTTCTTTACGGACGGTGTTGATGGCGTTGACACCACACCAGTCGAACTCCACGGAGCTGCCGATGCGGTAAGCACCCGAGCCCAGGACGATGACCGAGCGCCCGTCGTTCTCGTAATCAACGTCGTTCTCCTGCCCACTGTAGGTGACGTAGAGGTAGTTCGTCTGGGCGGGAAATTCCGCCGCCAGCGTGTCTATCTTCTTCACGCAGGGAATGACTCCCGTTTTCTTGCGGTAGTCGCGCACTTTCAGCACGCCCTCGTGCATGTTGGCGATGCTCGTTTTCATCACGTAGCGAGCCACCTGGAAGTCGGAGAAGCCCAGGCGTTTCGCGTCGCGGAGAACAGCTGTTGGCAACGACTCCAGGGAATTGAATGTCGTGAGTTTATTCTTCAGGTTGAATATGTTCTGCAACTTGTAGAGGAACCACTTGTCTATCTTGGTGAGTTCCCAGATCTTGTCGACCGAGTATTCACGCTCGAAGGCGTCCTCTATAGAGAAGATACGCATGTCGGTAGGGTTCTGCAACTCGTCTTCCAGATCCTCGAAGATCACCTCGCGGTTGCCCACGAAGCCGTGCATCCCCTGGCCAATCATGCGCAGGCCCTTCTGGATAACTTCCTCGAAGGTGCGGCCGATGGCCATGATCTCGCCGACGCTCTTCATCGACGAGCCTATTTGCTTGGACACGCCGATGAACTTGTTCAAGTCCCAGCGGGGTATTTTACAAACGATGTAGTCGAGTGCTGGTTCGAAGCAGGCAGTGGTGGTCTTGGTGACGGAGTTTTTCAACTCGTAGAGCCCGAATCCTAACGCGAGTTTCGCCGCGACGAAAGCCAGGGGGTAACCCGTTGCCTTCGATGCCAGGGCCGACGAGCGCGACAAGCGGGCGTTGACCTCGATAACGCGGTAATCCTCGCTCTCGGGGTCGAAGGCGTATTGAATGTTGCATTCGCCAATGATACCGATGTGGCGGATAACTTTTATGCCGATCTCGCGAAGCTTGTGGTACTCGCTGTTGGTGAGCGTTTGCGATGGTGCAACCACGATGCTCTCCCCGGTGTGGATACCGAGGGGGTCGAAGTTCTCCATGTTACAAACAGTGATACAGTTGTCGTAACAGTCGCGAACCACCTCGTATTCCACCTCTTTCCACCCTTTCAGGGATTCTTCGAGGAGGATCTGGGGGGCAAACGAGAAGGCAGTGGCACAACGCGCGCGGAGTTCTTCCTCGTTGTCGCAGAACCCGCTACCTTGCCCGCCTAGGGTATAGGCCGCGCGGATGATTAACGGGAAACCGAGCTTGCGTGCTGCAACGAGCGCATCTTCCATCGACTCGACGGCGACGCTGCGGGCAGTTTTAACATTTATCTCGTCAAGTTTCCTCACGAACAACTCGCGATCTTCGGTGTCCATGATGGCTTGGACGGGCGTTCCCAGCACCCTGATGTTGTATTTCTCGAAGATGCCGGCCTTGAAGAGGGCCACGCCGCAGTTCAAGGCTGTTTGCCCGCCGAAGGAGAGCAATAACCCGTCGGGTTTTTCCTTCTTGATGACCTGCTCCACGAAGTAGGGGGTGACGGGCAGGAAGTAAATTTTATCGGCTATACCTTCCGAGGTCTGGTAGGTTGCTATGTTGGGGTTGATGAGGACTGTCTCGATGCCCTCTTCCTTCAACGCCTTCAGTGCCTGCGACCCGCTGTAATCAAACTCACCAGCCTCGCCAATTTTCAAGGCACCAGAACCAAGAAGAACTATTTTTTTTATCGATTTATCCATTGTCGTTCCAAACGTTTTCTATGTGATACTTTAATCTCCGTATTCTTTCCCCGGTGTTACTTGTCTCGTGGTGATTCCCGTGAACTCATCATTCGAAACTCGTAACTCCAGGAGAAACTATTTCTTGTGTTTTCTCACAACATCAAGGAAGTCATCGAAGAGGAATTCCGTGTCGGTTGGTCCGCTCGATGCCTCGGGGTGAAACTGCGCGCTGAAGATTGGTTTTGTCTTGTGGCGAATACCCTCGCAGGTGCCGTCGTTGTTGTTGATGAACAGTGGCTCCCAGTCGCCCGCAATTTTCTTCAGGTCCACTGTGTAGCCGTGGTTCTGGGATGTGATGAAGCAGCGATGTGTGCCAACTTGCTGGACAGGTTGGTTGTGGCTTCTATGTCCGTACTTCAATTTATATGTATCTGCGCCACTCGCCAGCCCCAGGAGGAGGTTGCCCATGCATATCCCGAAGACGGGTTTGTGTTGTGGGGACGACAGCACTTTCTTGAGAACGTCTACCGTTTCCTGTAATTGCTTGGGATCGCCTGGACCATTCGAGATGAAGAGACCGTCGTAATCCATCGAGGAGTAATCATAATCCCAGGGGACGCGTATCACGGTGACGTCGCGCTTGAGGAAGCAGCGGATGATATTATTCTTCACACCGCAATCTACCAGCACGATGCGTAACTTACCATTGCCATAGGTGACGGGTTGCTTAACGCTCACCTCGTCAGCCACGTTGTTCTTCGCGGGGTCGAACATCGGGGTGTCTTTGCCTGCGAAGACGATCTTCCCCAGCATCGTTCCCTTTTCCCTCAGTTTCTTGGTCAACGCCCTGGTATCTATGCCGAAGATCCCCGGTACTTCGTTTTCCTTCAACCAGTCGGAGAGACTCTTCTTCGCGTTCCAGTGGCTGTATTCCACCGAGTAATCGTCGATAATGTAACCCGACACGTGAACACGTTCCGACTCGTAGAACTTGTGGATCCCGTACTGATCCTTCTCGTCGCTGGGAACGCCGTAATTTCCCACGAGCGGGTAGGTTGCCACCAGGATCTGACCTTTGTACGACGGGTCGGTGAGGCTTTCGGTGTAACCGGTCATCGCCGTGTTGAACACCACCTCGCCCGAGACCGATTTCTCGTACCCAAATGACTTACCGACCAGTTCGGTACCGTCTTCGAGTATTAATTTAATCTCTTTAAAATCAGGCATTGCTGTCTTCTTTTTCTGTTAGTACTTACCTTATGTCCAAAATTCTGCAAATATAGCGATGTATTCGGATTGGCAAGGAAAAAGAAATTAACAGTTGGCCGCCTCGAAAAAGGCCGCGATGGGTTCTTCAACATCAAAAAACGCGCTATGATTATCTCTGGTCGTATATCTGGGAACAATATTCGATCCGGTAGTAATAATCCCCTGCGAGACGTAACACAACCATGAATCGTGAAACAATCCACCCGTGTGTACTCTCTTGGCCCAGGGAACACACGTCCCTGGGCGCTTTGATCTTTTTGGCTAAAGAGGTTTACGTGTTGTGTTATGGGGTAAATGTTATGCCTGGTTGGCAGAACACGTTCATCCCTCCTGGATAAGGCAAAGGAAGATCAATACGTGTGTTTGTCGCTGTCAATCTCGCTGCTGCTGATCTTCTCGCGATTCATCTTGCGCCATACAATCCAGATATACGCGGCGACGAGCGGCACGAGGAGGGAGACATACCCCATCGTGGCCAGCGTGTACTTGCTGGACGAGCTGTTGTGGATCGTCAGCGAGCTCTGTATATCTGTCGTCGAGGGGTAAAATGCCGTGTCGTTGAGGCCCGCGACGAAGAAGAGAGCCAAAACCAGCGAAATGGTCCCCGCTCCACCAACCCAGATGGCCTTGTCGTTTCTCTTGAAAACAATCATGCAAATACTTGCAACGAGCGACCCGACACCGGCTAGCAAAAGAATCATCACCAGCGGCATCTCGGTGAGATTGACGAGGTACTTGTTCGATTCTAGTGAAAAAACGCCCTTGCTGTCGCAGGCAACACCACTTGTTGTGCAGATACGTGCGAGGCTGAATGTCGCGAGGAGCAGGAATGGTAGCGCCTCGCGTTTCACCTGTCTCCTGGCACGTTCTTCGATGGCTGTATTATCAACCGAGTTGATCACGTACATCGCCCCCAGTTGCCGGGAGAGTAGGAGCACGGTTCCTCCCAAGAGCAGGTTTGTGATGTCAAGAAATGCTTCTAGCCCCCTGGCAGGGTGCATCCATATCGAATGATTGAGGTCGTCAATATGGAATTGCGACCCGCTAAAGAATGTCCCGACAACCACGCCGATAACTAGCGGGGCGATAAAACCATTTGTCGCGAGGAATATGTCATATACGGTTTTGCCGAGCACATTGCCCGTCTTAGAACGGAACTCGAACGATACGGCCTGGACGGTAAAGCTGAATAAAAGCAACATCCATACCCAGTATGCTCCACTCAAACTCGTGGAATAAAACAGGGGGAACGAGGCGAAAAATGCTCCCCCAAACGTGACGAGCGTTGTAAACGTCAGTTCCCATTTCCGTCCCAGCGAATTTATGACAAGAGATCTCTCTTCGTTGTTCTTGGTAAGTGTCCACAAGAGCGACTGCCCTCCCTGGACAAACATGAGGAACACGAGCACTGCCCCCAGCAACGAGATGATGACCCACCAGTACACTTGCAAGTCATCGTGCGACAAGTGCTCAAACATGTGGAGCCCCTTCCCCCGGGCCTTTTCTTATTTGACTGACTAAAATACCAATATCCGCGGCAAGCAATATCGTGAACAATGCGAGAAACATGAAGAACGTAACCTGCACGGAGCCAACATCAATGTGCGAGGTCGATTTCATCGTGGGCAAGATGTCCTGGATCGTCCAGGGCTGTCTGCCAACTTCAGACACTACCCAGCCTAGTTGCGATGCCACGTACCCAAGCGGTATGGACCACAATGCCACGCGGAGTAGCCAGGTTGTCTTGGGTAATATACCTCTTTTCAGGCAAACCAGTAGCAACGCGAACAGCAAGATGAAGAAACCTCCGAGTGCCACCATCAGGTGAAAACTGTAGAACACGAGGGGAACGTTGGGCACTATGTCGGTTTTCTTCTCGAGGTACCCGTAACCTATATACTTGTAGTTTGCCCGGAATCGGGCGAGTGCTTGTGCCTTGGTTTGTTCATCGCCCAGCTTGTCGGCAGCCTTGTACGCCTTCAATGCCCCGATTGCCTCCCTGCCCATCGCCATCTTTACCGTTGTCGCAACAATACCGTACTCGCGATTCCCGTCAACCAGGTCTCGTATCCCTGGCACAAAAGCATGGGCATCGTTGAACGCGAGGACTGACAGCATGTTCGGGATGGCGATTTTGAAGAGACATGGATCCCCGCTGCTGTCTACCTGTTTGTCGGGATTCAGCACGCCGACGGCAATAAGTTCAACACCTCTCGCCCCCTCGTATAACCCCTCCATGGCTGCCAGCTTCATTGGCTGTGCCACCGCCACTACCTTCGACGTGCTATCGCCAGTGACAGCGGTAAGCAGTGCTGCGGACAACCCGAATATAGATGCAACGGCTATGCTTCTCGATGCCAGCAGCGCCTCCCTCTTCTTCAACAAGTACCACGCTGAAATGCCCACCACAAACAACGATGCAACGACAAAGCAACTCGTCACCGTGTGCGTGAATTTGCTCACGGCCACCGGGTTCAAGAGCACTTGCCAGAAGTTTGCCATCTCGTTACGCGCGGTGTCAGGGTTGAATTCCATCCCCACTGGCGACTGCATCCATCCATTGGCTACCAGGATCCATAATGCCGATAGGCTGGAGCCAATAGCCACGAGCCACGTGGAAACCAGGTGAAATCGTTTGCTCACTTTTGCCCACCCGAAGAACATGACAGATATGAACGTCGATTCGAGGAAGAATGCCAGTATCCCCTCGATAGCCAGGGGCGCACCAAAAATATCGCCCACTATCCATGAGTAATTCGCCCAGTTTGTGCCAAACTCAAACTCCAGGATAATTCCCGTCGCAACGCCGATCGCGAAGTTTACGCCGAAGAGCGTCATCCAGAAACGGGTGATTCGCTTCCATTCCTCTTCTC
>Ga0153915_10007168_pt1 | contig 10505 bp, 2 predicted proteins | sample Opewatmetagenome_2_FD_107003 | JGI IMG/M metagenome (GOLD analysis project Ga0153915, IMG submission 107003) | Freshwater wetland microbial communities from Ohio, USA - Open water 3 Core 3 Depth 3 metaG | ecosystem: Environmental > Aquatic > Freshwater > Wetlands | place: USA: Ohio, Lake Erie... | reverse complement strand
GCCCGTTCGGCAATCAATGAAGGAAGAGCGGAGTTTATTCCTATTTTCCTTTCGGAAGTTACTATGCTTTTCAAGAATGGAGTTTTAAGAGCCGACGTTGCAATGATTCATGTTTCCCCCCCCGATGAACACGGCTTTTGCAGTTACGGTATTGACGTAGGAAATATTAAAACCCCTGCCGAGAAGGCAAAAGTTGTTATTGCGCAGGTTAATAAGAATATGCCGCGCGGGCTCGGCAATAGTTTTATTCATGTAAATAAAATTGATTACATTGTCGAATACGATGCCCCGTTATTCGAACTTCCGCAGGTGGATCCGAATACTTCGGAAGAAGAATTCCGCCAGTTTGACGAGATAGGAAAGCATATAGCAGAAATTATTGAGGACGGTTCGACTCTCCAACTTGGAATCGGCGCTATACCCGATTCGATTCTGAAATATCTGCATCATAAAAAAGATCTCGGCATTCATACGGAAATGTTCTCGGACGGTTTGATAGACCTGATTGAAGAAGGCGTTATTACCGGGGAAAAGAAAACTCTGCATCCCGGCAAAATTGTCGCCGGATTTGTGCTCGGCACAAAACGAGCTTTCGATTTTATCGACAATAACCCTATATTCGAATTTCATCCTCAGGAGTATGTTAACGATCCGTTTGTAGTTGCGCAGAACCATAAAATGGTTGCAATAAATTCGTGTATTGAAATTGATTTAACGGGCCAGGTCTGTTCCGATTCGATCGGCACAAAAATGTATAGCGGAATAGGCGGACAAGTGGATTTTATTAGAGGCGCAGCCCGCTCCGAAGGGGGAAAACCCATTATTGCCGTCCCTTCATTTATACCGGGTAAAAAAATATCGCGCATTGTTCCGCAGTTGAAACCGGGCGCAGGGGTTGTAACTTCCAGAGGGGATGTTCATTATGTGGTTACCGAATTCGGAATCGCATATCTGCATGGCAAATCAATTCAGGAAAGGGCAAGATCTTTAATTAATATTGCCCATCCTGATTTTAGGGATGAATTAACAAAATACGCTAAAGAAGTATGGCACATTTAATAATTATAGAAATATGATTGCCGTTATTGGGGACATACACGGATGCTATAACACTCTTGTTGAGCTTTACGGGAGGATAAAAGAAAGATACGGCGACATTCCGGTTTATTCCGTAGGGGACTTAATAGACAGGGGAAGGTTCAGTTATGAAGTCGTCAATTTCATAATCGATAAGAAAATTTACTTTACCCCCGGCAATCATGATTATATGATGTATCATTTCTTTAAAGAGAGCCAGAGTGTTTTTGCGCATTCGTGGGTTTTTAACGGAAGCGAATCAACTTTGGAATCCTATGAAAAAGTTGAAACGGCAATCTTTAATCATATTGAGGTTATCAGAAAAGCTCCTTTGTATTTTAATTTGAATGACTGTTTTATATGCCACGCAGGCGTCTCCAGTTACTATAAAAAAGTCCTTCCGCATGATTTTAAAAATGATCTTGATTCGCTTTACACAATAATTTATGGAGATTACAGCAGCGACCATGGAGTTCTTTGGACAAGAGATTCGCTTCTTAACCTTGGAAAGCTTCAGGTAGTAGGGCATACAAAGCATCAGGAAATAACTTATGTGGATGAAGCGAATGCAGTTTATATTGATACCGGCGCCTGTGTTGGGAACAAATTAAGCGCTATTATTGTCCACGAAAATGAAATCGTTGACACTTTTGACCAAAAAACAAACATTAATGACATAATCTAGTGCAAAAATTTTTCTCTAAACAAAAAAAAGGTTGTAATTTTTCTTCTATTTCGTGATGTTTGTATCATTAAATTTTCAGGAGGATTTATAGAGGTCTTGCTACTATAGAAAATTTGTTCAATTGAAAGATAGGTTTACTCATTTATCCTCAAAATACATATTGGAATAACAGCGGATTAAAATATTTCTTTGTTCCGCTGATGATTATTGTAAGTATCGGGTTCTTAGGCTTTAAAAAAGAGAATCATTCTACTGCCTCCCCAAAAGATATTCTGAACAATTCTTGTTCCGTTGACGGGCGACCCGGCAATAAAACAGATCAGCCTTCAGGAATAAAACAGCTTTCCATTTTTACGCCTGAGGACCGGATTGCAGGGTTTGACACAACGAAGAAAGCAAAAACCGATACAACAAAAAAGAATGCCGCTGCTGAAATAAAAAAGATAACCGCTGATACGCTTGGACAACTGCCTGCTGATTTGAAAGAAAAAACAGTTTTTCCTGATACCACAAAAAAGAATATCGTTGCCGGGACTAAAAAAGTTTTAACGGATACTCTCGGGGGAATTTCAAATAATCCAAAAGAGAAATCCGCCGTTATTCCTGCCGATACTACGAAAAAGAATAAGGCCGCCGGCAAAGGCATTCTTGCCGATACGCTGAAAGAAGGTCAAAAGGATTTACTATCTCCGGCGGGCGCAGCTAAGGATACCGTTAAGCGGGATTCTATTTCTCCCGATACAAGATACCTGGTTCACTTAAGAAGATATACGCCTTATATCAATTTGAATCAGTCGTATATTTCCGGTTTCTACGATCCTTTCCAAGGCAAAGTGCTGAGAACAGTAAAGCTTGATTCGACCGGCACAAAAATAATTATAAGGGAAACAATTGCAGGGCAAAAGATGAAGCCTGATATTGTTATGCCGGTTGAAGAATACCTTGCATTGCAAAGCCAGAATCTTGAAAAAGAGGCTTGGGAGAAACCTTTCAGGAATTACGAAAAGAAAGAGACAAAGAAAGATCTAAAATCCCTGATGGGCGACTTTACAAAAGTAGATATTCCTCTTCCGAGCGTTTCATTTCTAAGCATTTTCGGGGAACCGAAAATACAGCTTGAAGTCAACGGCTCCGTTAAAGTTCATGCCGGCTGGCGGAATGAGGTTACAGAAGGATCGACTCTTTCATATTCGGGAAATACGAAAAATGAACCCGATTTCAGCCAGGAAATTCAAATAGGGTTAAACGGCAAAATAGGGGATAAACTTACTATAGGCGCCGACTGGGGAACTAAAAGAAGTTTTCAATATGAAAATATTCTTAAAATAAAATATACCGGTTATGAGGATGAGATTGTTCAAAGTGTTGATGCGGGAAACGTTTCAATGCAGACTTCTTCTCTTATCGGAGGAAGCGAAGCTCTCTTCGGCGTTAAAGCTAAATTCCAAGTGGGTCCATTAAAACTGGAAGCCCTTGCATCGCAAAAGAGAAGCCAGTCCGAACAAAAAAATGTTACAAGCGGTTCTTCGGTTACAAGCTATACAATCAATGAATGGAATTATTCAACAAATCACTATTTTATTGATACCGTATATGCAAGCAATGAATTAATAAAAAATTATTATGGCAATAACCCCCCTCAGTCAACGAGTTCCTTATATGTATCTGAAATAGAAGTATGGAAAACAACTACCGGAGTAATTCAGCAGGGGAAAGAACGGAGAGGGAATGCTTATCTTGATCTGCCATCCCACATTTCCGGCACATATAATTCATCTTATAAAGATTCGACATTGCAGACCGTGGCAGGAACTGTTCTCGGAAATCAGCGTTTTATTAAACTTGAATCGGGTACCGATTACAGTTTTAACGCGGCAACAGGCGTTATAAGCTTTAAAACGGTTATCAACGAGTCGGAAGGCGTTGCCGTCGCTTATAAAACGAATGAGGGAAAATATTTCGGCGAATTTGCATCCGATACGGAAGACGGTTCTATCCTTGTGTTGAAATTGGTAAAACCGCCTAATCTTCAGCCCTCATTCAGAAAAGCATGGAAACTTCTTTTAAAGAACGTTTATTCTCTGGGCGGCAAAAAAATTAATAAAGAAGGCTTTAAACTTTATATTAAATATCAGGTTGAAGGCGTAGGGCTTCAGGATAATATTGATGACGTTAAACTTCTTAATGCTTTCGGGTTCGATAAACTGGATGCAAGTTCAGCCGCCAATCCTGATAATGAATTTGACTGGAATACAAATGTGCTGCTTGTTGAAACAGGGGAAGTAATTTTCCCGATGCTTCAGCCTTTTGGCGAGAATATGCCCGAAGCGATTGCCGATACCTCTTTGAGGTTTACCGGGATGTACACAAAAACCCAGACAATGGCAAAACTGGAAACAGCCAAAGATAAATTCGTTATTACGGGGCAGTATTCAGCCGCTACATCTTCAACTATTACAATAGTTAATGCTGTCGAAAATTCGGTAAAGGTTACTCTTGACGGAGTGGAACTTACTGCCGGCGCGGATTATACGGTTGAATATCTCGGTTCGGTTACAACTCTGGTAATTAAAAATGCAAGGGCTCTTGTAACGGGGGCTAATCTTAGTATTACCTACGAACAGAATGATATGGTCAGCCTTGCTTCGAAGACGCTGCTCGGGTTAAGGGGAACTATTGATTTGAATAAAGATACCAAGTTTGGTTTTACCGCTATGAATCTTACTCAGCAGTCGCTAAGCGATAAGGTTACAATAGGCCAGGAACCGTTAAGCAACTCAATGTACGGAATTGATTTCTCCGGTTCATACAATCTTCCGTTCCTTACTAAAGCTGTCAACAATATTATACCTACCAATTCGCCTTCGAAACTGGCGCTTACCGGGGAGTTTGCTTATATCAATCCTGAACCCAATACAAAGAAAAGCACTATTGCAAGTGATGACTCAAAAAGCATAGCATATGTTGATGATTTTGAAGGCTCCCGAAAAACTATTCCAATCGGCGCTAATTACGGGGGCTGGCACGATATAAGTTTTCCAAGAATTGTCATCAACGGGAATGATACAAGAGCGAAGAACAAAATGCCTTATAAAGTAAAAGTCAACTGGTACACCGATCTCAGCTCAAGCGGTTCAGTAACAGTTGCCGACCTTTATGGGGATGAAAGAGCTTCTCAGCTTTCAAGAGACGATCAGAGGATTACAGCTATGGATTTCTGGTATAAGCCTGCTGAAAGAGGTTATTATAACAGAAAACCTTCTCTTCCGAGTGAAGACAATAACTGGGGCGGTATGATGCGCTGTCTAAGCACTACTGCAAGCAACCTAATAGACGAAAATATGCAGTACATTGAATTTTGGTTTTATATTAAAGCCGCGCCTTCGGGCTCTAAACTATACATAGACCTTGGGCAAATAAGCGAGGATGTTATTCCGAATGATTCGCTTAATACCGAGGATACTAATATGAATGACGCTTATGATTCCGGGGAAGATGTAGGACTTGATGGCATTACTAATTCGGATGAATTAAACGATACTTCCCTTGAATCCATTTCAGATCCGAGCAACGACGATTATGATGCATCGGCTGCTTCTTACTCAAAAATAAACGGCACCGAAGGAAACTCCGGCAATATTGATCTTGGAAAATTGCCCGATACGGAGGATTTAAACAGGAACTGGTTCCTTGATAATGTTGATAATTTTTTCCGGTACGAAATGCCAATTGATACTTCATCCATTGTAAACCCTTATATTGTGGGGGGAGGCAAAGACGGCTCCGGGTGGTACCTCGTAAGAATCCCGTTGAATAAATATAAATCGGATCTGAGCGTTGGAAGCCCGGATTTGCAGATTGTCGAAACAATCCGTTTCTTCGTACACGGCGTAAGCAGCGATGTCCATTTAAGGTTTGCTGAAATAAATCTTGTCGGCAACCAGTGGAGAAAACTAGACCCTCCTAACAGCACCGTTACAGCCGAAGAAGATGAGGTATTGTTAGTGCAGACTATAAGCATTGACGATAATTCTTCATACTATTCGCCAAGCGGACTTAAACAGGAAGTTGATAGAACTAAAACGGATAAAACAGTTTATAAAAATGAACAATCTCTTAATCTTATTATAAGCGATCTCGAACCGGGCGATTACAGGGAAATAATAAAAGATTATTCGTATGGCCTTGATGTGTTTAATTATAAAGAAATGAAAATGTTTGTTCATGGCGATGAATCTCCTTCAACTAACGGTATTTCATATTTCCATACCACATCATCCGGCGATTCGGTTTATAATGCACAGCTCTATTTCAGATTCGGCGCCGATACTCTGAATTTTTATGAATACAGAATGCCGGTAAAACCGGGCTGGGTGGATATGGATGTGGTTTTTGCGAACCTTACTGCAATAAAACTTGCAAGAACCAAAACAGATACTTTATGGCAGGAAGCCGTATCGGGTTATTCAGGGCATTATTATGGCGTAAGAGGTTCTCCTTCTTTAACGAGTGTTAAATATTTTACAGTCGGTATCCTTAATCCGGTAAAGACCACTACTCCGAGTGTTGCTATCAGCGGTAATGTATGGATAAATGAGCTGCGTGTTCTCGATGCCGACAGCTCTCCGGGATGGTCTTATACTGGCACTGCATCATTTAAACTGGCCGATATTTTCAGCGTTAATTTTACAATGCAGAATAAGAATCCTTATTTCCATAAAATTGCAGAACGGTTCGGCGACCGAAGCGACCAGATGTCGTGGACACTGACAACGGATGTTGACCTCATTAAATTTATTCCGTTCGATCTACCGGGAAGCACTTTAAAATTAACTTATACAAAATCAGAAGCGACCGTTAAACCTTTGTATCTGTTCAGCACCGATATAAAAGTTTCGGAAGCTGTTGCTAAACTTGAACAGCAGCTTATTGCTTCCGGCAAATATTCAACCGAGGAAATTGAAAAAAAACTGGACAGCTTAAGAACTATATCGAATACAATTACCGTAACCGAAACTTATTCCATGCCTACAATTGCAATAAGAGCGCCCGCCGATAACTGGTTTTATAAAGATATTATTAATGGATTCACTTTCGGATTCAATTATACGGCATCGACGTCAAGAACTGCATATATAGCAGCCTCTAATTCCTGGCAGTGGGATGCTAAAGCGCAATATCAGATTGATTTATCAAGAAAAGGGTTGTCTTTCTCAGTTGCCGGAATACCTTTTCTCGGGGAAGCCGTAAAATGGTCATCCGATTACGGAGCAGTAAGAGTAAATTTCTTCCCCCAGACTATAGAGGTTGGAGCAACCGCTAAGCGTTCTTATAGTTATTCCCTTGCTCGTACAATTAATTCTACCACTTCAACTGCAACAATTTCTAAAACACCGAGCATTTCAAGGAATTTTACGACCACCCGCTATATGAACTTCCTGTGGACTATGACCGAGAATGGTTTCTTAAACCTTACTACAAGGTATGAACTGGATATCTCCGGTTCAAACGCTTATCTGCTTGCAGATGACAGCAGTAACGGGAGGTCTGAAAGAGATATCTGGAAAGATATTTTTAAAAACGGTTTTTTCGGCAAAGATTATGAAGCGACTCAGAGAATTGAACTTAGGGCTAACCCGCGTCTTCCCGATTTGTGGGGACTGAAAAAATATCTGCAAATGAATCTTACTTATAATGTTAATTATGCTTGGGAAAATGATTTTTCGGCGGATTCTCTTGGAAAAAGCGCAAGTTATAACGCTACTTTCAAATTCTCGACCGCATTAAAATGGAAATCTCTTGCTTATTCGATATTCGGATGGTCTGCAAAGAGTTCATCTGCTTCACCGGAGGGGCAGAATGACGAAGGCGGAGGAGATACAAGGCGCGGACGCGGACGCGGAGGCGATAGAGGAGGCAATCCTCCCGGAAATATGGGCGGCGATGGTCCTCCGCAGAAAGATGGAAATAATCCGCCTCTGAAAGAGGGAGATAATCAGCAGGCTCAGAATCCTCCTAAGGATAAGGACACGTCTGCCGTTAAAAATATGCCGCAAAAAGAACCGGGGCAGGGCCCGGCTGATACTACTGCCGTAAAGAAAAATGACCAGAGCAAACCTTCCACTCTTAATGCTTTTGTTAAATCTTTTAGAGATTTTATACGCTTTTCTCTTTTCGATTATGACAAAGTCGATTTTGGAATTGAACTTCAAAATTCATACGGAGGCAGCGCTCTTAAAGGAGACGGAAACGGATTTAATAATTTCTGGGGATTTATTCAGGACTTTGGGAAAGGCCCTTCAAGATTGTTTATGCTTGGGCTTACAACAGACCTCGGGCCAAGAGTGGCTTCTGAAAATACTGTTCTCAGTGATAATTATTCTCAAAAACATAAAATTACTCTTGCTACTACTAAGCCCCTTTGGGAAGGGGCGGAACTCTCTTTGAATTGGAGTGTTTCGTGGGGATTTAATAAAACGACCCAAATGACGGTAAACGACGACGGAAGTTTGAATGTTACAAGCGTAAGCGCAACGGGTACAATCGAAAGATCGTTTTTAACAATACCTCCGGTGCTGATGTTCTCTACCATTTTTAATAACGGCATTAAGAGAGTTCATGAACTTTATACTGCCGGGGCAGACAGCACTCTTTCAGATGCGTTTATAAACGGATTTGAAACATTTCCTTTCCTTTCAAAAATTCCATTCCTTAAAAATGTACTGAAGTATATTCCAAGGCCTAACTGGTCATTTACATGGTCGGGCCTCGAAAAATTCCCGGTCTTCAGTTTTGCTAAAAGAGCGTCGCTTATGCATGCATACTCTTCAAGCTACAAAGAAGGATGGAAGGTCGATTCGGATGGAAATTCGGAAATCCAATCTCAGACAATTGAATACAGCTTTGCGCCGTTGATTGGGCTGAGTTTTTCATTTGAACAGATACTCGGCGGAACTTTAACTACAAGCGTAAAATATAATACAAAATCTACTTACGGTTTCAGCGCGGGTTCGGCCACTACAAATATTACTTTGGCATTGCAGAATGATATGGACATTTCGGCAAGCTTCCTTAAATCGGGATTTGAAATACCTCTTTTCGGGCTTGCATTAAAGAATGATATTGAATTTTCCATTTCCTTTACTCTCGGCCATACATCAAATATCTTATATAAGATGGAAAAATTCAAAGACGACGGCGATCCGGTTGACGGCACTATAAGAACAAAAATAAGCCCGAAAATAAAATATAATATGAGCCAGAAAGTTAATATTTCCATATATTATGACAGAACTACTGTAAAACCGGAAGGCGCTTCAAGAACAATTGCCACAACTACAAATCAAGCCGGTATTGATATTGAAATCAGCATCGGTAAATAAGCATCAGCAAAGGAGATTATGAGTTATAAAATTCTATGGGTCGATGACGAGATTGAACTTCTCCGTTCTCACATCATTTTTCTGAATGAAAAAGGGTACGATGTTGAAACGGTGGCAAACGGCGAAGACGCTTTGGCGGAAATAAAAGAGAAAAATTATGATCTTATCTTTCTTGATGAAATGATGCCCGGGTTGGGGGGATTGGAAACTCTTGCACTTCTAAAAGATATTAAACCCGATATCCCTGTTATAATGGTTACTAAAAACGAAGAAGAATCCTTGATGACCGAGGCGATTGGAAGTAAAATAAGCGATTATCTTATTAAACCGGTTGTCCCTTCACAGATTTTACTTGTATGCAAAAAATTTCTCGAAGGGAAAAAAATATCGCGCGAATATGTGGCTAAAGATTATCTTACCGATTTTAATGAAATTTCAGAAATGAGGCTGAATGCTCTTGATTACAAAAAATGGGTCGATTTATATCTGAAACTGACTAATTGGGAAATTGAACTGAGCGAACATCCTGAACTTGGGCTTTCGCGGACTCTGGCCGATCAGAAAAAAGAATGCAATCAGGAATTTTCTAAATTTGTAGAAAAAAAATATAAAGGATGGATAAATGCTTCTGAAGAGGATGTTCCTCTTTTTTCCCCTCAGATTTTGAATAAATATGTAATTCCGCACTTAAAGGCTTCAGAGAATCCTGTGTTTTTTGTGGTTATAGACTGCCTCAGGCTCGATCAGTGGTTAATAATGGAGAAACATCTTAAAGAATATTTTGAGATTGAAAAAGAATATTATTACTCTATACTTCCAACGGCCACTGCCTATGCCCGTAATTCTCTTTTTGCAGGTTTATATCCGTCGGATATCCAGAAATATTTCCCCGATTTGTGGGCAAGCGGCGACGATGACGAGGTGAGCCAGAATAAATATGAAAGAGAATTACTGCAGTTATTCTTAGACCGCAACAGAATAAAACTCCGCAATGAATTAAAGTATATGAAGATTATCGATCCGGAAGTGGGCAGGGCTTTTGAACAGAATGTAGCTTCTCATAAAAAAACTCATTTAATGGCTGTTGTTGTCAATTTCCTCGATATGATTGCGCATGGACGTTCGGATTCTCAAATTCTTAAAGAGATAGCCCCGAATGAAGCGGCTTATCTTTCCCTGACAAACGGATGGTTTACTCATTCTTCGCTGCTTGGTACTTTTAAAACAATTTCGAAAATGAAAGGCGCCAAGGTAATTGTTACAACCGATCATGGAAGCATAAGAACCTTGAGAGGCGCTAAAGTGCTTGGCGATAAAGAAGCATCTAGCAATTTAAGGTTCAAATTCGGGCGCAATCTGAG
>Ga0153915_10007167_pt1 | contig 10505 bp, 10 predicted proteins | sample Opewatmetagenome_2_FD_107003 | JGI IMG/M metagenome (GOLD analysis project Ga0153915, IMG submission 107003) | Freshwater wetland microbial communities from Ohio, USA - Open water 3 Core 3 Depth 3 metaG | ecosystem: Environmental > Aquatic > Freshwater > Wetlands | place: USA: Ohio, Lake Erie... | reverse complement strand
TCACGAATGTGCTGCGTCAAGAATCCGAAGGGGAGGTTACGCTGGGAGAAACAGAAGTTCCGACAGTAGTGACCGATTTGTCCTGAGCCTATCTTGAACTTACCCCGAGTCAGTCGAAGGGCCTGTCGAAGGAGTCCTGCCCTAATACCTATTTCGCAGGTCAAAAGTGGTTCCAATCTCTAGTGTGTTATTGCAAGACCTGACCCTCGATTGCAAGCTGCTGTGGACAAAAGCCATGGTAGTGAGCGTTGAGGAAAAGGCACACCACTCCAATCAAGCGGTTTCTTCTCAAGGTAAATCTTGGGTGGTGGTTGAAAAGTGCTTAATGCCAACGGTTGGAGGAGTACTACTCGATTTGGAAACGACTACTAGCTATCCCGCAAACAGTCTTTCTGGGTTTTTGTTTGTAATCGTGTTAATTTTATCGTCAGTCACTCCCGCTTTTTTAAGGCCTGGAATGAAATCATTGAAAATATAACCAGGCCTCACATTAATGGGCGTCTTACCCAGGAAATACCAAACATTATCCTGGGATAGCATAATCTGATGCTCATATCCAATACCAATCAATCCGATCACACATGCTGTGCTCAATTCGTCATTCCCGTAAACCGGAAGGCCTAATCTGTCAAACGCTATGAAGGGGCCTTTCTTCATTATTGTTAAGTGGTACTGAATGTCACCGGAGCCACTCACATGACCGATAACAATCTTTTTCGGGTCCACCCCTTCCGAAACAAGAAGATCAACCTGTTCGACACCCATTGTACTTGCTCCGCCCGTATGGGTCATGATTGGAATTCCAGTTTCCTTTTGAGCCCTTGCTGCTGCTCTGAGAACTTTTTCCTCATAGGAGGTTATCTGACCATTGCTTGTGGCAACTTTGATTACTACCGGACTAATTCCTGTCGTACCAATTCCATTTTTTATTTCTTTCGTGAAAAGTTCAAAAATTTCGCCTGTACAGTCACCCGTAACCATATCCCGAAATTTAAAATAGCCCGGAGCGCCGTCAGCTTCACAATAAAGTCCGGTCGAACAAATGATATGGATTTCTGTTTTTTGAGAGATCTCTTTAAGCAATTCCGGATCCCTGGCGCAATCATTCGGAGTGGCATCAATAATCGTTTGAATACCATAGGTTTTCAGTTCCCCGATGAAATCAAGGGCAGTCTTGATACATGCTTCTCGATTGTAAGGAGTTATTGTTTCATTCGCATACCAACCTCCAAATCCAAACTGTATGTGCTCATGCATAAGAGTCTTACCCAACTCATTTGCAGAAATCAAACCAGCAACCGTATTCACTTTCGATATCTTACTCATGTTGACATTCCTCCTAAAGATTAGGGCGATGATTTGCTCCACTTTGGACCTAATCAGTTCAGGTTCATGAAAAATCTAAGGCATCCACCCCACCTCTTTTAGAGCATGATGAAATACCTTGCGATATTGGGCTCCTCTCCGGAAATCAACTTAGCCTGCAATCTCATTAAGTATTGGCACCAAATACTGCTTGAAGACATCATAATTCTCGCTCATCCCGAAGTGGCCCAGCCCCTTCATAACAACAAAACGCGAACCTTTGACCTGTTCTGCCAGATTTCTCGTGTCTTCGAGGGAGACAGCCAGGTCCGAGTCGCCTGTCAGAAAATATACAGAAACTTGGGAAGTATCAATGTATCGAGCTTTTCCTGTCAAGTCATGTTCGAAAAAGAAGTAATGGACATCTCCTTTGAAAACATCCGGAACACTCTGACTGCACTTCCATGCAGTCTCTCGCCTGTATTTTTCTGGACTGGTGGGGCTCATCATCGAAAACATGGCTGCGTATTTGAAGTCATCGCTAATCCTCGGATGATGCCACCAATTCAAAGTAGACCGACCACTGATAACCGTCTCCGATTGATCATCGGATTGAGTGGCTGTATCCTGAGCCACATTTCCTCCCATTGTTGATTCGACTCCAATGACCGCCCGATATTCATCAGGGCGTTCCAATGCCAGGTCAGCAGCCAGGTTCCCTCCCACAGATACCCCTACGAAGACCGGTTTCTCCAATCCCAGTGAATGATTAAATGCTGCATTCTATTTCTTCTTTTTATCTAAGACGACCGACCACCCTGATCTGCCTTCATCAATTCGCTTCGCCATTACCACCCCCTTTCATCTCCGAAAGCATAATCATTTGTTGTAGCCATGGCTGATTCACACATCATCCTTTCATTATATGGACTGCTTCATCGTTTCCATCCAGTGCCGCCTCGTAGAATGCCTCGGAGAAACTTGGATGGGCAAAGACCATCTCTCGAATATCTTCTACCCCAATTTCATGCTTCATGGCCATGGCACCCAGATGGATCAATTCCGTTGCACTGGGTCCAAGGATATGTACTCCGATGACTTCGCCATATTTGGCCTCAGTGATGATCTTTACCATTCCTTCCTGTTCCGAAGCTGCTACCGCTCTGCCACACCCGACGAAGGGAAACTTCCCAATTTTTATCTCTCCCCATTTCTCTTTGGCCTCTTCCTCCGTGAGACCAACGGAGGCAGCCTCGGGGTAGGAATAGAGGCAGATGGGAGCGAATTGGTAGTCTATTCTGCTCTCTTCACCTAAAATATTTCTAACAGCTATCTTGGCTTCAAGGAATGCTTTGTGGGCAAAAAAACTCTTGCCGACTATATCCCCGGCAGCATAAATCCCAGGAGAACGGGTCTTCATTTGAGAATCTACAGAAAGGAAACCGTTTTCCAAAGTTAGGGAAGCCTTTTCGATATTAAGGCCATCTGTATTACCGCGTCTGTCTCCCACGATCAATATTTTCTGAAACTCTAACTTTTCCTCTTTGCCTTTTTGCGCAATTTTGAGGGTGACTATTTCTTTCTTCTCCGGTAGGTCAGCTGCCATGACCTCGGCATCTGTAAATATTTTTACTCCTTTTTTCGATAACAAACCCTTGTATCGGACGGAGATCTCCCGATCCATTTTGGGAAGTATCCGGCTTTCTCTCTCAATAAGGGTAACCCGTACCCCGAACGTATTGAAGAACGTACTGAACTCAACCCCCCGTCTCCCTCCACCCACTACGGCTATGCTGGTAGGAAGATCCGTTAGATTGAGTGCTTCGTCACTTTCGATAACCCACTGTCCATCTTTTTTGAGGAGGTCTAATTCCAAAGGTACTGCCCCCGACGCAATCAGGATTCGATCCGATTCTAATCTCTTGACGATCTCTCCCCCCCTTTTGATCGAGATCGTTCTAGGATTGATAAAGGAGGCTTCTCCAGGAACAACCGTAATGTGATCGCGGTTCAGGATTCTGCGGACACCTGAAACCACTTGGTTTACAGCTGCATTCTTTCTTCCCATCGCATATTTAAAATAAGAAGCGGCCCCCTCTCTATCTCGCATCAATCCAGAATCTGCAATGTGATTCCAGTGGAGGGCTTCATGAAGAAGTGTTTTGGTGGGAATACATCCGCGATTGAGGCATGTTCCACCTAAATCGCTTTTCTCAATAATGGCAGTCGAAACTCCTTTTCGTGCAGCCAGAATTGCCGAGAGGTATCCTGCAGGACCACTTCCGATAATGATTAAGTCAAATTTTTCGTTAGGAATATCCATTCCATTTCCTCTCACTGCCATTCATCCATTCTCACGACGATCTTGATCAGGTCTTTGGAGGCGAGCAGGCGCTCAAACCCTTTTTCCACCAAACCCTTTGCGGAGATGGTGTCGGAGATGAATAAGTGAGTATCGATCTTTCCATCAGCCAGCAGCTCAATCACTTCTTGAAACTCATCATAGCTGCTATAAACTCCTTTTACCTCGATCTCCCTGTGCAACAGGTTGTAAAGACTGAATGGCACATTTTGTTCATAGACTCCTATCACCAATATTTGACCGCCGCTCTTGACACAATCCATGGAGGTTTGAAACGCCATCGGGACGCCAGCGCAGTCAAAGACCATATCCGCGCCGATTCCGCCCGTGAGATCAAAAATGCGGTCTCTTAACCCTCCCCCTTCGGAAAGTGGGTTGAGGACAAGGTCAGCCCCCAATGCTTGGGCGACCCGGGACTTCTCTTCTGAAATCTCCAAAACGATCACTTTACTAGTCCTCACCAACTTCAGGAGTTGAAGAACAGCAAGGCCAATCATTCCGGCCCCGATGACCATGACGCAATCTCCGGATTTGAATCGTGACAGTCTTACCCCGTGGAGAGCGACGGAAAAAGGTTCGGCAAGCGCTGCTTCCTTTGCCCCTAAACCGGAAGGGAGCTTAAAAAGCATCTGTCCAGGATACCGGATTCTTACATATTCGGCAAAGGCACCGTCATTTTCCGGATTCACGCCGATGATCGTTTTCCGACGATTAGGGCAGATCGAATACTGTCCCTTTCGACACCAATAACAGGATCGGCACGGAGCAGAAGGTTTTACGACAACGTGATCTCCAGGCCGAACACTGTAAACCTCCCTACCGACCTCAGAGACCACACCGCTGAGCTCGTGCCCCATGACTGTACCCACCGGTATGACGATGCCATTCTGATAACCATGGACATCCGAACCACATATTCCGCAGTATTCTACTTTGACCAGTACCTCACCGGATTCGACTACGGGTTTTGGCTTGTTTTGAATTTCTATTCTTCTCAAACCTACGAGAACCGCAGCTTTCATTGTTGGACACCTCTTGGCTAAGGTTGATTTAGGCTACATCCTCATATTCGTTTCATGAAAGAAGATCTCCAAAATGGTCTAATTGAAGACAACACCACCATCTACGTTGATGGCCTGTCCTGTAATGTCTTTAGCTTCATCTGAGGCGAGGAATACTGCAGTATTACCAATCGAATCCGGTGTCTGGGGTCTCCCAAGAGGGACTCGGGTCCTAATGATTTCATTGAAAACCTCTGCCGGGTTCAAACCCTTAAATTGGGGATATGTCTTCGACATGACTTTCCCAGCAACCACTGACATATAAGTCCAAACAAACCCGGGGCAGATCGTGTTCACGTTGACGTTATAAGGCCCCATTTGGAGGGCCATGACCTGACTGAAAACGATCACACCCGCTTTACTTGCAGAATAGTGGGGAAGCCAATCTGAGCCCCTTCGCCCTGCTATTGAGGCAACATTGATAATCTTTCCCTTTTTTTGTCGCTTAAAATAAGGGATAACGGCACGGTTGCACAAGAAGACTCCCTTCAGGTTTGTATTAATGGTCAAATCCCAGTCATCCTCTGAGATATTCTCAACCCGGGTCATTTCGTCGCTGATAACAGTCTTCTCAGAATATCCGGGTACCCCAGAACAGCAGACCAGGATATCGATTTGCCCCATTTCCTTCAGACTGGACTCGATGAGATCTTGGCAATCTTTTGCTTTGCATACGTTCGTTTGAATGGCCAAAGCCTTCCGGCCCAATTTCGATACCTCAGCAACCACCTTTTCTGCGGCAGATAGGTTCTGATCACTCACGACGATATGGGCACCTTCTCGGGCCATACAAAGACAAATCCCTTCGCCGATACCACCTCCGCCTCCGGTCACAATCGCCACATGATCTTTCAGCTTCATATTTCAATCTCCCTGCTTCGAAGATATCGCTACCCCCAAACACCCTTCTCAACCTCAAGCTGTTAGACTTTCGTTTTTCCTTCAATGGCCTCAATAATGATTCCATCAGGATCCCTGAAATACATGATCAAGTTTGAGATGCCCTCCTGCGGACTGCAGTGCACCTGCATATGGTTAGCCAGAAGCTTTTCATAAAGTGCGTTAATATTATCTGTCTTGAAGCAAATATGAGATGCTCCGATATCGCTCGCTTTGTGACCTTCCGATGACTTTCCAGTAGGCGTATATTCGACGAGTTCTAAGAAAGTTCCCCCAATGCCCAGGTACACGATGCGCTGTTCAGTCCCTGGACATCCGGTGATTTTGTCGCACACCGGCCCCTTGTACCTTACGCCTTCCTTAACCGAGTCCCAAAGCACCTCCATCCCTAATACGTCTCGATAGAAAGCAATCGATCTCCCCATGTTGCTCACTGTGAAGGCTGCGTGATGGATGATGCTAACTGGCTGCATAAACACCTCTCAGAACATCACCTGTTTCGGGATCGAGGGTTGAACACTCATGTTCAGCATAGTGTATGGCCTCTTCAATTTCCTCCTTCACTCGCTGCTCCAACCCCTTATATTCATCCTCGGACAATAAACCTTCTGCGATTAACTCCCTCTTAAACCTCAGCACGGGATCTTTCTCCCTTGCCTCCTCCCTTTCTTTCTCGGTTCGATAGGTATCGGGATCGCTCATCGAATGACCTGTCCACCTCTGAATGATGCATTCCAGCAAGGTTGGACCTTCTCCTCTCCTTCCCCTTTCAATGGCCTTACTGGTTTCTTCGTAGATCCTGCGAACGTCATTCCCATCAACTGTCACCCCAGGGATTCCATAGCCAGCAGCACGTACAGAGAGGTGGCTGAGCCCTCCGGTGGCCCTTTGAATTGGCATTGAAATAGCAAGTCCGTTATTTGCAACGACGAATATGACGGGCAAGTGGAGTGCCGCCGATAAGTTTAATCCTTCATGAAAGTCCCCCCGGTTCGTGGCACCGTCACCGAAGATGCAAACCACCACACCTCCTTTCTTCTCCATTTTAAGACCAAGACCCACCCCGGCCGCTACGGGAATGATCGAACCAATAATGCCCGGGGATGGAATAATTCCTTTTGAGAGATCTCCGTACATATGGGAACCTGTAGGAGTCCTGCCTTCGCCAGCTCCTTCCTTTTTACACATCTGCCCTGCCATCATCTCCTTCAGGCTATACCCCTTGATTAGTTCGGGTTCTTTTCCACGATGGGATAGCGTGATATAATCCCCTTCTCTCAAACCATAACAGGTCCCAATATGGACTGCTTCTTGGCCTTGGCCGGGATGGAGATGACCACGGATACGTCCTTGGCGATGAAGCACCATCTTACGCTCTTCAAATCTTCTACCGAGCACCATCCAGTAGAGCATCTGCCTTAAATCCTTTTCAGATAGTTTCATCTTTAAGCCTCCCTGAATCAACGCATCCTTAAAATGAAACCTTTTGGATTTTCCAAGTGTTTTTTCACTTCTCTGAGAAATCTTGCGCCAGAGGCCCCATTAATCACCCGGTGATCGAAAACACCGGTCACCATCATTTTCTTTCTGATTTCAATCGATCCGTCCACCACAGAAGGTTCTTCTCGAACAGCCCCAATGCCGATGATTGTGGTCTGTGGCTGGAGGATGAGTGGCACGGCTGCATATGCCTCAAAAGGGCCAAGATTAGAAACCGTAATTGTCCCCCCTTCCACATCTTTGGGCTCAAGCTTCTCTGCCCTAGCTTTCTTCGCTAAATTCCGTACTTCTTCGGCTAATTCCAGAATGGATTTTTCCCGAACTCTTTTAACAACCGGGACTATCAATTTTTCCCCTAAGTCAACGGCGACCCCAATATTCAGGTCCTTCTGTACAACAAACCCATCCTCATAACAGTAGGCGTTAATCTCCGGTGCCACATCAATGCCCAATTGAATCGCCTTCATGAGGAAGGGAAGATATGTCAGTTTTACCTGATCCGGCCCACCCTTGCTTGATGCAATCCGCTTGGCTATTTCTGTCACATCAATTTCCATCAATGTACTGGCCTGGGGGACATTTCTTGCGCTCGAAATCATTCGGTCAGCGATCACTTTTCTCCAGCCCTTAAACTTCACCTTCTCCTTTTCCTCGATGATTTCCTGCGGTTTTCTTGTCTCGGGTTCGATGCTCTTTCTTGTCTGGACAAGGCGTAAGACATCCTCTTTAACGATCCTTCCCCCCGGTCCAGTTCCTACCGTGATCTTGGACAGGTCGATCCCCTCACGTTTTGCTATCGTCCTCGCCAAAGGAGAAATCTTTCTGCCGATCTTCTCTGGCGAAGAAACATTCCCTGCTGGGAGTATTGCTTCCTTTATCTCTTCAATCTCCGACCTCCTTTCCCCCCGGTCTCTCAACGGTTCAGCGGAAATGCGCCTTTCCTCCCCCTCTCCTCGGATCACACCCAGTACAGATCCTATCGGGATAGTTTCTCCTACCTCATACCTTATTTCGATTAGAACCCCCGTGCACTGCGCAGGAATTTCCACAACAACCTTATCGGTTTCGACAGAAACGACTGTTTCTCCTTCCTCAACCCTTTGGCCTACACTCTTGTGCCACTGGACGATGGTCCCCTCAGTGATACTGAAGCCAGCTTCTGGAACCGTGATCTCATAGTCCATGTGTCCTACCTCCTAAACCTCGATCAACTCATGAACAGCCTGTAGGATTCGGTCCACACCTGGTTGGTATAATTGCTCCATGGTAACGGCAAATGGAATGGGACAGAACAATGCCCCAACTCTTTTTACCGGACCATCAAGATAATCAAATCCCTTGTCGGCCAAGAGAGCAGCGATTTCACCCCCGAATCCTCCAAATGTCGGTGCCTCATGAACAATGACTGCCTTACCGGTTTTCTCAACTGATCTCAGAATGATATCTTCATCCAGCGGTAAAATGGTTCTAGGATCGACTACTTCCGCACTGATCCCCTCTTTTTCTAAAACGTTTGCCGTCTCGAGGGCACGCTGTACCATGGCTGAATAGGCGATAATGGTAACGTCTTTCCCCTCCTTCTTCACTTCCCCTTTTCCTATCTGGACCAAAAATTCTCCCTCTGGCACAGGTCCTTTTAATTGGCGATAGAGAAATTTATGTTCCAAAAAAATGACCGGGTCATCATCTCTTATCGCTGCCTTGAGAAGGCCTTTTGCATCTGCCGGGGTCGACGGCAATACAATTTTTAAACCTGGGACGTTTGCAAACCAGGCCTCCCCACACTGGGAATGTTGGAGTGCGGCCCCCACCCCTCCGCCATAAGCCGATCGATAGACGATGGGAAGTCCTCTATCCCCTCCTAGGCACCACCTCATCTTCGCCGCAAAGTTCGCAATCTGATCCATGGCAATTGTCAGGAAATCTGAAAACATAAATTCCACAATCGGCCGATATCCCACGAGTGCAGCCCCGGCAGCACATCCAGCTATAGCGGACTCCGAAATAGGCGTTTCGATCACCCTCGCCGGGCCGTATTTATCTAAAAGACCTTTGGTGGCCCCAAAGATTCCTCCCCCATACCCCCTTCCGATATCCTCGCCCATAATAAATACTTTTTCATCTCGGGCCATTTCTTCTGTGAGCGCCTCATTAATCGCTTCCAGATAGGTTATCTCTTTCATAAACCTTTCCCCTTCCGATTAGGATGAAAATCTAGAATTCATGCCATTGAATTCGAAAAGTTAATTACCATAAGGGAAAAATATTGTCAATAATTCTTTGTTTTTTGTTAACAATTTTAACCCAATCAATTGTCATTGACTTATTCCTAACCATTTTTCTCTCGACATGTATTTATGATTTCCTGTATAATTCCCCCCAAAGGGGGACCCAAATGAGTGGAGGTTTACCTGTTAATAATTTTGCGGATCGGCAGAAGATAGTGGAAGATCTTAAGAAAAAGATTGCAAACTGGACATTTAAACCCGGCCAAAGACTCACTGAGATCTATCTTTCAAAAACTTTAAGTCTGAAGAGAAACAAAATCAGAGAAGTCTTGCGACAGCTTGAACAAGACGGATTCGTGAAGATCATACCCAACGTCGGCGCCACCGTTGTGGAATTCTCCCAGAAAGATATCGAAAATATATTCGACATTCTCATCGTCCTTGAGGGGCTGGCAGTCAGGTTAGTTGCTCCCTTCATTCCAAATAATCAGCTCCGCCGCATAAAGGTCCTTATTAACAAAATGGAGGCTACCAATAAAATCCCCTTATTCCATATATACAACATGGAATTCCACTCTTTAATCATTCAATTGAGTGAAAATGACCGTTTAATAAAACTCACAAAAAACCTCATGGACAATATAAGATGCGCCAGTTTTCAAACGATGTCAACTCCTGGACAGATAACTGCATCGATAAAAGAACACAGGAAGATATTCGAAGCCATAGAGAATAGGAATTCAATTAAGGCCGAGCAATTAATGCGGGACCACCTCCTCCATGCAAAGAATCGCCTCATTAAATACATGAACAAATCCCTATAATCATAGAACCAAAACCTTCAGCCCTAACCTGGGTGGATCCCTGGAGAAGCTTCATCGGCACAACCTTCAGTAGGGTTAGCACCATTGGTTCGAATAGAGGGGTTCGTCTCAAATTCTTACTGAGGCAACCCGGTTTGCCTAAAAGCCGGGCATAGCAAAGGTGAGCACCCTCCCGCCTTTACAAAAAACCTATAAGACTAAATAGTCATTTTTGGCATGGTTGTTCTTTAAAAGCTCTCTACTTTCCCCTTTGAGACGATCTGGCCGTTTCCCAATACGTAGGTTTTATCTGCTATCTCAAAGTCTGTTGAACATTTTGTTCAAT
>Ga0153915_10007166_pt1 | contig 10505 bp, 10 predicted proteins | sample Opewatmetagenome_2_FD_107003 | JGI IMG/M metagenome (GOLD analysis project Ga0153915, IMG submission 107003) | Freshwater wetland microbial communities from Ohio, USA - Open water 3 Core 3 Depth 3 metaG | ecosystem: Environmental > Aquatic > Freshwater > Wetlands | place: USA: Ohio, Lake Erie... | reverse complement strand
GGCGAGCCGCAGATCGTCATCCGCTGCGCATTCGCGGATTTCGGGAAAATGCAGGAAGCGCTCGAGGCCCGCAAGGTCACGCCGCTTTCAGCGGAACATGAGTACATCTGCTCCGTGCCCACCCACCTGCCCGAGGAACAGGCCACGGAAGTCCTCACGCTCGTGGACAAGCTCGACCAGGACGAAGACGTGCAGCAGGTGTTTCACACGCTCGCCTGAGCGGGCGCGACGCGGCTATCCGAAAATCAGGCGCAGCGCGCGCCTGAACGCATCCGGATCCGTGAGCATGACGAACGCCAGGCCGGTCAGCGCGCCGGCGATATGCGCATCGTGATTGACGTTGCCCGTGCGGCGGCGTGACGCGAAGTAGCTGTAGACGAGATAGCCCACCGCGAACAGCGGCGCTGGAATCGGCAGCGGAATGGGAAAGATGAACAGCGACTGCGTGGGGAAGTACACGATGGACGCGAACAGCACCGCCAGAATCGCGCCCGACGCGCCGAGCGACGCATAGTTCGGATCGTTTCTGTGCTTCAGGCACGTGCCGATGTCACTCAGAATCATGCCGATGAAATACAGCGAGACGAAATTCGTCGTCCCGATGACGCGCTCGAGCGGGAACGCGAAGAAGTAGAACGTGAACATGTTGAAGAAGAGATGGCCGATGTCCGCGTGCACGAATCCGCTGGTGATCAGCTTTTCGTACTCGCGGCGCCGGAAGACGAAGTACGGGCGCAGCATCGCCCAATCGATCACCTTGCGCGCGGCAAGGCCGACGAGGCTCACCGCGATCGTCACAACGAAGAGGATTGCCGCAGCCGGCGAGGCCAGGTTCAACATCACTGCCCCAGTGCGCTTGCGACGATGGCCTTGGCCTCGCTGACGATCGCGTCGAGGTGGCGGGCGTCTTTGAAACTCTCGGCGTAGATCTTGTAGAGATCTTCGGTGCCGGAAGGCCGCGCGGCGAACCAGCCGCTGGCTGCCACCACCTTCAGCCCGTCGATGGGCGCGTTGTTTCCTGGCGCGCGCGTCAACTTCGCCGTGATCGGCTCGCCGGCGAGCTGTGAAGCGGTCACCGCTGCGGGCGAAAGACTGCGCAGTTTTGCCTTTTGAGCCGGCGTCGCCGCGGCGTCGATGCGCGTGTAGCTCGGCTTGCCGAATTCCGCCGTGAGCGCGCGATAGTGCTCGCCCGGCTCCTTGTCCGTACGTGCCGTAATCTCGGCGGCGAGCAGATTCATGATCGGGCCGTCTTTGTCCGTGGTCCACGCGGTGCCGTCCATGCGCAGGAAGCTCGCGCCCGCGCTTTCCTCGCCGCCAAAGCACAGCGAGCCTTCATGCAGCCCCGACACGAACCACTTGAATCCTACCGGCACTTCGTACAACGGCCGGCCGCTGCGCTTCACCACACGATCGATCATGCCGCTGCTCACCAGCGTCTTGCCCACTACCGCGCTGGCGGACCATTGCGGCCGATTTGCGAGCAGGTAGTCGATGGCGACGGCCAGATAGTCGTTGGGGCCCACGAGGCCGCACGACGGCGTGACGATGCCGTGCCGGTCGGCATCCGGATCGTTCGCAAACGCGACGCGGTAACGATCTTTCAAGCCGACGAGCCGCGCCATCGCGTAGGGGCTCGAGCAATCCATGCGCACCTTGCCATCGTGATCCACCGTCATGAATGAGAAAGTGGGATCGATCACCGGGTTGACCACCTCGATGTGCAGACCGTACACGGAATTGATCGGCTCCCAGTACGGCGTGCCCGCGCCCCCGAGCGGGTCGACCGCAAGCGACAGATTCGCGCTGCGGATGGCCTCCATGTCGATGACGTTCGCGAGGTCGCGCACATAGGGCAGAACCAGATCCTGCGGATGTGTGGTCGGTGCGCTCAGCGCACGTGCGTAAGGAATGCGCTTTACATCCGAATTGCCCGCGCGCAGCAGATCGTTCGCGCGGTTCTGCACCCAGCGCGTAATTTCCGTGTCCGCCGGACCGCCATTCGGCGGGTTGTATTTGAAGCCACCGTCCTCGGGTGGATTGTGGGAGGGCGTGACGACGATGCCGTCCGCGAAATGCGCCCTGCGGCCGCGGTTGTAGACGAGGATGGCGTGAGAGATGACCGGCGTCGGCGTCACGCCGTCGTCGCGCTGAATGATCGTTTCCACGCCGTGGGCTGCGAGCACTTCGAGCGCCGTACGCTGCGCCGGGCCGGACGCGGCGTGCGTGTCCTTGCCCATGTAGAGCGGGCCGTCGATGCCCTGCCCGTGCCGGTATTCGCAGATGGCCTGCGTCGTGGCGAGGATGTGCGCCTCGTTGAAAGAGCCTCGAAACGGCGAGCCGCGGTGTCCGCTCGTGCCGAAGGAGACGAGCTGCGTGGCATCGCCGACGTCCGGCTGGCGCTCGGAGTACGCGCGCTCGAGCTTCGCCGGATCGATCAACAGGTTCGCGGGAACGGGTTTGCCCGCGAGTGGAGAGATCGCCATAGGAGTCGTCACCTTCGCCAAATCGCCCGGCGCCAGCACGGCCGATACCCGAACCTTGCCAGATTCGGGGCGGCAGTGGTTGACGGTTTTGGGCCGGCCGCCGCGCCGGTGCCCTCGCCCGAATCCGATTTCTCCCTGCGCAAGATGCTGACGCCGCCATTGATCGGCCTCGCCTTCGAACGCATGGGCTCGTACACCTCGACATTCGTGTTGCTGGCCGCGGGGCAACTCGTCGCAACGGTGATGTTCTTCGCGCTCGGACCCTATCGGTTCTCGACCCGCGGACCGTAGTGCGGCAGCGGTGCGCCGAATTCGTAGGCCCCAAGGTCCGGCGCGCGGCCCAGGTAACCGTCCGTGATGTTCGGCAACGCCGTGCCGGCGTCAATCGCCGCCGCGCCTTTGCGCAGGCGCAGGTCCACCGAATCGACGGCCACGACATGCGTCACGTCCGTGTAGTCCGGCTTCGGCGCATTCACGAAGATGTTGTAGTCGACGAGTCTGCTGTGGCGGTCCTGCCCGGTCGACTGTGAATACGCCTTCAACGTCGGGAACGAGCGCTGCACCAGCGGAATCGTCACGTTCCCCTCGGTAGCCTTGTGCGCTGGATAGAAGTTGCGCACTTCCTCGAATGGCGGTGAATTCCAGGCGAACGCGTCTTTCGATTCCGGGTTCGGGCGGAAGCCGTTGTAGTCGGAGCTGCTGTAGTTGGTGAACGTGTCCACGGCCAGCACGCGCGGCGCCGTGCCCTGCCCCATGAGCAGGTTGTTCATCAGGTGCATGTTGGACGCCGGCGTGAGCTGTTTGAACTCCCCGACATACGTGTTGTTCAGGTAGTAGATGCCGGAGGGCTCGCCGTGAATCTTCACGGGCCCCCACCACGCGTTGTAGACCACGTTGCGAATGAAATACACCGGCCCGCCGAAGATGGGCTGCGGACTCATTGCACCCAGCGGCGCGTTGAAGCAGCGGTTGCGCATCACGCGGATGTTGCGCATGGAGCCGTCGGCCTCGATGCAATTGTCGTGAACGACGGAAATATCGTTGTTGTAGATGTCGATCGCCACCGGCATCCGGTCGCGAGGGATATTCGGGTAGCCGTCGGGCATGCCGTACGTCGCGTGATCCAGGCCGTCATGGAAACCGCGCACGCGGTTGTACGCCATCACGTGCCCCTGGCCGTAAATCGAGACTGCATAGAAGGACTTCATCTTGCCGCGCACGGCGAAGTCCGGCCGGTCCACCCACGGCTTGATGGCATACCACGTGAACACGGCGCTCAGGTCTTCGCGGCCCAGCATGTCGTTGTCCGCGATGTAGAAGCCGCTCGTGCCGGACCAGTCCGAATGCACGGCGGTGCCGATGTTCTCGAATCGCGCGTGCTTGACGGTGAGGCCTTTCGAGCCGGCAATGTCTTTCATGCCGGCCTCGATGGCGGTGCCGGTATTGCGGAAGGTGACGCCTTCGAAGTACTGGTAGTCACCGCCCATCAGGTTGAACAGCACGGTGTTGCCGTCGCCGTCGAAGATCACGTCGCCATCGCCCGCGCCGACGATCGCGATGGGGCGATCGGGCGTGCCGTCCTGGGTCAGGTAGTAGGTTCCATCCCACGGGGTGCCACAACACGTCGTAAAGCGCGAGTTGATCTCGTGCGAGTAGTGATCGTGCTTGCTGAGATACAGGCCCGCATGAACGAGAATCGTATCCCCCGCGCGCACGCGCGGCGGCGATGCACGGCTCCAGTCGCCACCTAGCGCGCCCATGTAATACGCCTCGAGCAAGCCGGAGAACGCGGGCTGCTGCTTTGGGCCGGTGTATCCCGGTGGGTACACGTGGAAGACGCGGCCGTCCTTCGCGGGGTGCGGCTGGGCTCGCGTGCGAACCGTGACGGTCTTTTCGGCTGCGCCGCCAACACCGTCCGGGTCCTGAAGAGACAGCTTCACCTCGTATTCGGTGTCTTCATCCAGATCGAACAGGCTGCCCGCGAACATGTTGGGCGCCGTGTAATCGAGGGCGCCGCGGGTATACGTCTCTTCGTTCTGCAAACGCAGCGGGTCGAGGCCCTGCGACCATTGGGCAGAGCCTTTCTTTCGGTACGCGATCGCAACATGCGCATTGCGATTGTCGTCGCCTTCGATCGTCCACTCGAAGCCCAGTGCCATGAGCGTGGGCGGCTCCACCCAGAGCTCCCCGCTCGTCGTGCGATTCTCCGACCAGGCCGGTGCAGCGAGAGCCGCGAGCAGCAGTGCGCCGACGAGAGAATGCTTCATTCGGTTGTGCCCGAAGCCTTGCGTGGAGCAGCAGGTTACTGCGCGAAGAATCGCCGAGTCAGCCCGCGACGCTGGGTTGCCCGAGCACCGGCCGCGCGGGGGCTCGAACTGAATGCCGGCCGGAGCTGGATCAGCAGCAACAGCAGTGCGACGGCTGCGGGCACCCAGAACACTTCGGTTGGCGCTTTCGCGCGTTGAGCGAAGCGCCCGTCCCGCATGGCGCGCGCGAGCGCATCGGGCGATTGAAGCCTCACGTAGTCGAGCCCAACCTGCTTGGCGAGTGTCTTGAGATGCCCTTCGCGCAGCGAAGACAGGTGCTCGCGCGGCTGCGCGGCCGCTGTACCGGGCGCGCCTTCGCCAAAGCGCTGCAGGACTTCGAAGGCCTGCCAGTACCCGATGAGCTTGCCCTCCTCGTCCGTCTTGGGAATTCGCCGCGGCGTGTCGCCGCCGGCGCCGACCAGCCAGCCCTTGACCTCGCCCGGCTTGATGTCATCGAACATCTGCGGCGGATAGGCCGGGTCGAGCGGCGGCGCTTCCTGCCCATCCGTCACGAACAGGATGTTGGGGATGCCGCCCGTTTCCTTCGCAGCGCGAATCGCCCAGTACACACCCTTCGCCACTTCGCTGGAATTGCCCCAGCGCATGCGGCCGTCGACGTTCTCGAGGGACGCGACAAGGTCGCTGTAGTTCGCGCAAACCTCGACCGGCTCCAGCAGGAGCAATGTTCGATACTCGGTGAAGATGCCCCAGCCCACGCGCGACCCGCATGGCAGGTCGCGAACGGCGCGCCGGGCGGCGGCGCGAGCGTAGTCCAGCCGGCTGATGGGCATTCCGTTCAGCTCGTAGTCTTCGACATTCATGCTCTGGGAAATGTCGAATACGATGATGTAGTCGAATGTGCTGCGCGGCAGTTGAATCCGCGGAATCAGGACGGCGACGAGCAGAAGGATCAGTGCGGTCGCGATCAGGCCGATGTCCTTCCTGAAGAGCCCGCGCAAAGACGGTATGAGCGTCATGGAAGCGCGACGCTCACGGCAGGTCCATCCGCGCACCGCGCAGCGTGCTGCTCACATGTTCCTCGGGCGCATCCGCCTGATCATCGTTGACCGGCGCATCCTCGAGCTCCGGCGCGAGGCGCAGCGCCCGCTCCAGGTTGAACCGTGCATCCCACGCAGCGGGCGCACCGCGCAAGGCGTCCCGATAACTCTGTTTCGCCAACTCGATGAGTGGGAGGGATTGCGTGGGGTCGTTCGATTCGTTCGTCAGCGCCTGGCGCATGTGCAGATTGCCCACGTTATAGAGCGCAGTCTCCCGAAGGTCGGCTCGCGGGCCCTGAATGAGCGTCTTGTACGTCTTCAGCGCAGCATCTGGGTCGCCGGCGCGCGCAAGCGCAATTGCACGAGCGAGCTGGGCTTCCGGAACGGAAGCGTCTGCGTTTGATGCCGTCGCATGCGCGATGGAGTGGTTCACTCGGCCGGCTTGCCGCAGCTGCAGACTTTCGTAGGTCACCATGAGCGCGCAGCCGGCGGCAATTGCCGCGAACGCCGTGTGCACCGTACGCCGCCTCATTGCCAACTCCGCAGCAGCGCCAATCTATGAGCCAGCAGCATCACGCATGCAATTGCGGCGGCGAAGAGAAAGCGCCGGCTGTAATCCTGGCGAGGGATCTGCTCGAAGAAATCGAGCGGCAGGTTCTGCTGCTTGCCCACGTCCGCGACGGCTTTGGCGAGATCCTCTTCCACTTCGGCCTGGTAAGCGCGATACGGCGTGGCGAGCGTCATGAAGAACCGATGCAGCGCCACTTCGCCGATGGCTTCGTACGCCGGGTCCGTTGAATCGAGCGGCGGGCTGTTGTACGAGCGCAGATAGATCCAGTACAGCGCCACGCGATTGCGCAGCAAGCCTGACTTGATGCGCGCGCGAGTCGCGTCGTCGAGCTGTGTGCCGCCGTCTGAGACGAGCAGAATGATCCGGCTGCCCGTATACGCACGTTTCTCAAAGGAGCCAATGGCGGCGATCATCGCCTTGCCGACGCTCGTGTCCGCGAGGCCCCGGCCGACACCGCCCGCAGCGATGCCCGCTTGTATGGCCTCATCATGCTGAGTGAACGGCATGACGTTCAGCGGGCGCGTGCTGAAGAACATCAGTGAGAATCGGTCATCCGGCCGTTGTGCGACGAACTTCGACAGCAATGCGCGAGACACCTGCGCCTTCTGGGGTCCGCGCTCCAGGTGGTGACGCAGGTCGATGGGATCGATCGAACGCCAGTTCGCGGGGAGCATGTGATCGTCCATGCTTCGACTTCGGTCCATGAGCACGAGAATCTCCGCGCCGCGGCCCGTGCGCAGCACCTGCGTCTCGGGCCGCCCTGGGCTCGCAAGACCCAGCACGATGCTCGCGATGGCAAGCGCCGCGAACCCGCGACCCAGCGCATCCGCGAGATTGCCCAACGGATCCGCAGGCAGCCAGGCGAGCCACGAGAACGTCAGCGCATTTCGCCCGGCCGCAAGAAATGGCAGCGCCGCCAGTGGCAGCAGCAACAAGACCCACGGTTGCGCGAAGTCGAACGCCCGGGTCATCGTTCGTACCGCTTTTCGAGCCGCCGGAGATCGGCACACAGCGCGCGTACGGAAATAGGCGCACTCAAAACACCCGCACCGAAGAAGCGCTCGCCGGATTGAGCGAAGAACTGTTCGATTCGGCTCTCGAGCGGCACGAAATGCGGCGCGCGGCGGAAGAGCTCCGACAGCGATTCGGTCTGCACGACACGGCCGGCCGTTCGGTCGAAGGCCCGATGCAGCGCTTGCCAGGCTTGCGCGGCCGCCTCATCAGCGTGGCGGATTTCACGCCAGGCTTGCGCGAAGGGCTGATTCGCCGAGGCCCGATGGTTTCTCCACAGCACCCATGCAAGCCAGCCTGCAAGCACCGCGATCAGCGCGCTCGACCAACCCACAATGCGACGCAGGATGGGCGTGGTGGAAATGACGGGCGACGGGCGATCCGGCTGTAGTAATGCGGCGTCCGGCTCTGCGGTACGCGGGGTCAACGGCGCGACGGTGATCGCCCATGCGGGAATCGTTACTGCGGGGCCCCGCGCGCGTGTCTTCAACGTCCAGGCCGGCAGCCGCGCGGTGACCAGCGTCTGCGGGGCGTTGATCAGTTGGTATTCGACGGCGAGCCAGCGACGCCCGTCGTAATCTTTCTCGATGCGCGCGCTGCGCCGGTCGAACCACACGCTGATGCGTCCCGCTGCCGGCAACTCGCTCGGCTCGAGCGTCCGGCCATCGATCGCAAGTAGAACTCGTTGTGTCAGCACATCACCTATGACATAGCCGAATGCGCGCGGCTGCTGAACAGTCGCTGGCGGCTCGGCAGCTCGCGGCGAGCCGAGGGATGCACCGAACAGCGCCAACGCCACGACGAGCATCCGCAGTGCCCGCGCCGCGCCGACCCGCCGCTCACGCATCGAATACGCCATCACGCGGCGGCCTCGAAAAAGTAATGCGACATCGCGTCGCTGTCGAACGCGCCGCCCACGTAGAACGGCCGAATGCCGCGTGCGGTGAACACGCTGTTGAGCTCCGCCCGCCGCTGCGCAGCCGCTTCGATCCACCTCGCGCGCAGCTTGGGCCGCAGCCAGATCGTGCGCGTTGCGCCCGTCTCCGCATCGCGAACGAAGGCGAGCCCGTCGCGAGCCGGTGGGTTCATTTCGACCGCGTCCCACAGCACCAGGGGCACGACGTATGCGTGTGCCAGCAGATCCAGCACGGCGCCCAGCCGTTCGAGCGGCCAGTGATAATCGGAAACCAGGAAGACGAGTCCCTCGCGGCCGGCGAGATGCTGCACAACCTGCTCCAACCCTTCGATGCCACCCGCACTGCCCGCTCCTTGCCTGAGCAACGCAGCCATCACGCTTCCCATGCCGCGACTATGCAGTGCCGGCACGAACAGATCGCTGCGCTCCGCGCGATCGAACGCGAACATTCCAAGCGGATCGCCGACGCGATACGCGCTGCGGCTCAGCGCCTCGACGAAATCCGCGGCCACCTCGATCCTGGGTTTCTCGGAACCAAAGCTCATCGATGCCGAGACATCGACCACCACGTTGATCGCAACACTCGCGCGCTGGCGATTCACGCGAACCAGCCACTCGCTGCGCAGGCTGCGAAGACTTGCACGCAAATCGAGACGCCGCGGGTCCGGCCTGTCGTACAGGCTCATGTGCGACACGAATTCCTGCCCACCGCCGAGGCTCGACCCGGGATGTGAGCCCGGCCGCCAGCCGCTCACCCGTCGCGGCAGCCGGTAGTGGAATTCGTGGGAACGGCTCATGACGCGCGCGGAGTCGCGACCTTCTGCAGAATCTGCGCCACCAGCTCCTCGGCGATCTCCGCGCGACGAAGCTCATACACCGGCGTGAAGAACACGCGATGGCCGAGCACGGACGGCGCTATCGCGTGCAAGTCCGCAGGCGTGAGATGAGAGCGGCCGGCCAGCCATGCGACTACGCGCGCTGCGCGCGTCAACGCCATCATGCCGCGCGGGCTCGCACCGGCGAGTATCAGCTTGCTCATATCCACGCCGTCAATGCGCACACCAAACTTCGACGGCTGTTGGCTCGCATCCCACAAATCCAGCACATACCGTTCGAGCGCTTCGCTTGCCTGCACGCTGCGCTGAATCGCGGCGCCGATGGGGTTCAGCTCCTGCCACGGCAAGACGCCCGGCGAAACGCGTTCCAGCAATTCATCGACATCATGAAAGCCAGGGTCGAACACGAGCGAGCGGCGCACCTCCACGTCGACCGGCGTGGGCATGCGCAGCTCGAACATGAACCGGTCGCGCGCGGCGGAAGGCAGCTCGAAGGTCTCTTCGCGCTCGACGCGGTTGCGGTCGGCGAAGACCGTCATGTGCGGGAAACGGAATTCCTGGTTGAACGCGGAGACGGTTCGTTCCGCCATTGCGCGCAACAGCAACGACTGAACCTGCGGGCGCGCGCGATTGATCTCGTTGAAGAAGAACGTGACGAGCCGCTCGCCGTGACGCAGCAGCGGGCCGGGCTCGATGCGCGGCTTGCCATCCGCATCCACGTACGTGTGATACACGAGATCACCCGGCAGCAGGTCGACTGTGCCTTCGACTCGCTCGAATGCGCCGCCGATCGCGCGCGAAAAGGCGCGCAACACCGTGGTCTTGCCGACGCCCACGTCGCCTTCGAGCAGCACATGCCCGCGCGCGAACAGCGCAACATTGATGAGTCGAATCGTCTGCTGTTGCCCGATGATGGCTTTGCCGACTTCCTCTTCCACGCGCAGCGCGCGTGTCCGCCAGTCCTCCAGCCGCTCCTCTGAAATCGTCGGCATCTGCTCGCCTCATCCGCGCACTTCGGGGACCGCAAGACTACAACGCCGTGCCGATCCGACGGCCTGCGATACGTATCACTGACCAAGATGTGCGGCCGAGCGACGCATGGCGTGTCGTATCCGTGACACCCGAGCCATTCGGGCTGAACTTTCCGCGAAGAAGACCCTCCCGGCATCACTCATGTCGGAAATGACGAGCCATTTTCCGATCTCTCTGCGCGTGACAAGACAGTCTCGTTCGCCGCTGCGGCGGCCCATCAATACAAGGAGAAAGTTCATGCTCAAATCCACACTCAGACCCGTTCTGGGCATTCTCGCTCTGGCGGGGACTCTCGCCAGCACTTCCGCGACCGCGGCCAACACCGACAGCACCGCCGATGTCAGCAACGGCT
>Ga0153915_10007165_pt1 | contig 10506 bp, 8 predicted proteins | sample Opewatmetagenome_2_FD_107003 | JGI IMG/M metagenome (GOLD analysis project Ga0153915, IMG submission 107003) | Freshwater wetland microbial communities from Ohio, USA - Open water 3 Core 3 Depth 3 metaG | ecosystem: Environmental > Aquatic > Freshwater > Wetlands | place: USA: Ohio, Lake Erie... | reverse complement strand
CTGGTGGGCGTGCCGCTCACCGTGCTGGAAGCGGCGGACGACGTGGAAGCGCTGGTGGTCGAATGCGGCGCCAGCGTGCCGGGCGAGGTCGCCCGGCTGCGGGATGTGGTGGAGCCAACCGTGGCCGTGATCACCAACGTGTCGGCCGCGCACCTGTCGGGATTCGGGAGCCAGGAGCAGGTCATGACGGAGAAGCTCTCGCTGCTGAAGGGCGTTTCGCTGGGTGTGGTGGGGCAGCGGCCGCCGGAGCTCGCGGCGCGGGCGCGGGCGGCGGCGCGTCGGGCGGTGGCGGCGGGCCTGGCGCCGGGCGCGGACTTCACCCCGGACCGCTGGCACGTGGACGAGCGCGGGCGTCCGGTGCTCACGGTGCAGGGAACCCGCGTCGCCCTGCCGCTGGTGGGGCGCCACCAGGCGGAAAACGCCGCCGTGGTCCTGGCGGTCTGTCGAGAGCTGGGCCTCGACCTGCCCCGCGTGGCGGAGGCGCTGGCGCGGGTGGAGCTGCCGCATGGGCGCTGCGAGATTGTGTCGGCGGGCGACCTGACGCTGATCAACGACACCTACAACGCCAATCCCGGGTCCCTGGCCGCGGCGCTGGACGTGGCGCGCTCCATCCGGGGGAACCGGCCGCTGGTCATCCTGGTGGGCACCATGCTCGAGCTGGGCGCCGAGTCGCGAGCGCTGCATGAAGAGATGGGGCGCCAGGTGCTGGCGGCCGGGCCCGATCTGATCGGCGCGGTGGGCGAATTCGTGCCCGTCCTGGAGCGGCAGCAACTGGGCGCGCGGCTGGTGACGGCGACCGACGCCGATGCCCTGGGGCGGGCGGTTGCCGCCCGCCTCACAGGCGGCGAACTGGTCCTGCTCAAGGCCTCGCGCGGGATGCAGATGGAGAAGGCCATTCCGCATCTAATCGGTGGGAAGGAGGGAACCTGCTCTACCACCTGCTAGCCCGGTTCGCCGGCGAGGGCGGCTTCTTCAACCTGTTCCGCTACATCACGTTCCGCGCGGCCGGCGCGGCGGTGACGGCCATGCTCATCGCCTTGGTGATCGGGCCGGCGGTCATCAGGTGGCTCCAGGGACGGAAGGTGGGCCAGATCATCCGCGCCGAGGGGCCGGCGAGCCATCAGACCAAGCGGGGCACGCCCACCATGGGCGGGATCATCATCATCGTCAGCACGGTGATCCCGACCCTGCTGTGGGCCCGGCTCGACAAGCGCTACGTCTGGGTGGCGATGCTGGCGACCGTGTGGATGGGGGCCATTGGGTTCCTGGACGACTACCTCAAGTTCATCCAGGGCAAGCCGCGCGGCCTGGTGGCGCGGTACAAACTGGTGGGGCAGGTCACCTTCGGATTGGCGCTGGCGGGCTACCTGCTGTGGAACCCCCTGATAGCCAACCTTCCGGCTACCGCCACCACGCTGCCGTTCTTCAAGTACGTGCTGCTGGTGTTGTGGCCTCCCCTGTACGTGGTGTTCGTGACCTTCGTGGTCACGGGCACGTCCAACGCGGTCAACCTGACGGACGGATTGGACGGGCTGGCCTCGGGGCTCACCGTGATCGCGGCGGGAGCGTTTGCCATCTTCGCCTACCTCTTTGGCCGGGTGGACAGCTCGGCCTACCTCAACGTGTTCTATCTCCCCGACGCGGGGGAGCTGAGCGTGTTCTGCACCGGTCTCATGGGCGCGACGCTGGGCTTCCTCTGGTTCAATGCCTACCCGGCCCAGGTGTTCATGGGGGACACCGGGAGCCTGGCCATCGGCGGGGCCTTTGGGACGGTGGCGATTCTGCTCAAGTCGGAGTTCCTGCTGCTGCTGGTGGGCGGCGTGTTCGTGGCGGAGGCGCTGTCGGTCATCATGCAGACCAGCGTCTTCCGCTGGCGGCGGCGGCGCTACGGGCGCGACTACGCCGAGGCGCACCGCGTGTTCCGCATGGCCCCGCTGCATCACCACTTTGAGAAAGCCGGATGGGCGGAGACCAAGGTGGTGATGCGGTTCTACATCATCGGTATCCTGTGCGCCCTGGCCGCGCTGTCCACCCTGAAAATCCGGTGATTCCCGCCTCCTGGCGGCGGGGGGAGGTGGCCGTGGTGGGATTGGCCCGCAGCGGCCTGGCGGTGACCCGCTGGCTCGCGGCGCAGGGCGTTTCCACCTACGCCTCGGACGCCGCCGACACCGCCGCCCTCCGCGAGGCGGCCGCCACGCTGGCCCAGCCGCACGTGACGGTCGAGCTGGGACGCCACGACCTGGCGCGCATCGGACGCGCCGCGGCCGTGATCGTCTCTCCCGGCGTGCCGCCGGAGGCGCCCCCGCTGGCCGCGGCCCGCGCCGCGGGCATCGAGATCCTGGCGGAGCTGGATCTAGCCGCTACGGTGCTGCGGCGCACCCGGCTGATCGTGGTCACCGGCACCAACGGCAAGAGCACCACCACCGCGCTGGTGGGCGAGGCGTTGCAGGCCGCGGGCTGGCGGGCGGCGGTCGCGGGCAACATCGGCCGGCCCCTGATCTCCCTGGCGCTGGAAGAGGACCCTCCCGAGTGGGCCGCGGTGGAGGCCTCGTCCTTCCAGCTGCACGACGCGCCCCATCTCAGGCCGGCGATCGGCGTGTTGACCAACCTGGCGCCCGACCATCTGGACCGGTACCCGACGGTGGCCGCGTACTACGACGACAAGCGGCGCCTGTTTCGGAACGCGTCACCGGCGGCAACCTGGGTCTGGAACGGGGATGACGCCACGGTGCGGGCGATGGCCGGCGGCGTGGCCGGCCGGCATCGCCAGTTCCGCCTGGAGCAGCCGGCCGATGCCTGGTACGAGGAGGAGGGGGGCTGGCTGATGCTGGGCGATGCGCGCCTGCTGCGGCGGGCGGACTTCCCCCTCCTGGGCCGGCACAACGTGGCCAACGCGCTGGCGGCTGCCCTGGCTGCGGACGCGGCCGGGGTGCCGCGCGAGGCGATCGCCGGCGCGCTGCGCGGCTTCCGCGGGCTGCCTCACCGACTGGAATTGGTGGGTGAAGTTCGCGGGGTCCGCTGGATCAACGACTCCAAAGCCACCAATGTGTCGTCCACGCTGGTGGCCCTCCAGGCCATGGAGCGGCCGTTCGTGCTCATCGCGGGGGGACGGCACAAGGGCGAGCCGTATACCCCGCTGGGCCCACGTCTGGAGGGAGGCTGCCGCGCCATCGTGGCGTACGGCGAGGCGCGCCTCCTCATCGTGGCGGACCTGGCCGCGTACGCTCCGGTGGAGACGGTGGAGCGCTTCGACGCGGCGGTGGCGCGGGCCGCGGCGTTGGCCCGTGCCGGGGACGCGGTGCTCCTGTCGCCGGCCTGCTCCAGCTACGATCAGTTCGCCAACTACGAAGAGCGCGGCGCCAGGTTCGGCCGGCTGGTGGAGGGCCTGTGACGGGCGGGATGCCTGCGGAGCGCGCCATCTGGGAGACACGGCTCCTGGCCGTGGTGACGGCGACGCTGGTGGTCTTTGGGCTGGCGGCGGTCTACGGCGCCTCCAGCATCGTGGCGGTGGAGCGGGGCGAACCCGGCTCGGCTTTCGCGCTGCGGCAGCTGGGCGGCGCCCTGGCGGGCGGCCTGGTGTTCGTGATCGCGGCGCGCCTGGACTACCATCTGTGGGAGCGGGTGGCCTGGCCCCTGCTCGCCCTGTCGGGGCTGCTGCTGGTGGTCCCGCTGCTGCCCTTCACCCGCTTCATCTCGCCGGAGATCAATGGCGCCCGCCGGTGGATCGTGGCCGGGTTCTTGAGCTTCCAGCCCTCGGAGCTGGCCAAGGTGGCGGTGGTGGCGTGGACCGCGATGCTGGCCGCGAAGAAAGGAGACGTGGTCCGCGAATTCAAGCGCGGGGTGTTGCCGTTTATGGTGATCGTGGTCCCCGTGTGCGTGCTGATCCTGCTGGAGCCCAATCTCTCCACCGCGGCTTTCGTGGCGCTGTTGGCCGGCGTGATCCTGTTCACGGCGGGCGCCCGCATCGGCCACTTCCTGCTGCTGGGGCTCGCCGCGGTGCCCATCGCGTGGCACGAGATCGTCTCGGTCCAGTACCGGCTGGCGCGCATGGTCACCTTCTTGAGCCCGGGGGAAGATTCCCTGGAAATGAGCTGGCAGATCCGCCAGTCCGTCATCGGCGTCGGCTCGGGACGGGTGTTCGGCGTGGGATTCGGCGAAGGCCAGCAGAAGCTGGGGTACCTCCCCTACGCCTACTCCGATTTCATCTTCAGCACTATCGGCGAGGAGTGGGGCTTCATCGGCGTGTGCCTCATCGTGTTGTTCTACGCCATCTTCATCGGCCTGGGATTCCGCATCGCGCGCACGGCGGGCGATCGGTTCGGCATGCTGCTGGCCACCGGGCTGACCGCGCTGATCGGGGTGTCCGCGGTGGTGCACATGTCGGTCTCGCTGGCGCTGGTACCCACCACCGGGCTGCCGCTGCCGTTCCTTTCCTACGGCCGGTCCAACCTGCTGGTCTCGCTGACGGCCGCCGGCGTCCTGGTCAGCGTGGGGCGCGGGCGAGCTAAGGTCCGGCGGTGAGAAACGGCACGCCTTTGCGGATCGTCATCGCCGGAGGCGGCACCGGGGGGCACCTCATGCCCGCGCTGGCGATCGCGTCCGCTCTGGTGCAGTGCGACTCCAGCGTCGAGCCGGTGCTGGTGGGCGCGCGCCGGGGAGTGGAGGCCTCGTTGCTGCCGCGGCGCCCCTTCCGGTTCCATCTGCTGCCGGCGGAGCCGCTTTACCGCCGCACCTGGTGGCGGAACGCGCGATGGGCCGCCACCCTCTGGCCCCTGGCGGCGCAGTGCCGCCGGGTGCTCCGGGCCGAGCGGCCCGCGCTGGTGGTGGGCACCGGGGGCTACGCCGCGGCGCCGCTGCTGCTGGGGGCGTGGGCCTCCCGCATTCCGCTGGCGCTGCAGGAGCAGAATGCCTTCCCCGGCCTCACCACCCGCTGGTTCGCCCGCCGCGCCCGGCAGGTGCATCTGGGATTCCCCGAGGCGGAACCGTATCTGCGGCCCGGGCCGAACACGCGGATCTTCGCGCTGGGGAATCCCATCACGCCGCCCGATCCGTCGCTGGGGCGCGCGACGGCGCGCGCCGCCCTGGGCCTGCCGCCCGCGGCCCCTGTGGTGTTGGCCTTCGGCGGCAGCCAGGGCGCCCGGCGGATCAACGCGGCGCTGGCGGAGGTGGTGGATGCGGGAGGGCTCGACCGGGTGACGCTGCTGTGGGGGACGGGAGAAGGGAGCTGGGAGAGGTACGGCAAGTATCATGACCCTCCCCGGCGCCTGGTGCGTCCGTTTTGGGACCCCATCGGCGTGGCGTACGCCGCGGCCGACGTCGCCGTGGCGCGATCCGGGGCCATGACCACGGCGGAATTGTGCGCGTTTGGGGTGCCGGCAATCCTGATCCCGCTGCCCACCGCCGCCGCCGATCACCAGACCCGGAACGCCCAAGCCCTGGCCCAGGCCGGGGCGGCGACGCACCTGCCGGAGAGCGCGCTGACAGGAAACCGGCTGCTGCAGAGCATCAATGACCTGCTCAATGACCCTGCCGGGAGGTCCCAAATGGCGGCCCGGGCGTTGGCCCGAGGCCAGCCGGACGCGGCCCGAAAAATTGCCGAAGCCATCTTGGCCTTAATGCGCTAAGTTAAGGCTCTTTCGCAACTTTCGTCGCTGTCTTATATTAGCTGCCCACCAATGCTCCTGTTCGCCCCGGACGATCCCCGACCCGTCCATTTCGTTGGGATTGCCGGCGCGGGGATGAGTGCCCTGGCACTCATAGCCAGGCGCCGGGGCGTGGCAGTTACCGGATGTGATGCCGACCTGAGCGGGGCATCGGACATAGCCGAAGCCGGCGCTCAGCTTTTTGAGGGGCACGGCCCCGAGCATGTGGCGGGTGCGCGAGCGGTGATCTACACCGCCGCCGTGCCGGCGGAGCTTCCAGAGCTTGTGGCGGCGCGCGGGGCGGGTATCCCGGTGGTGCGTCGCGCTGACGCGCTCCACATGCTGGTGGGCGGTGGGGAGGTGGTCGCGGTGGCCGGAACGCACGGCAAGACTACGACCACGGTGATGACGACCGAGGCGTTAGCGGCCGCCGGACGACACCCCACGGGGATCGCTGGCGGCCGTGTCGCAAGATGGGGTGGGAATGCCCGGCTCGATGGCGACCGGGTGTTCGTGGTGGAGGCGGATGAGTATGACCGCTCGTTCCTGGCGTTGCAGCCGGCCGTGGCGCTGGTGAACAACGTGGAGGTGGACCACCTCGAGTGCTACCACGACTCGGTGGCCATCCTGGAGGCGGCGTTCGGAGAGTTCGCGGGGCGCGCCCGCCTGGCGCTCTTCGGCGCGGACGATGCCGGCGCAACGCGCGTGGCGCGGGGCGCGACGGTGCCGCGCTGGCTGGTGGGCACCGCGGCGAACGCGGACCTGAAGATCACCGAGCTGCAGCGCGATCGTCTGGGCAGCCGCGCCCGCCTGATGCTGCCCGACGGCCGCGGCGTGGATCTGCGGTTGCAGGTGCCGGGCTTACACAACGTGCGTAACGCCGCGATGGCGGTGGGTGCCACGGCGGCTTTGGGGGCGGACGTGGAGCGAGCGGTGGAGGCGCTGGCGCAATTCGACGGGGTGGGCCGGCGGTTTGAGCTGGTGGGAAGCGCGCGAGGCGTCACCATCGTGGACGACTACGCCCATCATCCCTCGGAAGTGGCGGCCACCATTTCGGCCGCGCGGCAGCGGTATCCGGATGGGCGGGTGGTGGCGGTGTTTCAGCCGCACCTCTACTCCCGCACCAGGCTGCTGGGTGAGGCGCTGGGGGTGGCGCTGTCCGCCGCGGACCGGGTGGTGGTGACGGAGATCTACGGCGCGCGGGAAGCGCCCGTCGCGGGGGTGAGCGGGCGGCTGGTGGCGGACGCGGCCCGGCGCGCCGGTGCCAGCGTGGAGTGGGAGCCGGACCGGGGGGCGCTGGCCGCCTCGCTGGCGCGCTCCCTGATCGCGGGCGACGTGGTGCTCACGCTGGGGGCGGGAGACATCACCCGGGTTGGTTACGAGCTGCTGGCGCGCCTCACCGGAGCGGCCGCGTGAAGCGGCCGGCGCTGGTCTTCGCGGGCGCGGGAGCGCTGCTGCTGGCCGGCGCCGTGGCGGGGCCGCTGGCGCTGCGGCAGGTGAGCTTCTTCCGGGTGCGCCGGGTGGAGTTGGTGGGGACGCGCTACCTCTCGCCGGGGCAGCTGGTGGGGCAACTGGGGTTGCGGCCGGACCAGAACCTGTTCGACGACACGGGCGAGATCGCCAGGCGCGCGGAGCAGGTGTCGGGCGTGGTAAGCGCCCGGGTGGAGCGGCGGTTGCCGGGCACGTTGCGGATCGTGGTGGAGGAGCGGGTCCCGCTGGCGTTCGCCCCGGCGCCCAATGGGCTGGCCGCGCTGGACGCCGAGGGGCGGGCGCTGCCGTACGACCCGGCGGCCACCGGTCTGGAGCTGCCCCTGGTGCCCCGGCCCGATTCCCTGGTGCTGGGCGCGCTGGCGCGGGTGCGCGCCGTGGATTCTACCCTGTATCAGGAGGTCGAGGCGGCGCAACGTGGTCCGGCGGGCTCGGTGATGCTGGATCTGGGGGAGCGGCGGCTGGTGCTGCCGAGCCGGCCTACCCCTGAGGACGTGCAGGCGGTCGCCGCGGTGCGCCGGCATCTGGCCACCAGCGGCCGGCCCTACGCCGAGCTGGACGCGCGCTTTGCGGGGTGGGTGGTGGCGCGGCGGAGTCGCTCGTGAAACGGGATCGCTTGGTCGCCGGCCTGGACCTGGGCAGCACCAAGACCTGCGCCGTGATCGCGGAGGCGACGGGCGACGCGCACGCGCCGGGGGCCAAAGTGCTGGGCGTGGGCGTGGCCCGCTCCACCGGGGTGCGGCGGGGCGTGGTGCGGGACATCGACCAGACCACCCGCTCCATCCAGCAGGCGCTGCGGGACGCGGAGCGGATGGCCGGGGTGCAGGTAGGGTCGGTGGTCTGCGGCATCGCGGGCGAGCATGTGAGCGCCCGGACCTCGTCGGGGCTCGCGTCCGTCACCGGCGACGAGATCACCCGCGCCGACGTGGAGCGGGTGGACGACGTGGCCAAGGCGGTGACGCTGGGACGCGACCACGAGCTGCTGCATCATATCCCGCAGGAGTACAAGGTCGACAACCAGGGCGGCATCAGCGACCCGGTGGGAATGACCGGCCTGCGGCTGGAAGTGGAGATGTACCTGGTGTCGGTGCAGGGGACCGCAGCGCAGAATCTGCGCAAGTCGGTGGAGCGCGCCGGGTACCGGGTGGCGGACCTGGTGCTGGAGCCGCTGGCGGCGGCGCTGGCGGTGCTGACGGAAGAAGAGAAGGAGCTGGGGTGCGCCCTGGTGGAGCTGGGCGGTGGGTCCACCAACGTGACCATCTTCCAGGACGGGAAGGTCCGGCATCTGGCGTCGCTGCGCTACGCGGGCGCGCACGTGACCAGCGACATCGTGCAGGGTCTGGGCGTCACCCAGGCGGACGCGGAGCGGTTGAAGGAGCGCTCCGGCGTGGCATATATGCCCCTGGTGGATCCGGACGAGATGATCGAGCTGCCCAGCACGCCGGGGCAGGGCCCGCGCCAGGCCAAGCGGGAGCTGTTGGCGCACATTATCCACCAGCGACTGGACGAGATCTTCGGGCTGGTGCAGCGGGAGCTGGAGCAGGCGGGGTACGCCGGGCGGCTCCCGGCCGGCGTGATCCTGACGGGCGGTGGTGCCCAGCTGCCCGGCGTGGTGGAGTTGGCGCGGGAAGTGTTCGCGGCGCCGGCGCGAGCCGGTTTGCCGGGGCGGGGCGTGACCGGGCTGGTGGACAGCGTGCAGGCGCCGCGCTACGCGGTGCCGGTGGGTTTGGTCCTGTACGGGGCGCGCCAGCGGGCCGGCGGGCCGCAGAGCGAAACCAGCGTGGAGCGGTTGCTCGCTCCCGTGAAGCGGTGGCTGCAGGACTTCTTCTGAGCCCAGGGACAATGAGGCGACCGATGGTCTTCGAACTGGAAGAAACCGTATCCCAGAACGCCCGCATGAAAGTGACGGGCGTGGGCGGCGGCGGCGGCAACGCGGTGAACCGGATGGTCGACGAGCACCTGGTGGGCGTCGAGTTCATCTCGGTCAACACCGATGCCCAGGCCCTGCTGCACAACAAGGCGGACGTCAAGGTCCAGATCGGCAAGAAGCTGACGCGCGGTCTGGGCGCCGGCGCGCGGCCCGAGATCGGCCGCCAGGCCATCGAAGAGAACCGGGACGAGGTGCTGCACGTGCTGGAGGGCGCGGACCTGGTGTTCGTGACCTGCGGCATGGGTGGCGGCACCGGGACCGGCGCGGCCCCCATCATCGCGCAGATGGCGCGCGACGTGGGAGCGCTCACGGTGGGGATCGTCACCAAGCCCTTCCTGTTCGAAGGCCGCAAGCGCATGCGGCAGGCCGAAATCGGCATCACCGAGATGCGCAAGCACGTGGACACCATGATCGTGGTGCCCAACGAGCGGCTGCTGGCGGTGGTGGGGAAGAACGTGCCCTTCCAGGACGCGCTCAAGAAGGCTGACGAAGTGCTGCTGCATGCCACTCAGGGTATCTCCAACTTGATCAGCGTCACCGGTCTGGTGAACGTAGACTTCGCCGACGTGCGGACCGTGATGCAGAACGGCGGGTCGGCATTGATGGGCACCGGCGTGGGCCGCGGGGAAGACCGTTCCATGGAAGCCGCCCAGCAGGCTATCTCGAGCCCCCTGCTGGACAACGTCTCCATCAACGGCTCCACCGGCGTGCTGGTGAACATCACCGGTGGCCAGGATCTCACCCTGGGCGAGGTGAATCAGATTAGCGAGATCATCCACGAGGCCGCGGGCGACCAGGCGGAGATCATTTTCGGCGCGGTGACCGATCCTGCCATGGAAGGAGAGGTCCGGGTCACCGTCATCGCCACGGGATTCGACAAGGCCATCGGCCAGGCGGAAGGCATGGCGCGCGGCACCCCGGGCGTGCTGCCGTTCCCGCAGCGCGCTGTCCGGCCCTCTACGCCCCAGGCGCCGCCCCCACCCAGGCGGTCGGTGGCGCCTCCGGCGCCGCCCACGCCTCCGGCCGCGCCGCCCGGTGGCGAGGTGCCGGAGATGGAGATTCCCACCTTCATCCGGAGACAGATGGATTGATGTTCTCCCGGCGGCCCAGGCTCACGGTGGCGCTTCTGGCGCTGGCGGTGGCCGGCGTGTGGACGGCGCTGCGCGCGGCCACGGACGAGCTGCCCATGGCCGCTCCGATCGTGGTCGCCGCGCCGTTCCGTGAGAGCACCGACGTGCTGCGGCGCAACGAGACCCTGTCCCAGCTGTTTGCCCGGAACGGGGTGGACGGCCGCGAGCTGCTGACGCTGCTGGCCGCCGCTCCCTCGCTCAAGCCCCGCCAGGCGCGCGCGGGGCAGGTCTTCGAGTTCCGCTACTATGCGGCCAGCACGGTGCCCGACCGGGTGCGCGTCCGCCTGAACGCCGAGGAGCAGCTGTGGCTGCGCCG
>Ga0153915_10007164_pt1 | contig 10507 bp, 10 predicted proteins | sample Opewatmetagenome_2_FD_107003 | JGI IMG/M metagenome (GOLD analysis project Ga0153915, IMG submission 107003) | Freshwater wetland microbial communities from Ohio, USA - Open water 3 Core 3 Depth 3 metaG | ecosystem: Environmental > Aquatic > Freshwater > Wetlands | place: USA: Ohio, Lake Erie... | reverse complement strand
TAGTTCAGGAACACCATGAAATCGGGCAGTATCGGATTGCCGTAGACGCCGCGGCTGCCGATCTGGCGCATCAGATACATGCCCATCGCGTAGCCGCCGAGCGCGAAGAACGCGCCATGGCCGAGCGAGAGAATGCCGCAATAGCCCCAGATCAGATCGATCGCGAGCGCCAGGATGGCGTAGCAGACATATTTTCCGAACAGCGCCACCAGATAGGTCGGCACCTGAAGAAAGGAGCCGGCCGGCAGCAGCAGGTTCGACAGCGGGATCAACACCCCGAACGCGGCGACCACGATCAGGAATACGGTCGCGCTGCGATCCAGCGAGCGCGTGAGCACGTGCGGCATCATGCTTCCACCGCCCGACCCTTGAGCGCGAACAGCCCGCGCGGGCGCTTCTGGATGAACAGGATGATGAGCACCAGAATGGCGATCTTGCCGAGCACGGCGCCAGCCACCGGCTCGAGGAACTTGTTGGCGATGCCGAGCGTGAAGGCGCCGACCAGCGTGCCCCAGAGATTGCCGACGCCGCCGAACACCACCACCATGAAGGAGTCGATGATATAGCTCTGGCCGAGATTGGGACTGACATTGTCGATCTGCGACAGCGCCACCCCGGCGATCCCGGCGATGCCCGAGCCAAGACCGAAGGTCAGCGCGTCGACCCGCGAGGTCGCGATCCCCATCGAGGCCGCCATTCGCCGGTTTTGCGTCACCGCGCGCATCTCAAGTCCGAGCGCCGTATAGCGCAACATGGCCAGCAGGATGACGAACACGGCCAGCGTGAAGCAGAGAATCCACAGCCGGTTGTAGGTGATGGTGATCTGGCCGAGATCGAAGGCGCCGCTCATCCAGGAGGGATTGCCGACCTCCTGGTTGGTGGGACCGAACATGGTGCGCACGGCCTGCTGCAACACCAGCGACAGGCCCCAGGTCGCCAGCAACGTCTCCAGCGGGCGGCCGTAGAGAAAGCGGATGATGCTGCGTTCGATCAGGACCCCGATCGCGCCGGCGACGAGGAAGGCCAGCGGCACGGCGATCAGCAGCGAATAGTCGAACAGCCCGGGGAAGCTGGAGCGGATGGTTTGCTGCACGACGAAGGTGGTATAGGCCCCGATCATCACCATCTCGCCATGGGCCATGTTGATGACGCCCATCACCCCGAAGGTGATGGCAAGGCCAATGGCCGCGAGCAGCAGCACCGAGCCGAGCGACAGGCCGTACCAGGCGTTCTGCACCGCCGACCACATCGCGAGCTTGTTCTGGATGGCCGCCGTGGCGCCGGCCGCGGCACGCGCGACCGCCGGCGGCTGCTCGCCGCTCAGGCCGGTGAGCAGCGCCAGGGCTTCCTGGTCGCCGCGCGCCCGGATGGTGGCGATGGCCTCCAGTTTCTCGGGATCGGTGGCGTCTTCCTTGAACAAGAGGATCGCCGCGCGGGCTTCCGAAAATGCCAGCTTCGCGTCCTTGTTGGTCTCCTTCGCCAGCGCGCTGTCGACCGCCGGCAGCATGGCCTCGTCATGGGTCTTGAAAACCGACTGCGCCGCCTGCACGCGCTTGGCAGGATCCGGCGACTGCAACGTCAAACTGCCGAGCGCGGCCGCGACGTGGCGGCGCAACTTGTTATTCAGGCGCACGGAAGCGGCGCTGTCGGGAATGCTGTCGACCGGCGCGCCGGTCAGGGCGTCGATGATCTTGCCGTCGGGCTGCTTGACATAGATCTTCTTCGTGTCCGGATCGGCCATCAGCCGGTCGTCCTGGAGCGCGCTGACGATGGTGTAGGCGAGCGGATTGGTGCTGGTCGCGAGCGCGTCGACGGCTTCTTCGGTATCGGAAAACTCGTCGTTGGCGAATTTGGCGACCGCGTCTTCGAAGGCCCCGGCCATGGCGGGCAGTATCGTCGCGACGATCAACAATACGGCGAAGGGCAGCGCACGGAAATTTCTCAAGACCTTGCTAAGCACTGGACGACCCCGGCAGGAGCAACAGGAGGGCGGCGGACATCGCCGCCCTCCCTTGTTTTGTTTGGACTCAGAGCTGGATCAGGAGGCCTGACCGCCGCACTTGTTGGTCTTGGTGTTGTAGTTGCCGCACTTCTTGCTGACCCAATCGCCGATCAGGTCCTTGGAATCGGGCAGCTCCTTCGACCAGGCATCGCCGGCAACCAGCCCGGGCGTCTTCCAGACCACGTCGAACTGGCCATTGCCCTTGATCTCGCCGATGAACACCGGCTTGGTGATGTGATGGTTGGGAAGCACCTCGGCCACTCCGCCGGTCAGGTTCGGCGTCTTGGTGCCGGGCAGCGCGTCAATCACCTTGTCGGCATCGGTCGACTTGGCCTTCTCGACCGCCTTCACCCACATGTTGAAGCCGATATAGGTGGCTTCCATCGGGTCGTTGGTCGTGCGCTTCGGGTTCTTGGTGTAGGCCTGCCATTCCTTGATGAACTTCTCGTTCGCCGGCGTCTTGATCGACTCGAAGTAGTTCCAGGCGGCGAGATGGCCGAGCAGCGGCTTGGTGTCGATGCCGGCGAGTTCTTCTTCGCCCACCGAGAAGGCAACGACCGGAATATCGGTGGCCTTGATGCCCTGGTTGCCGAGTTCCTTGTAGAAAGGAACGTTGGCGTCGCCGTTGATGGTCGAGACCACCGCGGTCTTCTTGCCGGCGGAGCCGAACTTCTTGATGTCGGCGACGATGGTCTGCCAGTCGGAGTGACCGAACGGCGTGTAGTTGATCATGATGTCTTCCTGCTTGACGCCCTTCGACTTCAAGTAGGCTTCGAGAATCTTGTTGGTGGTGCGCGGATAGACGTAGTCGGTGCCGGCCAGCACCCATCGCTTCACCTTTTCTTCCTTCATCAGGTAGTCGACGGCAGGGATCGCCTGCTGGTTCGGCGCGGCGCCGGTGTAGAACACGTTGCGCTCGCTCTCTTCGCCCTCATACTGCACGGGATAGAACAGGATGCTGTTCAGTTCCTTGAACACCGGCAGCACGGATTTGCGGGACACCGAGGTCCAGCAGCCGAACACGACCGCGACCTTGTCCTTGGTGATCAACTCACGGGCCTTTTCCGCGAACAGCGGCCAGTTCGAGGCGGGGTCGACGACGACGGCCTCGAGCTTCTTGCCGAGCACACCGCCCTTCTTGTTCTGCTCATCGATCATGAACAGCACCGTATCCTTCAGCGTGGTTTCGCTGATGGCCATCGTGCCGGAAAGCGAGTGAAGGACGCCGACCTTGATGGTGTCGTCCGCCGCCTTCGCGGAGGTAAACGCGGCCAAGCCCAAAACCAGCCCGGCGGTAGCCGCCAGCCAGCGACGTCGGCTCAAGGGCGTCGCTATATCGTGAGTCAATTGAGTAAGCATGAGGTGTCATCTCCCTGACGCAGGCGTTAAACGCTGCGAACGGCCCCAACGGCCGCCTGCGTTAAGGGAATCGCAAGAACCATGCCACGGGGTGCAAAGGGGGTAACCCGATGGCCTCGTTGATGGATTCGCCGCCGAGCGCCGCAATGGCGGCGAATATTGCCTAATTATTGGACTGAAAAAATGTATGCTTCGGCGGCAAACTGTTTAATATATAGGCAAATATGGAGATCTGGCTAAATTTCCAGCAGCATATTTATTGCGCTGCAACCCGCAAAAGGCGGCAAATCGGGCCCGGAAGACGTCCTTTCGCGGCCTTTCTTAACCGCGTGACCACCCGGCCCGGCGATTGACCTTGAAAGCGCCGCGTTCGTGTTCCATATGACTACTACGACCCAGGGAATCACCGGGTCACTGCGAGCCGCGTGTTCTGAGCCCGTCCAACGGTTTCTGGCTTGCCCCTTCAGCTAACCAAAACCGACGCCCCAAACACGCGGGTGTCTCTGACACCCTCGCGCGCTCCTGGCTGACACCGCCGGGCGCCTGCTTTTTATAATGGAAAGAACCCAGCTTTTGACCTCCTTTCAGGATTTCGGCCTTGCCGATCCCATTTCGCGTGCGCTCAAGGAAGAGAATTACCACACGCCCACCCCCATCCAGGCCCAGACCATCCCCCTAGCGCTCGCCGGCCGTGACGTCGTCGGCATCGCGCAGACAGGCACCGGCAAGACCGCCTCCTTCGCGCTGCCCATCCTGCATCGCATTCTCGAAAACCGCATCAGGCCGCAGCCCAAGGCCTGCCGCGTGCTGGTGCTCTCGCCCACGCGCGAACTGTCAGGGCAGATCCTCGACAGCTTCAACGCCTATGGCCGCCACATGCGCCTGACCTCGGCGCTGGCGATCGGCGGCGTCCCGATGGGGCGCCAGGTCCGCTCGGTCATGCAGGGCGTCGAAGTCATGGTGGCCACGCCCGGCCGCCTGCTCGATCTCGTGCAAAGCAACGGCCTAAAGCTCGGACAGGTCGAGTTTCTCGTGCTCGACGAGGCCGACCGCATGCTCGACATGGGCTTCATCAACGACATCCGGAAGATCGTCGCCAAGCTGCCGATCAAGCGGCAGACGCTGTTCTTCTCGGCGACCATGCCGAAGGACATCGCCGAACTCGCCGAAGCGATGCTGCGGGATCCGGCCCGGGTGGCGGTGACGCCGGTGGCGTCCACGGTCGAGCGGATTACCCAGCGTATCATCCAGGTCGATCACTCCAACAAGCCCGCCTTCCTGGCGCAGCTCCTGCAGCAGGAGCCGGTCGATCGCGCACTGGTCTTTACCCGGACCAAGCACGGCGCCGACAAGGTGGTGAAGGGGCTCGCCAGGGCCGGCATCACCGCCGACGCCATCCACGGCAACAAGTCGCAGAACCACCGCGAGCGGGTGCTGGCGGCGTTCCGCACCGGCGAGATCCGCACCCTGGTCGCCACCGACATCGCCGCCCGCGGCATCGACGTCGACGGCATCAGCCATGTGGTGAATTTCGATCTTCCCAACGTGCCCGAGACCTATGTCCACCGCATCGGCCGCACCGCGCGCGCCGGCGCCGAGGGCATCGCGATCTCGCTGATCGCAGGCGCCGAGGAGATGGGATATCTGCGCGACATCGAGAAGCTGATCCGCATCGCGTTACCGAGAGAAGACCGCCGCACGCCGGGCCATCGCGAGCCGGCGCCCGCGCCGGCGCAACATCGCGGGGCTCGATCCGGGCCGCGCGGGCACGCTGCCAGGGGCCATGAAGCCGCGCCCGGCTCGAAAGGCCCTCGCCGTAACCGCCGTCCTGGTGGTAATAATGGCGCTCCGCAAACCAACCGCCACGAGAACAGCCGGCACGAGCCGTCACGTTCATCGGCGCAAGGCAGCGGCAAGGCCGAAGGGATGCAGGGGGTCGCCTTTTTGCATCGCGAAAGCCGTCCGAACACCAAACCCAACCGCACCCAACGACCACGCTAGCCGTCGATCGATCTGGAGATAACCATGGCTAAGGAAGAGCTGATCCAGTTCGAAGGACTGGTGACCGAGATCCTCCCCGACGCACGTTACCGCGTGCAGCTCGATGCAGGACACGAGATCGTGGCCTACACCGCAGGCAAGATGAAGAAGAACCGGATCAAGACGCTGGCAGGCGATCGGGTGACGATCGAAATGTCGCCGTATGACCTGGAAAAAGGCCGGCTCATCTTCCGTCACAAGGACGAACGTCCGGGCACAGGCGGCGCTCCGCGTGGTGCACCGCCGCGCGGCCAGTTCCGCCGCAGGTAAGCGCTGGAGCCCCGGTTCTGATTGAGTCAGAACCGAGGCTCTGTTCTTTTTTTTGCCGCGTTTCCTTTACACGCCGCGCTACCCGCTTCGCTCCACTGCCACCTGATCGCGCATGATCAACAATAGTCTCCAGGTTGCAAATCCGGCGCGAACAAAAAATCGTGCACGTCAGGATTGTTTTGAAGGCTATTTTGTAATAATATGACCTATCGATTTTCGGCCGGACAACATTAGCTATCCACCGGTACAGCCGGTTTAGACGCTGACGACCCTTCCAAAAATTCGATCTCACCAGCCTGTCGCAAGCAGGCTTCTAGTATATCTATCTTGAGAAGGGACTATCCCGTGAGCATGGGAACCGTGAAGTGGTTTAACGCAACCAAGGGCTTCGGCTTCATTCAACCGGACGACGGTGGCAACGACGTGTTCGTGCACATCAGCGCCGTAGAGCGTGCCGGCCTTGGAACGCTGCGTGAAGGCCAGAAGATCTCCTACGAGATCGTGGCAGATCGCCGCTCTGGCAAGTCTTCGGCCGACAATCTGCGCGCCGCCGGCTAAGCGAATTTCGACAGCTTACGCTGCGAAATTCTTATCTGAAATAAAAAGGCCGCGCTCCGTGCGCGGCCTTTTGATTTGAACGATGCAGCGTTCGCGTGAACGTAGTTACAGCTGCGGACAGCTGGGCCAGACACCCCCAGTCGGCGTCGGATAAATAACACAGCTCGTCTGACGCGGCCGCGTATAGGCGACATCGCTCAGATTGATCCCACTCTTTGCCATCACATAACCGACCGCTGGCACATAGAGATAACTGACTTCACTGAAGATCAGATACTGGCCCGCAATCACCTTGCCCGTCGAATCCTTCACTATGAGATCTGACGGAATGGCAACCACACTGCTTTGCGCGCGGGGTGCGGTTCCCTTGCTCCACTGGACCCGAGCGTTGGACGTCGCAGGGTCGATCCACAATTCGGTAATCGTCGAATGCAGTGGCGTTGCCGAATATGGCGTCAGGATTGCCTTGCCCGTAATCGTAAAATTCGTGAGATCGGCATCGCTCACCGAGATCGATTGAGATGTCAGATCGGTCAGCGTTCGCGCCACCAGCGTCACCTTGCGATCGACCGCCACGCCCGATGAAAACTCAAGCACGCCGAAGAACATCAGCAGCATGACCGGTACAATCACGGCAAATTCCGTCGCCGCGATGCCGCTGCAATCATGAACCAGATTGCGGAGCAAACGGCGCGCGCGAAGCGATATCTTCTTCATGGGCGTGACCATCAATAGGGCTCGACATGAAAGGCGGTGGTGGCAGCCAGAAGCCTTTTGCTGTTACTGCTGCCACGGCCGATATTTGCGATGTTGTAGCCGAGCCCGGTCACGAATAGCGGCCATTGGTAGAAGCCGCGGACCACCACAGTCGCCGGGCTGCCGGATGGCGGCAGCTGAAACACGAGGTTGCTGTTATCGTAATTTCCAGCACCGTCGATCGGGTCGGTGATTGTGATCGCTGTGCCCGGGGCATAGAACCTTACATCCACATCAAGGGGGCAACTCAACAGCGCCTTGACGCGATTGCAGAGATCCTGCCTGAACGCCGCTTCTTCCTGCGCTGTGCTCAATCCCTGGTCTTGCAGTTGATGCGTATAAAGCTGCCGACTGCTGTCCTGGATGCCGGTCTCAAGGAGCTGGCTCGCCAGAAACACCAGCGCTGTCTCGATGATCGCGAACAACAGCGCAAAGAATACCGGCGCGACCAGGGCGAATTCGACGGCGGCCGAAGCGCGCCCGCTGCGGCGGAACCGGCGCAATACATTTCGCAACGAGGCTGCTGAGACGGCGGGCATCGAAAAATCCTTGAGGCGAACAGCGGTGAGTTGCCCGCAAGAAGTACCCGAAAGTCATTGTTGAATTGTTTCGGCCGATCGCAGCAGGGCGACCCGTTCCGTTAACCGCGCATTAACCATTTCCAGAGCGGCCCGCGCGAAGCACGCGCGATTCGCAGGGCGGCGCCACCGTGCAGAATGACGCCGGCGCGCTTCGCCAAAATCCGTGTGGGGAGGTTAGTTGGTCCTGCCCGCCGCCGCGGCGCTGCCGCTGGCCTGGCTGCTGAGAGTACCGGCCTGGTCCATCGTGGATTTGAAGTAGGTCTCGCCGTCGCCAAGCGTGATCCGCCGCTGGCAGATCGGCATGCAGCTGTAGGATTCGCGCTCGACCCCGCGATAGACCGTGACCAGCTGGTCGGTGGGGCCCTCGACCTGAATGACGCGGTCCACCAGGACCTCGCCGCCGCGGTCCATGGCAATGAAGTTGGTCGCGCCGTAGCCCTTGCCGGTGACCACGAGAATGCCGCCGGTCTGCAAGGTTACGTCCGCAATCAGCGGGTTTCCGACCACGATGGTCGCCACGCGGGTGGGCAGCTTGACGAGTTTTGCCTGATCGACATTGACCGCGATGGCCTCCGCGGTGGGCTCCGCCATGACGGCAGCAGGCCACAGCAGCATCCCGATCGCGAGCGACCGAAATCCGAACGACGCGCGCACGCGCCTATGCAGGGAACTGAACGACATATTCTACCCCGGGACGTTGACATGCCGGCTAAAGCGATACGCAGCGGAACCGGCGCCCGACAGGACCAATCTAGACGCCAATGTGTGAAGGATCCGCAAACGGCGAGGAAACAAAGCTAACGGCCTAGAATTGCCGGAACGGATAGGCCAGCTGTCCGCCGATCTCGGACGGGATCGCCGGCTCGTCCTTGCCGTAGGTCTCGGGAAGCCTGTCTTCCGGCATCCGGAAGGTGCCAAACAGCAGATCCCAGACCGGAAAGGTCCCGGCGAAGTTGGTATTGCCGCCCTCTTCCAGCGAGGTGTGATGCCAGCGGTGGAACACCGGCGTCGCCAGCACGTATTTGAACGGGCCAAGCGTCCAGTTGAGGTTGGCGTGAACAAAGGCCGAGTGAAAGGTCGTGAACGGCCCGACCCAGAGCATGATGTTCGGCGAGATCCCGGCCATCAGCAAGATGACGTCGACCATGATGGTGCCGAGGAACAGGTTCACCGGATGGAAACGCGCCGCCGAAATCCAGTCGAGTTCTTCCGAGGAATGGTGGATCGCGTGATATTTCCAGAATCCGCCGCCGTGAAACAGGCGGTGCAGCCAGTACAGCATGAAATCCGACAGCACCAGGAACAGCACCGCCTGGAACCAGAGCGGCAACTCGGCCAAAGGCCCATGGCCGTTGTCGTAAAAGGCGATCAGCGCGTCGGCGTCGCGAATGTTGAAGACCACGCTGGCGCCGAGCACCAGGAGCCCGATCCGCAATACCCGCGCGAACAGCGGCACGAAGAACCAGTAGCAGACGTCGGTGACCAGTTCGCGCTTGCGCCACCAGGGCGTTCCGGGATTGCAGGCCCAGAAATGGGTCAGCACCGAGAACACCAGCGCCAGCACGATCGTGATCGGCACCACCTTGGCGATCGTCCCGCCGAGCATCTCGACGACTTCGAGCGGTAGATTGGACATGGCCGCCTCATCTGATCAGGAGCTTTACGGGTAGCGCCGAGCGCTTAAGGTCCGGTGAATCGGACGGGCAGGCCTGTCAGCCCGCTCTCTATATTAGGGGCGAGCGAAACCCATTTTGCATTGTAACGAAGCCCTTAATTGGAAATTTACTCTGCGCAATAACTGGCCGATACGGCCATGTTTACGCAGTCGAGTTAACTGCACTGCAAGTTCCCGACCTTAGGGTGACGGCATGGTCACGGTGCTGAGAACGCCGGCAAGACCAAACGTAAGTTCGACCAGCCTCGTGTACACATGGAGTTACACCTATGAAGAACCTGATTGCGCGTTTCGTGAAGGATCAGTCCGGCGCCACCGCCATCGAATACGGCCTGATCGCAGCCGGCATCTCGCTCGCGATTATCGCCGTCGTCAACGGCCTCGGCAGCAACCTGAACACCAAGTTCACCACCATCAACTCCTCACTGAAATAAGCGAGCGCGGATTGACGTTCGGCAAAGGCCCTGGGCAGTCCGGGGCCTTTGTTGTTTCCGCAGTGTGGTGTGGCGTAAAAATGCGTAAACCCGATGCTGCCGCGGCCGCGGCAAGGAAGACCTCGCTGGCGGCAGGCCACCGGGAAGATGCGCCCGCACAACTGGTCTGCCTCGCGCTGGCGCTGGCGGTCGTCGTGCTCGCGGCGCGGATTGCCAGTATCTGGTGAACGGTCGGCCGTTTCCCGATTGTTCATCTCTCGCCGCTACGCTTCGTCGAAGCTTCGACCTCGCGTCAGCCAGACGGTCCGATAAACCCATGATTCTCGACATCGCGCGCCTTCTGCTGTTTCCCGCTCTGATGGCGTTCGCCGCCGCGAGCGACCTTTTCACCATGACGATTTCGAACCGGGTGTCGCTGGCGCTGGCGGCGGGCTTCCTGGTGCTTGCCCTGATGAGCGGCATGGCACCTTACGATATCCTGCTCCATCTCGGTGCGGGCGCGGCGGTGCTCGTGATGGGCTTCGGCTGCTTTGCCATGGGCTGGGTCGGCGGCGGGGATGCCAAGGTGGCGGCCGCCGCGGCGCTCTGGTTCGGCTTTGGCCATCTCCTGAACTATCTGGTCTACGCCTCGCTGTTCGGCGGCGCGCTGACGCTCGTGTTGCTGCAGTTCCGGCAATGGCCGCTGCCCTACCAGCTCGCCGGCCAGGCTTGGCTCATCAAGCTGCACGCCAAGGAAAGCGGTATTCCCTACGGCATCGCGCTCGCGATCGGCGCGCTGATGGTCTACCCCGAGACGGAATGGATCAAGGCGATCGACCTCGCGCGCTTCGCG
>Ga0153915_10007163_pt1 | contig 10507 bp, 10 predicted proteins | sample Opewatmetagenome_2_FD_107003 | JGI IMG/M metagenome (GOLD analysis project Ga0153915, IMG submission 107003) | Freshwater wetland microbial communities from Ohio, USA - Open water 3 Core 3 Depth 3 metaG | ecosystem: Environmental > Aquatic > Freshwater > Wetlands | place: USA: Ohio, Lake Erie... | reverse complement strand
CAACCAGGTTGGCAGTCCAGAAGGCTCTCGGGAATTTCCAGGAGACTTTCTTTTTATTCAGATTATCCGGCAAATTTCCTCCTGGCTTAATTTTGTGAAAAAATTTTCACAAAATTAAGAAAAATCAGGGAGGGAAAAAGCATTTTGAAAGAATTCTTTATAAGATCTTTGAAGTATCTGATCTCATTTACCGGGATAACTTTAATATAATTTCATCTGCTGAAGTGTGCTTGCAGCTTCACTATAAAATTGTTTTATTTTGTTCAATGGAGCAGAGGCGGATTTCCTTTTGAGCAGGCTATTATTTGTTTTTTGTAAATCAGAAATGTTTCCCATAAGATCAGGGTAATTAAGCATTTGAATAGAATATAAAGTCTTTACCACTACTGAAAAAGCCGGTTTTAGCTCATCAAAATAATTTTTAGATGAAGTATCAATAATCGCAACATCCCTGTCAAGTGTATCGAGATCTTTCTTAATGATATCATTAGTGGAATCAATTCTGTCAGCCAGGTAGCTTAAAGCCGATTGAAGTTTTATTAATCCTTTCTGGGTGTAATACTTACAGCTGGCAGGTTTCAAAGTTTCCTTTGAGAAAATTATGAATTCTTTTATTTCATTAAAAGTATCCACGGGAGCCACGTACCGGTAATAAGTATAAGAACTTTCAGCTCCGGAGGATTGGCTTTCAATAGTATCGGGGAAATAATCCATCAGTAAAAGCCATATTATTCCCGCTAAAAGAATCATTCCGATTATCCACAATGTGGTGCCCGGAGATTTAATTCCTGCCAAAGGTAGTCCTTATATTATTAGAAATAAATTTAACGAACATGGAAAGTTTAATTGAAAAATGAGATGATTATAACCACAGACAGCATCGTTATATTATCGCAGCGGTCTTAATCACAGAATAGCAGGCATGGAGTTGCGAATTTGTTATGTGTCGGGAAGGGTACTCCGACTATTGAAGCAGGGACGGAGAGACTGCAAACCTCAAATTTATTCGAAGTCGTATACCACATATATATTCCGGTTTACTCTGAAAAATATTCATACTATTAATATTTAATATTATTAATAAGAAAGAATGGCTTAAACCATCATAAAATGAAGTAAAACAGCAATTTTTACTAACCAGTTTCATTTCTTATTAAAGAGAAATCTGTTATAAGAAATGAAATTCACTATATAAAGATTCAACACTTTGAATGTCCCTGGACTAAAGTTTCCGCTAAAAATGAATTTATCAGTTTTTGTTCAAATGGAACACTTTTTGTCATTTAACGGGAAAGAGAGAATATATGCGTGAAGAAAAAGATTCTTTGGGGAGAGAACTTTTGCAGGATGAAATTCTTTACGGTAAAAGCACCTTAAGTTCATCTGATATCATTCCTTCCTCACATCCTCACAGCATTTGTGAATATGTTGAAGGTATTTCTATAATCAATTTATTATCAGGTAAAAAGAATGAACCCCGGTCTTGAAAAAAGACAGATAGTTTTTGTAGGCAGAAGAAATGTCGGAAAGTCGCGTCTTGTAAATGCTTTCCTGGGACAGGAATCGGGCACCGTAAGTGAAATTCCAGGAACGACAACCGAACCCGTAAAGAAAGCCGCGGAACTCCTGCCGGACGGACCCGTCCTGCTTATAGATACCCCCGGAATAGACGATTACGGGGAATTAGGGCAAAAGAGGATCAGCAGAACTATTAAAGCAATATCAAGTGCCGATCTCGCAATAGTCGTAATCGACGGTACACGTACTTTAACAACGGAAGAATATGAGCTGTTTAATTATCTGTATAAAATTTCCGTCCCCTTCGTTATAGCTGCAAATAAAATAGAATTGGGAATAAATCCGGATCTGCTTGAAGAAATCAAACTTTTAGGTGCAACACATTATGAGATCTCCTGCAAAGTTGGTGTAGGGATAGATACGTTAATAAGAAAAGTAATAAGAATGCTGCCTGCTGAAAATGAGCCTCCTTTAATTGGGGACCTTGTAGGTCCGGGCGATATTGTCATGCTGGTTGTTCCGGAAGATCTGGGAGCACCGAATAAAAGGTTAATCCTTCCGCAGGTTCAGACGATAAGAGATGCATTGGATGAAGATACTATTGTTGTGATAGTTAAAGATTATGAGCTGCATTCAGCTTTCAACTCATTAAAAATCAAGCCTGATCTTGTGGTAGCTGACAGTCAGGCAATCCTGAAGGTAGCTGTGGATGTTCCGGAGGATATAAGACTTACTACTTTTTCAATCCTGATGTCAAGATACAAAGGAGATTTGAAAACGTACATTAAAGGATTAAAAAGAATAAATGAACTGCAGAATGGTGATAAGATTTTAATTGCGGAAGCCTGTGCCCATCATTTACAGGAGGACGATACCGGTAGAGTAAAAATACCTGACTGGTTAAGACTTTATACAAAAAAAGATTTGAAGATTGATTTTGCCCAGGGTGCGGATTTCCCCGAAAATCTTTCACAGTACAAGCTGATTGTTCATTGCGATGGGTGTATGATTACAAGAAAATTAATGCTCATGAGGTTAAATGAAGCTCATTTAATGGATGTGCCCGTTGTTAATTATGGTGTTCTGATTTCATATATGCATGGTGCAATTCCAAGAGCACTTTTACCGTTTAATGATACAATCAGTGATTGGAAAAAAATTCCTGTACCGCACGAACAAAATATTTTTTGCCCCCAGAGGTAATACTTCATAAACAAATAGGACGAATAATGACTAAAATAATAATCATAGATGATGATCCGGATATTCTTGATATAAGCAGCATTGTCCTTACTTCAAAAGGATATCAAGTTTATACTGCAAAGGATCCGGATGCCGGCTATAATCTGATAATTGATCAGAATCCTGATCTGATTATTCTCGATGTTATGCTGAATGAACCGGACGACGGCTTTTTCCTGGCGCAGAAATTAAGAAAGGAAAAGATTAAAACTCCGATCATTATGTATACATCTGTTTCAAAAGCATTAGGAATGGATTTTGGTAAAAGCGAAATGGTTCCGGTAGATGAATATATTGAGAAGCCAATATCCCCCGATGAATTATTGGAAAAAGTTGCGAGATTATTACAAGCAAAGGTAAAGGAGTAATGAATATGCTTGTTCTTGAAAAAAATCAATTGTCTGAAGATATAGAAGAACTTATTGAGAAGTTCGGAGCCGACAGATCTGCCCTGCTGCCGATACTGCAGACTGTTCAAACAAAATATAAATGCATCTCCGGTTTTGCCCAGCAGGAAATCGCGAGATTGATGAATATTCATCCGGTTGAAGTACACAGCGTTGTTACTTTTTATTCCTTTCTCCATGAAAAACCGCAGGGAAGAAATATTGTCAGGTTATGTAGAACTATTTCATGCGATATGGCAGGAAAGACGGATGTTGAGAGTTCACTTAAGAGAGAACTGGGGATTAATTTCGGAGAAACTACCCCGGATAACAGAGTTACGCTTGAACGAACAAACTGCCTCGGTATGTGTGACCAGGGTCCTGCGATGCTTGTAAATGAAAAAGTCTTTACGCATCTCACTCCCGAATCTGCAGTTAAAATTCTAAGCGAATTAAAGTAGAAAGGGATGAAAATGAAAATTACACAAAGCGCAAAAAAAAGACCGGGACCTGTTTTATTTTCTGAATATACAAGAGGGGAAGGAATCAAACAGGCACTTAATAAATCACGGGAGGATATACTGTTCGACTTAAGAACTTCTGGTTTAAAAGGAAGAGGCGGAGCAGGTTTTCCCCTGGCAACAAAATGGATGATTACTGCTGCAGCCGTAGCCGATAAAAAATATCTTGTCTGCAATGCCGATGAAGGTGAACCGGGAACATTTAAAGACCGGGTTCTTTTAACTGAATACCCCGAACTCGTATTCGACGGAATGGTAATAGGCGGGTATATAACGGGTGCTCAGACAGGAATAGTATACCTGCGAGGAGAATATGAATATATGCTTGAATTTCTTGAAGACTACCTTATGAAAATGAGAGAAGATAATCTTCTCGGAAAAAATATAACCGGTAAAAAAGGATTTAATTTTGATATCTCCATAAGACTCGGTTCCGGTGCCTATGTCTGCGGAGAGGAAACAGCTTTAATAGAATCATTGGAAGGACACAGAGGCGAACCCAGGAATCGGCCGCCGTATCCTGTTAATACAGGGTATATGGGATATCCGACTTCAGTTAATAATGTTGAAACACTTTCCGCTGTACCCCACATTGTTCTAAAGGGCGGAAACTGGTTTAAACATTTCGGTACGGATAAATCAACCGGTTCCAAACTGTTCTCAGTTTCCGGTGACTGTGACAGACCCGGAGTATATGAACTTCCATGGGGAACGTCAATCCGTCAGCTGCTTAAGATTGTTGACGCAAAGAATACCAAAGCTGTTCAGGTCGGCGGAGCTTCGGGAGTATGTATTCCGAAGTCGCAGTTTGACAGGATACTGGCTTATGAAGATGCAGCAACCGGAGGTTCTGTTATAGTTTTCAATGAATCGCGTAATATGCTGAAAGTATTAAAAAACTTTATGGAATTTTTTGTTGAAGAATCGTGCGGTCAGTGTACCCCATGCAGAATAGGAAATACCAAACTGCTGGAAGGTGTGGAGAAGATAGAAAAGAATGAATTCACCTTTGCATATCTGAATACCTTAAAGGAACTGGGAAGGACGATGCAGCTCGCTTCGAAATGCGGACTCGGTCAGTCATCCCCGAATTCATTCATATCAATACTCGAAAGTTTTAAGGATGAAATATTTTTTGCAGGCAGAAAAGGAGGCAGCGATGGAAAAGCCTAATAATTCAAGATCACCCGAAAGCCAGAGACCCCATGTTGTTGAAAAAGCAAAAACAGAAAAAGAAACAATCGGGGGAAAGATTTCAATCGAAATAAATGAGAAGAAAATATCGGTACCTCTCGGTACCACAATTCTGGAAGCCTGCAGACAAAACCAGATACATATACCGACATTGTGCTATCACGAAGATCTCTGTATTGCAGGCGTATGCCGTATTTGCGTTGTTAACGTCGAAGGAATGAAGACTTTACAGACCGCCTGTTCATTTCCTATTACGACACCAATAAAAATCAGGACATCAACTCCTGAAGTAAGAAAAGCACGGAGGCATATTCTTGATTTGCTTCTCAGTGAGCATTATGGCGAATGCTATACCTGCTCCCGCAATGAAAACTGTGAGTTGCAGACCCTTGCTAAAGAGTATGGTGTGGATAGTTTTGTTTTCGGCAAACAGACTGCACCAATCTATACTGTTGACAGATCATCCTCCGCACTTGTGAGAAATATGAATAAATGTGTTCTTTGCAAGAGATGTATAAGAACCTGCATTGATTTACAGGAAGTCGGAGTACTCGAAGCATTATACCGCGGACACGAAACCAAAGTGGGTACTTTCCTGGAAAAACCGCTGGCAGACGTCATTTGTATTAATTGCGGTCAGTGCATAAACAGATGTCCTACCGGAGCATTGAGAGCTCAAGACCCTTCCGACGAAATCTGGAAGGCTATTGATGATCCTAAGAAGCACGTGGTAATTCAAACCGCTCCTTCTCCTCGTGCAGCAATCGGCGAGGAATTCGGTGTAGAACCGGGTCATTCGTTTACCGGAGAAATGAACACTGCCCTTAAAAGGATTGGCTTTGACAGAGTATTTGATACAAACTTTTCTGCTGATCTTACTATTATGGAAGAGGGAACAGAATTACTTAGACGTCTGAAAAAAGTGCTGGTTGATAAGGATAATAGTGTGAAACTTCCCCAGTTCACTTCCTGTTCTCCGGGATGGATAAAATTCATTGAACACTTCTACCCGGAATATCTTGATTACCTCTCAACTGCAAAGTCACCCCAGCAGATGTTTGGTGCAGTTATAAAGACATTTTATGCCAAAGAAGCCGGAATTGATCCTGCTGACATTGTAACTGTTGCGCTTATGCCATGTTCAGCAAAGAAGTTCGAATGCAACAGACCTGAAATGAACTCATCAGGCTTCAAAGATGTAGACTATGGATTAACTACCAGGGAAATGGCACAGATGATTAAAGAAGCCGGTATCTATCTTCCTGAAATGCCCAAAACTAATTTCGATGAACCTTTTGGTGATGCATCAGGAGCAGGATTAATATTCGGTGCAACAGGTGGAGTGATGGAAGCTGCCTTGAGAACCGTATATGAACTTGTTACGGGCAGACCTGTTCCGTTCAAGAATCTCGATATTTTGCCGTGCCGTGGTTTCCAGGGAGTCAAACAGGCTTCTGTTAAACTGGAAAACTGTGTGAAGGAATATAAATTTCTTGAGGGTGTTGAACTTAAATTCGTCGTTGCTCACGGGACAGCAAATGCCCGGAAAGTTATGGAAATGCTCAATCGCGGTGAATTGAATGATGTTCACTTTGTAGAAATAATGGCGTGCCCCGGCGGGTGCCTTGGAGGCGGAGGTCAGCCTATTCCAACATCAGCCGAAATAAGAATGAAACGCGCTCAGGCGATTTATGAAGAAGACGGTTCTTTACCTATCAGGAAATCGCATGAAAATCCTCATATTAAATATATTTATGAGAAGTTCCTTACAGAAGGACCGTGCAGTAAACTTTCACATAAATTACTGCATACGCACTACACAAAAAGAGGAAAATTTATTTCATAAATAAAATCGGGTGACCCGGACTCCGGGTCACCCTGTATTTCCGGGGAATATGATATCACTGATTCCATCCTGGGCTCGCCATTATAAAGAGTTCTGGGATTCAATAAGAAAGAGAAACATCTGGTTCATCAAATTGCGGTACAGTGCAGTTGTAATGCTGCTGCTATTTCAGGGTGCCGCAAATTTCATCCTTGGAATCAGTTTCTCACCAGGCCAGAATTTTGCGATAATACTAATCACCTGTTCAATTCTTTTATATAATATCATCCTGCATTATTTGATTAGATTTGTCGCACTTGATCCCAAACTTTTCAATCCTATTCATCATTCTCTTATCCAGATGATTCTTGATATCCTTGCTTTATTCTTACTGGTATATTACACAGGGACAATAGAATCACCATTGTTTCCCTTATTTATATTTCATATGATCATCGGGAGCCTGATACTTCCGGGTGTCGTTGTATATTCTTTTGCCGCAATTATTGTAATTCTCTTTACATCTGCAGTTTTCCTTGAATACTACGGCTTATTGTACCATCAATCAGTTGCAGGTTTTTTAACAAATCCTGTTTATAAAGATCTCAATTATATTCTATCAATAACTGTATTTTTTGCATTCCTGATTTTTGTAAGCGTGCTACTTGCAAACAGGATAGCCCGTCAGTTGTACCGAAATGAAGAACAGCTGCTGGAATCACTTGATAAATTAAACAAAGCAGAAGAAGAAAAACAGAAATATATAATCGGAGTGGTACACGAATTAAAATCCCCTGTTGGTGCATTCCTCTCCTATATCGACCTGATTCTTCAAAAGTATGTCGGTCCTCTGAATGAAATGGTTGAACAAAAACTTATTGCAGCAAAGGAAAGAGCAGTCGAGGCGGTAGACCTGATAAATAATATAATAAAAATTTCCCGGCTCAGACTTACCTATGATATTTTGAAGGAAGATATTATTATAGATGAGATTGTTATCTCTGTCCTTCAGAAACAAAAAGCAGCTATTGAGATGAAAAAAATTGCGGTTCAAATAGTAAATAAACTGCCGATCAATACTTCTGTGAAAGGAGATAAATTTTTAATTGAAATAGCCGTTTCAAACATTATTTCCAATGCTCTGAAGTATGTGGATTCGGGAGGTAAAATAGAGATATTAATTTCTGAACTTCCCAGTGGAATTAGCCTGTCTGTTTCCGACAATGGAATTGGAATACCTTCCGATGAACAGGAAAATATTTTTAAGGATTTCTACAGAGCCTCCAACATCAAAAAGAAAGGTTATGAAGGAGCGGGACTTGGGTTATCAGTCGTCAAGCAGATAATGCTCAGGCACAAGGGTGATATAATATTTGAAAGTCCGGGCAGGATATCTGAACCTGGGAAACCCGGAACCACCTTCAATCTTCTTTTCCCTCTCTAGCTCATTTTACCTGAATTGGTAATTTCATATCTTATAACTATTCCAAAATATTTATGAGATAATTATGTACAGGCAGATCGAGGATCCCGGTTTCGGTGAAAAATATTTCAACCGGACTAAAAGGATAATAAATAAGGATGGCTCATTTAATGTAAAACGGACTCATTCGGGATTTAATGTAAGCGATATTTATCATACTTTGATAACTATTAACTGGACGACCTTTCTACTGATTCTTTCGGGATCATTCATTTTAATTAATCTGGTGTTTGCCTTGCTGTATTCCTTAATTGGAATTCGGCTTGCCGGGGGACAGGTGGAAAATTCTTTCTTTAAACTCTTTCTGGATTGTTTCTTCCTGAGCGTTCAGACTTTCACAACCGTGGGTTATGGAGGCATCCTGCCCGCCAGCGTTTTATCTAACCTGGTCGCTTCTTTTGAAGCAATGACCGGCTTAATGGGATTTGCACTGTCAACCGGACTGCTTTACGGAAGATTTTCTAAACCGTCCTCAAAAATTGTATTCAGTGAGAAAGCAATCATTGCTCCGTTCAAAGAAGGTAAAAGCTTTCAGTTCAGGATTGCCAATAAAAGATCAAATGTACTGATGAATCTTGAGGCCAAAGTTTTATTAATGCTGATTGATAAGTCTGATGGAAAGTATACCAGGAAGTACTACAATTTGGATCTTGATCTGCCTTTTATCTCATTCTTCCCGCTCAGCTGGACAATAGTTCACCCGATTAATGAAGATAGCCCTCTCTTTGGAAAAACAGATAAGGATCTTGAAGATATGGATGCAGAAATACTTATTTTGATAAAAGGATTTGATGAAAGCTTCTATCAGGATGTACATATCCGGAACTCTTACAGGTATGATGAAATAATCTGGAATGCCAGGTATATACGTTCGTTTTCTACGGATAATTCCGGGGAGGTTATTCTGCATCTGGATAAAATTCATGATTATGAATTAATCAATTAATAGACAATACTAACTGACTGCAGGTGATTTTAAACCTTAATCATTTTTCTTTTCTGGGTGCCCACTCTTCGAGAAAGGCCATAAATTTTTGGGGATTATAGTCTTTTCCTTCTTCAAGCTTTCCGGTATCCTGCGAGTGAAGGAGAACCCCGTCTTTGTTCAAAACAAAAAAATGCGGGTAACCGGGTATTTTGGGATACTCTGAAAGAAACTCCTCATTTTTATTTTCAGGACTGAAATTTACTTTCATTTCAACAAAATTATTGCCCAGGAAATTGTTTATATCGTTATGTCCTTCAATAAAAGCATCAATCCTGTGGCACCATATGCACCACTCTCCTCCTACATCAAGCAGTATATTTTTATTCGTCTTCTCTGCTTCTTTGATAGTATTCTGCAGGTCGGTTGACGGATTTCTGGAAGGATCAAATTTTGTAACCGGTTGATAATCTGCCTGTGCCGGTACTTCGAGCGAAAATAAAAAAATTATTGATATAATTATTCCTGATAATTTCATTCTGTCCTCTGAGAATACATTGTGTTCATAAGTTATTTAGTATAAAAATATAAGGAGCCGTTCTAATTTAAACAACAATAAAAATTATATCTCCCTGCTGAAAAATCACACCGACTATGGGAAAGTTTCTTTACAATCAGAATGCTATCTTATCAATTGTTTGAATATCTTCGAATTCCCAGAGATTTAAGTTTCAGGATCAATCACTTTTAACTATTTCTTTAAGAGGGAAAAACTTCTTTTTTCGAAAAAAACAATTTTACTTTGTAAATTATTGTTAATAATTTAAGGCTTGATTTAATTTCACCATACAAAAAATATAAGCAACTAATTATAAATTTACAATCACTAACTTAGGAGAATCGGAAAATGAAAAAACTGCTAGGAATTGTAGTTCTTGCACTGTTCATTTATGGGAATTCGAATGCCCAGTTTACTCCGGAACATCATTATTTAGGTCCATGCATTGGTTTATCATTTCTCGGGTCTGTTCCCCAGTTCGGAGTTAACTACGAGTACGGAATGGATATTCAGAATTTTGGGAGAATTGGAATAGGCGGTATTTTCAGATACTGGGGCTACAGTGATGGATTTTGGGATTTCACTGATATTCTTATCGGTGCACAGGGTAATTATCATTTTAAATTAGAGACTGATAAGTTTGATCCGTGGCTGGGACTTACATTAGCATATAATTCCGCTTCTTTATCCTGGAATGGTCCAGGAGGGCAAGATCTATTTGAACCATCTGCTGGGGGATTCTTTCTTGGTCTTGATGCTGGTGCAAGATACTGGGTATCACCTACAATTGCTATCTCGGCAAGAATAGGATTCGGTTCTTTAAGTTACGGTGGCCTTGATGTTGGGGTGGATTT
>Ga0153915_10007162_pt1 | contig 10508 bp, 10 predicted proteins | sample Opewatmetagenome_2_FD_107003 | JGI IMG/M metagenome (GOLD analysis project Ga0153915, IMG submission 107003) | Freshwater wetland microbial communities from Ohio, USA - Open water 3 Core 3 Depth 3 metaG | ecosystem: Environmental > Aquatic > Freshwater > Wetlands | place: USA: Ohio, Lake Erie... | reverse complement strand
GAAAAAAATCTTCTCCCCTTTTTCAATTAGAAGGGGCAAGGGAAAATGTCTGCTTCATTGACAGCTACATTTGTTTAAAGAGATGAAGGTAGTTGCGGCTCACGGTGAGAAGCTCCGGCCTGCCTTTGAGTTTCAATACCCCCCGCCCGGTGAGTGAACGACTCACTTTGTCTATCTTGGAGACGTTCACGATGGTTCCCCGATGGATCTGCCAGAATTGACCGGGGTCGAGCTCTTGGGCCAATTCTTTAATACTCCTTCTGATCAGAGATTCCCCTTCTTTCGTTACGACTAGGGTGTATTTATCCTCGGCCTTGAAGTAGTCTGCCTCCTCCACGGGTATGAGACGGACACTATCTTTGTTTTGCATTTTAATCCAACGCAGGAAATCAGATTTCTCTCTCCCCGGCAACTTTGAAAGGATCTGCTCTACAACCTGAGCCAATCTCGCAGGTGGTTCCGTGGAAGAGTCCAATTGGTTCTTGAGGCGTTGGATGGTTTGAATGAGCCTGTCTTTTGATACCGGTTTAAGGAGATAGTCAACAGCCTCCTTCTCAAAGGCTTCTACCGCATATTGATCAAAGGCGGTTATAAATACAATGCGACACAGACCTGCGATTCTTTTTGCCACCTCCATGCCTGAGAGACCGGGCATTCTGATATCGAGAAAGGCGATCTGTGGCCGCTTAGATTCTACTAATTCAAGGGCTTCTTTACCATTCTCGGCCTCGCCGCAAATCACGAGCTCCGGCCAAATCTCTGATAAAATGGATTTGAGGTAGGTCCTCAACTCCTTTTCATCGTCAGCAATGATCGCTTTGTACGTCACGCTTTGGTACCTCAATGATCGCCCTGACTCCGTTTGGCTCGTTTTCTTCAAGTATTAAACGCCCCTTTTCCCCGTAAAGCAACTTAATCCGTTCTCTCACGTTTCCAATTCCCACCCCGGTGTTATGAAAAGAAGAGAATCCGCTACCCGTATCCGTCACTTCAATTCTAATAAGGTCATCTTTTTCCGCAACCTTTATTGTGATTTCTCCTCCCTCCATTTTGGGCTCAAGCCCGTGTTTTATGGCATTCTCCACAAGAGGCTGAAGCAACATAGGCGGGAAAGGAAGTTGCCGAACTGCGTCAGGAAGCTCGATCCTAAAATGCAGCCTGTCCCCCATCCTGAGTTTTTGAATATTCAGATAAGCCTTGATCATGTCTATTTCCTGATCTAACGTAGTTCGATCGGGAAGTGTCCTGGACAAAGAGGTTCGCAGATAATGGATCAGGTCGACCAACATGGATTTGCCATCGGTCGGGTTTGTGTCTATCAGACTCAGGACATTCGAAAGGGTGTTGAACAGGAAATGGGGTTCGATCTGTGCCTGAAGCAGTCTCAGATTAGCCTCAAGGGTTTCTTTTTCACTGGAAAGACGTTTGATTTTTTCCTCCTGGATCACCTCATTACCAAGTCTTATTCTTGCTTTGGAGTAGAAGAAGTACCAGGCAACACCCCCGAAGGTAATGGCCAATATAATGACCTGAAAAAGACTCTTCCCCGGTTGATTCAGCGTGACGGGAAAAATCTGGTGAAGGACAAAAAACCCTATCTGCACGCCGATCAAGGTCCCACTGACAATTCCTATCACGGCGATGAAAAGCAAAGATGCTGTTCTCTCTGGCTTGAATAACCAAAGCAACAACGTAGCGATCGAGCAAAAGGAGATCCCGAGAGATTGAGACACAATTAAATTCATGATAAAGGACTTTGTGGTGATGCCCGTAAAAGTCAGAAAAGCGGCTATCAAAGTGGATAGGAGAATGGTATAGATGAACTCAGATAGAATGTGCCTGGCATTCAGATGATGCTTGATATTAATGGGGATATGCTGCTCCATGGTCAGGTCACCCGGTGCTTTCTATATCATAAAGTATACTTTAGACCGGTCATCCATTGGTAATCAAGGATACTCCCAAATTCTGTATTCCTGCCACCTGCCATGACGGTACCGACGGAAAACAACTCCAGATGGTTACCCAGTGAATAGGACAGAACAGATGTAAATTGACCAGATCCGTCATTCAAATTCTGGGTCCAACGCAAGGTGAGATCCATCCTGTTTATGATATTTGTCTGATTATATTGAAGCATGGCATAATTTTTTCGCAAGAATCTTAATCCTGTAACGGCCGTTTGGCCAAGGGTCTTTTGTCCCAATGCCGAGATCAAACCCCCAAGGCTGATCGCTCCTGCTGCCCTGCGCCTTAAAGAATAGTAATTCTCCGCCTCGGAATCGCTGTAGCCCGGGCTGTTATAGGCATATTCAAGGTACAAGGTTCCGCTTCCTGCAAAGGTATAGGAGCCTCCGATCAGGAGACCCGGTTTGATCGTCGAGTCGCCTTTATGTACTTGTTGCATTGAAGCCCCCAAAGGGGAGCTATCCCCCCTGGGATATAACGCATCGCTCCCCTGGGTAATGACTCCCTCACCATATAGCACGATAGCGTCGGAGATGGTCCATCCTCCAAAAAAGCCCAATGAAATCTTGGAACCTTCCTTGTAGGAGAGTATCACCGAACCATAGTTCTCCCGGCCTGTATAATCTGCCTTTAAGGCATAGGTCCTTTCAAAGGGGGGTAGTCCATTCGGGGGAGTAAAGATCTTCTCAAATGGATCAAGTCCATGAGTCTTGTTCTGTCCTTCATTCGTATTCGCAATAAAGGATAAAGTCCAGGAACTCCCGGGGATCCAAACCAATCGGCCGAAATCCATTCCCGGCACTTCCACATAAGGGTTACGGCGGCCATTGTCCTGGAAAAATGGGTTGGAAGGAGAGAAAAGAAAGGAGGGCCCCCATTGCAGGTTCTCGCGGCCATAGGATACGAACAAATTCTGACGCACTTTCCATCTTGCCAGCCACTCATTGATGTACCAATCAACGTTCCACTCTGCTTTTCCCTTGCGGAGTCCTTCTCGCCAGACACTATAGTCAAGTCTCATTCTGGGTTTAATGCTTAGCTCTATAGGGTCGATGTTTAGACGCAGATCCGGTCGTACCTCCAGATCGGCCAAATAATGTGGAATTTGAAGAAAGTTGTTTCTGGGATTTTGACTTGAATCGGTTGGCTCCTGGATAATACCAGAGGCTAAGATCCTCAAATCGAACGAAAAGTACTCAGCCAACTTCTTCTGGATCACGGCAAGGCTTGTATTACCATCCTCATCGGCCATTCCTATCCCCGGCAACCCTCCCAAAGCAACCATCGATAAGAAAAGAACTGTGAGAAGACACTGCTTCATTCTAATGCTTGTATTCCGAGAAATTGTGTCTCAGGTTTGTAGCGCCCCCATTGACTGGGGGCGAATTCAGTTCGTTCCGATAAATGGCGGAACGCTACGAACTCTTTTAAAACTCCTATCTCGTCAACAGGTTCAGGTTGAAAACGGAATCCGGAACTTTCTTGATCGATGCCTTGCGATAGCTCATGGTTGTGACATCCTCTTTTATTATGGCGCTTGTGATAACCATTTTAGAGATGAATTCCCGTGGCTTACCATCAATAGTGATGCTATTTTCATATTCAAAAGTGGCTGTCTTAAACATTTTTCCTGAGACCGTGTAGAATTCAGCCCTCAGCCCTACCAACCGCTCTTTGGATATCCAATATTTGATCCGGTCATAAGTAGCCCTGTTATCTACCGCGCTTAAATCAAAGAGATAGCACCTTTCTCCGTTCACTATATCTTCCGAAGTGCGAGTGATTTTATAATCACCCGCATAATTGGTGGATGCTATGTCACCATTGGCAGCACCACCCAATAGTTTTTGCCGGGGAGAGATGGGAACCGGTTTGGAAAGGCCGGGTTTGGCAAACCACATATTGCGATCCAGCATCAACAGCTTCTGGCCTTTCACATTGGGTGGGGCCAAAAAATCTGCCAAAGAGTTGAAACCACGAGCCGTGACACGGATGGTTCTTTGTTGCTGGCGGCCTCCTTCAATGGAATCAATTGCGATTTCCCACTCCACTCCCGCCGCGTTACCCCGGGCTTCATCCGCTTTTCTGAGGATCTCTTTGGGTTCCATGTCAGCATGAAGTATGGGGAGGGGAAGGCTCACCCAATAAGCAATCATGAAAGCTAACACCAGCAAATATCGTTTATCAGATCGGTAGCTCACCATTTTTCTCCTTTCATCATCTTTATACGTGCCCGAGGGCATCCACTACATTTTGTTTGGCCGCCCGCCTTGCCGGGATAATGGCGGCAAATAAAGAAAGGAAAATCAGACAGAGGATCAGCAGAAACAGGGCCTGAGGTACAAAGTCAACAACCAATGGCACAGGCGTAGAAATACCCGGGGGGGTATAGGTTGGAGCGAGAGCACGAATAATAGCCCAGACGCTCATATACAGGACTACCCCTATCAAACTGCCGAAAAGGCCTAACAGGCCGCCTTCCATGGCAAAGAGCAGCGATACACCTCTTCGCTTCAGGCCCAGGGCTCTTAAGGTCCCAATCTCTCTCGTTCTCTCCAGAACGGCCATACCCATCGTGTTGACCGTGCTCATCACCACGATAACCAAAACGATGGAAAATAGGAAAAGAAACATCATGTCGAACATCCCTCTTACCTTTGAATAGAATAAAGATAATTCGTTCCAGGTCTTTATTTCACAGGCGATGCCTGCTTTGGTAAGTTTGGCCAGAAGGAGACTGCGCATCTCCCCGGTTTTTTGCCAGTTGTCCAGCAAGACCACGATCCTTTCGGCCATTTTCGTGTCAAGAAGGGACTGGGCGAAGTCAAAGGTGAAGCGCATGTATTTATCGTTCGTGGCATCGGATCCTGAATCATATACGCCCATCACTTGCATGTCCATGGCGTTCATCTGCCCACCGAGGGTCGTGGTCATCACAACTCCGTCTTTGCCAGCGGTGAGGTTCAGATACCTCGCTAAGTCCTGGGCAACTTCCACCCCATAGGACTTCTTATCATTTAATCCCTCTCCTTTAATGGGTCTAAAAGCAGCCCAAGCTCCCTTAATAGTCCTGTCATCCCGGGGAACGACTCCCTGAGCTATGAAAATGGTCGAGGTAATTCCATTGGACACTATGCCGGTCACTTGAATCTGAGGTGTCGCCAAGATGACCGCATTTTCTTCTTCGACGAGTTTTACAATCTTTTCTGTTTCTGCTTTCGAGAACATATATTTCTCAGGTTCAAGTTTCCCTTTCTCCTGCCAGCCGGCCTTGTTGATTGTTAAATTACCCAAACCCTCTCCGCGGATAGCTGAAAACCTTAACCCATCATACATATTATGGACGTAACCGTAAAAGAGGCTGATTGCTGCAAATCCCACACCGATCGCCAGCAACGTAACAAAGGACCGGCGCTTATTTCTTAGAATATTGCGGATGGCTAATTTTGTCCATTTCCTCATGGCTTGGTACCTCCGTCAACGATCCGGCCATCCTCTAAGCGCACCAGGCGTTTGACCTGATCCAAAAGCCGCTGATCGTGGGTGGAAAAGATAAACGTGGTCTCTTCTTTTTCATTCAGCTCTCGCATGAGACCAATGATCATGCGTGCGGTTTCCGAATCAAGATTGGCCGTGGGTTCATCGGCAATCACCAAAGAGGGATCATTCACTAATGCCCTCGCAATCGACACCCTTTGCTGTTGGCCCCCCGACATTTTGGCAGGGCGATTATGGATGAGTTCGCTTAAGCCCACTTCCTCTAAACGGCTCAAGGCCTTGGTCTTAGCTTCTGAAAAAGATGCCCCCTTTATCTGAAGGGGCAGCATCACATTCTCCAGGGCTGAGAAAACCGGAACCAGGTTAAAACCTTGAAAGATAAAACCGATCGTTTCATTGCGATGTTCGCTTCTTTGATCATCCGACAAAAAGCGAACGTCCTTGCCGGCAATCGCCAGTTCCCCGGTGGTCGGTTCATCAATCGCGCCGATAAGATTCAGGAGTGTGGTCTTGCCGGAACCGGATGGTCCCCATACGGCCACAAACTCTCCTTTTTCTATGTTTAAGTCGATTCCGCGAAGAGCATGCACGACTGTTTCACCCAAGAAGTAGTTTTTTGTTATGTTTTTCATTTCTATGAGAGCCATATCATTTCTCCTTCTGAACGGTTTCAGCCATGGTTTGGTATTTTTGAGCCTTGGCCACATCGCCGTCCTCTTTGTACAAAGCTGCCAGACTGCAATAGACAGAGATTCGTAATTGGGAAGGGACCTGCAGGCCCTTTTCAAATAGACCGGCCAAGTGCTCGAAGTCTTCATAAGCGATTGGCCGCCGGTTTAAGAACTTGGGCAGACGTATTGAGTTATTTGCCCGTGTTAATCTGATTGTAATGTAATCTGAAATATTATCGGTGTCCTTGCGGACAGCCTTATCCATATACTCAACTCCCTTATTCACGTAAGACATCTGGGCTATTCGGTCCCCAGCATCTTTGGCCAGGAGTGTATAGGCACTGCCAAGATAACAAAGTACCACATTATCGTCAATTCTCTTCTGATGGGCTTTCTCAAGATATTGGACCGCCTTTTTGGCATAGGCTCTGGAATCCTTGAGGGCCATGCCATGATAAACTATACCTAAACCTCTGAGGGCTTCATAGTCAGAAGGGTCTTGATCAAGACGATTTTGCAATTGAGCTGCTTGTCCTAACAATGCTTTGAGGTCCGTGTCCTCGGGTCTTTCCTCGGCATAAGCCAGTGAGGTCAATAGCAAAAAAACCAGACTTAACACCCCAAACAGATAAAACATTGAGCTATGAGAAACACGATCCATGATACGTCCTCCTTTCTTCTAAATCTTCTGAGATTATCTTAAATGACAAATCATACTTTAAGAATGATTTGGTGACGAAAAGACCCATAAGGCGACAAAAGGGTTGTCATAGGAGTGAAAGGGTGCGGGGTCTACTCATTTGAAATCAGTCGCCCAGTCCGCCATCATCTTTCCAAAGGTAATCTCTCCGCTTCTCAACACGCCTCCGTAACCGCCCCCGGGACTTCCCCAGGCACTGGCGAGGTAAAGTCCCTTAATGGGAGTCCGGTTGTCAAGCCGGTTCATATAGGCGTTATCGATGGCCTGTTCAAATCCATAAATAGCCCCTTCGGGATTGCGCGTAAAATACCAGTTGGTGAGGGGTGTCGCCGATTCTTTCACCTCCATCATGGAGGATAGATCCGGGATTATCTCTTTTTCAGCCCTTCGAATGAGGATATCCGTCCATCTCTCCTTTTCTTTGTTGTAAGCTTCTTTACGTCCTGCACGGTAATCGGCTTCAAATTTTCGCCACGGTTCATAACCGGTTAGAAATAGTAGGGTTACGGTTGAAGTGCCTGGTTTGGAGTAGCCTTCAAAAAGGTTATCGTAAATGACGACGCTGAAGGATCCCTTTTCGACTTCACCTTTCATATAGAATTGATAATCGTCTTCCGGCCCCCGGCCTGAGATGACTCGATGACTGTACCCCTTCATCCTGCCTCTTAATTCCTGATTTAGTCCCAGCCAGACAACGAATGAGGAAATGCTTGGCTTGTATCCTTCCAGCTTTTTTAAGTAATCGGCCGGAACCACCTCTTGGGGCAACATCTTCTTAAAGGTAGTGACAGCGCTCGCATTACTGACCACGCCCTGAGCGGGTAAGATCTTCCCTTCTGATAGTCCTACCCCTTCCACCGCGCCATTCTTAACAATAATTTTTTCGGCTTGTGTTCCATAGAGAATCTTCCCACCCGAAGTCTCTATTGCTTTGGCTAAGGCATGACTCAGCTCTTGGGACCGAGGTTTGATATAATAGGAGCCGTTCCTGAGGTACTCTCCGAGAGCAACGGCATAGATAAAACCCGAGAGTTTGGAAGGAGGCAGCCCGTAGTAGCGCCACTGGGTAGCCAATACGTCCTTAAGCATCGGGTCTTTTACATAAATATTCAAGAAATCTGCCAAGGTCTTGTCTCTCACATTCCACATTTTTGGGTATAGACTTGGGAAATCAGCTCCGGGAGTCTTTTTTTCGCGGCTGAACTTGTCAGTTTCTTCGGCAATTCCGATGATTTCTTGAACAACCCCTCTGATCCCTTCCTTCTCAGAGGGAAAATGTTGGGCCAGGACGCGAATCAAAGCTTCCGGATCCCGGGGAGGAAATGGAATGTCCATTTTAGAGTCCTTAAATCTCAGCACCTCCGGCAGTTCTACCAGCTGCAATTTTTCCAGAACGCCTAAATCTTTCAGGGAACGGGCCGCGGCGTTATCGTGAATGGAAGTCCCGTGGAGAGAAACTTCAAAGGTAAACTTTCCCCCTGCCCGACGAAAGGAGGTTGCATAGCCACCTGGAATGTTATGCTGTTCGACGACCGTTACTGGGATACCAAACTTCGATAGATAGGCGCCGCAACACAATCCTCCCAAGCCTGAACCGATGATCACGGTGGGGTAGTTGTCTTTGGGTCCCATGCCGGCGGCATAGGCTACAATCTTTTTCCAGTCGAGACCAAATGAAGCTGCGGTCAAGGCCGAAAGGGTTAGAAATGACCGTTTGGAAATTTTTTTGTTAAGCATGGTCTTACCTCCTTTTAAGCAAAACGCTTACGCTTCATTTATTGCGCCTGTATGAGTCAGCACCCATTGGGGACGAAAGAACAAATACCTACTGAAGTTCAATTTCGATATCGGTGATGTCCTTGTCAACTTTAAAGGCGACTTCTTCGAACGTGGGTGCCCTGAAAGCCGGCCTGCTGGGCCGATACGTTCCGCACGGTTCCACTGGACCGAAGGCGCCTCTATCCAAGATTTTATTGCCGTTTAGATCCTGAAAACATCTGATCCCGTACGTTCCTTCAGGAACATTCGTAAATGAGAAAGAGGTTTTTCCCTTCTTTAAATCCTCCGGACCAGCTTCTATTATTGACCGGAACCGAGAGCCTTTATTACTTTCAAATTCCTCTTTGGTTAGCAGTGAAATCGTGATGGCACTTTTCTTCGTAAAACTGATTTCACCCTTTACATTAAATCCTCCCTCTTGAGCCAATCCCGGGATCTGTAATAATCCCAAAGCCAAGATGAAGACAATGATGATTTGTTTGAGATGCATACCTTTGTTCCTTTCTTCTTAGGGTTTTGCGATTATCTTATCTGACGGATTGTGTTTTACAAGCATTCTAGCGATGAAAAGACCCATAAGGCGACAAAAGGGTTGTCATAGGAGTGAAAGGGGGCGTGATAGGGTGGTTGAAAGCAATAGATTTGGTGAGATACAAAAATATCTGGAGCAAGCCGCCCGAGCTATAAGGCCGTAAGGCTGGTGGCTTCAAATACGAGGGGTGCTTGCCCTAATTATTGTCCTGCTTGGTCTGCGCTCTTCTCGTCCTCGAATTCATAAAGCTTCTCGATGGTGTACTGAACGTACTTTTCGCACTTTTCCTTCCAAACCCCTGATTCTCGAAACCTCTGGTACTCGTCGGGTTTGGAGAAATCCAGACCCAGAAGGCCGCGGCAGGTAATGTCGCCAAACTGTTTTGTAAAGTCCCTGACCAATTTGCCTGCATAGTGGCGTGCGGCATTTCTTGCATGCTTCACCTTCTCCTTGTCGGCGAGGGTACAACGGTGCCTCAGCCCGAGGCTTACCGCTGATGCAGAAATCGCACCACACGGGGCTTCTTGTTCTCCACTGATCCCTGCCATGAATGGGATGCCTGCCCAAAGGAAATCTTCATTGCCCAGGCCGTATGCTTCCCACATAACTTGCAGGACCGCAGGACCTCAGTGATACCCCTTATGCATAAATTCCAATGCGCGTTCTTTTGCTTCTCTAAGAGATATTTTCGTCGCCATGTCTAAACCCTCCCTTATTTTCTTGGTAGATTGACTTCCCTGAATTGGTTATCTCTAAAAATCAAAACCTTTAGAGAATCGCCCGGCCTGGCCGTGTCAAACATTTCCTCAAATTGTTGAATGGTCCCCACTTCTTTTGAATCGACTTTAGTAATGATGTCTCCGGCTTTAATTCCGGACGATTCTGAGACGCTACCCGGGAGGACCTCCGCTACCAATACGCCCTTTTTCCCCTTGAAACTAAAGCTGGAGGCTAAGGCAGGGGTCAGTTCCTGTATGCGAATTCCAAATCGTTCCCCAAAGCTACTCTTCTGGGTGAGGGCGATTCCCTGTTCATCGAGAATCTTGGTGGAGACATAGATCGGGGTTTTGGATTTTAGTGCGATGACAATCGCATCACTGGGTCGAGCGTCAACCTCGACCACTCCTTTGTTCAATCTTAAAAAAAGAGTCGCATAGTAGGTGTTATCTTTCAAGCCGACGATTCTGACTTCCTTCACCCTCAGGTGAGCTTGCACGAGAATAGAGTAAAGAAGGTCATGTGTCATCGGTCTCGGGGAGGCGTTATTTCTCAGCTCCTTATCGATCGCATTGGCCTCCAACGGGCCGATCCAGATGGGGAGGGCCTTTTTCCCTTCCTTATCAACAAGGAAGACGACAGG
>Ga0153915_10007160_pt1 | contig 10508 bp, 14 predicted proteins | sample Opewatmetagenome_2_FD_107003 | JGI IMG/M metagenome (GOLD analysis project Ga0153915, IMG submission 107003) | Freshwater wetland microbial communities from Ohio, USA - Open water 3 Core 3 Depth 3 metaG | ecosystem: Environmental > Aquatic > Freshwater > Wetlands | place: USA: Ohio, Lake Erie... | reverse complement strand
GTTTGAGATCATCGTGATGCTCTGGGAACGCTCGATGTCGGGATAACCGCGCCCGTACCAAAACCGGGCAGGGGAGAACCCCTGCCGGTTTTAACTCTTTTTGTTATCTTCTGATTTTTCCATGTGGTCGAGGACCCGGTCCCACATGACGAGGAGCCCGGGGATGATCACGCAGGCGAGCAGTCCTGTGCCGAGGAATGCGCCGATGATGATGAGTTCGTTGTCCATTGTTCTCACCTTCACGCGAGTTCGGGGACGGTGTCGGCCCAGGTCTCAACTTTGCTGCGGATTGCTTCGTCGGAATACGAAGCGAGGCGCACCTGGTCGCGGGAGACGTTTACGTGGTAAAGCTCCCCGTTTGGATCGTGGCACCTGAGGGTCGCAGAGTAACTCTCGTTTTCGAGGTCCCTGACTGCGGTTCCCCCGAGTGCGGCGGCGATCTCTGTATCTGCCATGACCCGGTTTGCGACAGCGGTGAACGCGGTGATGGTTTCTGTCCGGATGGTGACAAGGCCGATGCTTTTTGCATCGGTGTCCTGGTATACGATTCGTGCGGTGTATGCCTGCTTTGTGCGTTCGACCGGTGGGTAGTTCACTCCTTTTGCATTGTAGGTAATGCAGCCGAAGGGGTTTGTTGCGATGACGCCCGAGACAATGTTCTCAAAGGCCGTCACATCTGCGAGCGGTTCTGCAATTTTGCGGATCGCGCTCTTGGTTGTTGTGCTTGTGATAAAGTCTGCCATTTTTGTTTCCTCCTTTTTTTCTTTTTTCTGGTGTCTCGGGGCGCCCTTTGACATTACAGTATTGCCCGAAGCGGATATTACGGGTAACCGGGGGGTATGAATCCGGGGGCTGTGTGGAGCCGGTTACGGGATCCGAGCAGTCCGGCGTGGAAAAACAGTGTACGGGGGCCTGTAACCGCAGGAAAATTATCAAAAAAAATCCGGAAGTGGGTGATTGTTTGTGGTTTTTCGTGGGTTTTCCCGGACGGAGCGCTTGGGGGAAAAATTCCTGTAATCCGGGCCCGGACCAGATGGTACTGTAGTACATACGGATCGGTACGTACACAACATGTACGGGATCGCCCGACAATGTTCAGGTACTTAATATAGCCCGGCTCACTGCTTCGGAGTCTCCCGGCCAAAAACAAAACCGCCCGGGAATTTTTGGGCCTGAAGAATTTTTGCTGCAACCATAATGGTGCCGGAATTTTTTCGCTGTAACTGAGCACGGCCCAAATTTTTTTTTGTCCCGGAATTTTTCCCGCCAGAATTTTTTCGAGCCGTAAAAAAAGCGGCCGAAAATTTTTCGCGATCAAAAATGACTTTGGTTTTTCCTGCCCGTGATCCCGATCATCCCGCCACATTTATGACGGAGATTGCAGATCCACGTTCGGGACCGGCCCTGCTAAAAAATTTTCGGCCACGAAATTTTCGGCCCAAATTTTTTTCACGTTCAAAATGTTGCCGCTAAAAATTTTTCAGCGCAAAAACGTACGGCCCAAAATTTTTTTCGAACCGAAATTTTTGCTGCCGGAATTTTTTCGAAACAAAAAAAACGGACACCAAAATTTTTGGATGCGGACCCGGATGATCCGACCGGCCGTACGAGAAAAATTCCCAAAGCATGAGGATCTGTCGGCTGACCCCATCGTTACGGGCACTTTTTTCATGTTTCGCGTGAGATCGGCCGGGACGATCCGGCACGAAAAAAATTTGGGTCGCACGCATTCTGCATCGAAAAAATTTTGAGAGCAACCCTGGCTGCGGTGAAAAAATTCTGGCAGGGATCAGGGGGCCTGCAATCGTTGCTGGTATACATACGGGCTTTGTGAGCTTCACGATCCTCGCGGGTAACATCCCCGCAATCCCCCGGAGTTTTGATTTTCTTAACCGTATCCCCATCCACTAAAACCGGGAACATCCGGGCATGAGTGCAAAAAAAATCGCAGTTATCGCCATATTTATCAAAAATTGCCAGAATATAGGTTTATTCAACAGGTAACCAGAATGAAAAAGAGCGCTTTAATCCTTTTAACGGGGTGCCTTATCCTCCTCGCAGCAGGTATAACCGCCGGGTGCATCGGGACAACAACCACGGTTTCCGATTCGCAGACAACAACTGCCGTTACTCCGAAAAACGTGACACCGGCAGCCCCGGAAACCACGCTGACCCTTCCGGTAACGACTGCCGCCCCCTCAACGGGCTCTTCTTTTACGACTATCTTTGTGAACAACACAGCAGATGAAAAGGTCCTGATCGTCCCGGCAAACGACCGGGTGATTGTGCGTCTTACGGAAAACCCCACAACCGGCTACGAATGGAACGCGACAGTTTCAAAAGGCCTGACCGTTATCGGGGATACCTACACTGCACCGGACAGCGACCTGATGGGTGCCGCCGGGTACCATGAATGGATCCTTGCCCCGTCAACCGTAGATACCTACACCTTCAAGGCAGTCTCGCTGCGCCCGTGGGAGGGTGCAACGCTCGACGATAAAACGTTCAGCCTTGCCATCGTGGCAATGCCCGAGTAAGCCGGGTATCGTCCCTGCCATTCACATTCTTTCTTTGTGCTTTTTTAGACTCTTCCGCAGTATTTTCCAGTACCATAACCTTCATTGCTTCAGGAAGGCACAGGAGCAATTATGGAAACCCGCACCCTCCACCCCGGCCTCCTGCTTGTCCTCTGCATCGCACTTCCCCTGATCATCGGTATCATCGGCTCGGTCGTTACCTTAGGAAGCCTCCCCGGCTGGTATGCCGGGCTCAATAAACCCCCCTGTACCCCGCCGGCCTGGCTCTTTGGCCCGGTCTGGACCGTCCTCTACATCCTCATGGGAGTATCCCTGTTCCTGATCCTGAGAAACGGCACAAACGTCCCCTTTGTCTGGCAGGGTGTTACCCTTTTTGCCGCCCAGCTAGCATTTAACCTTCTCTGGTCGATAGTCTTTTTCGGATGGCATGCGATTGCCGCTGCGCTCGCCGTGCTCCTGCTCCTCATCGTCTTTATTGCAGCGACGCTCTGGACATTCCGGCGCATTTCGGTCACGGCAGCCTGGCTCCTTGTCCCGTACATCGCATGGTGCTGCATTGCCACGGTCCTGAATGCCAGCCTCATGCTGCTCAACTGAACTTTCAGGTAACCATGAACCAATGAACGAATGGTACACACCGTCTGCCGCCGGTCTAACGACTTACACAAAAAAAGAACTTACGGATGCCTCCCGGAGAAACCAGGGGCAGCCGGCCCGGTTACTAAAAGTTAATCCACGATCTTATGGCTGGGGCGGACGGGGAGTCTTGACGCCGCAGAGCTGGCCGTTTGAAGTAATGCAGTAAGACGCAAGAATTTTTTCATCGCTGATATCCTGCTCCTTAATCCCGATCCGGGTCAGCTTGTCGCGGATCACCTTGACCTTCTGCTCGTTTGTCTGCATATATGTATACTATGCTGTGCGAGACCATGAAGCAATGTTAAGCGGAAGGCTTAGAAAAAACTGCCAAAAAAGAAAGGGAATCCGGGAAAAATCAAAAATTACAGGTAACGGTTCTTCCGCAGCCAGTCCACCTGGGGAGGAAGGTACCGGTAGATAATATCGCATTTGTCGTCCTGGAAACTCCAGGGAACGATAATAAGCGTATCCCCTTCCCGGATCCAGACACGCTTTTTTATCTTGCCCTTGATCCGGCCCATGCGGGTAACTCCGTCAAAACACCGGACACGGATATGATTAGCCCCCATCATCAGGTCGGCAGACGCAAACATTTCATTATTCCACTTCTTTGGAAGACGGACCCGGACCACGGGGGTCCCATCCGGGTTTACCGCTCCCGTCGACTCAAACCCGTCACCCTGAGATGAACTTCCCTTTTTATGGTTATTATCGGTGATCGAAACAACTCCGGATATATAGAGGACGTCAGGAACTATTAACATATGCATCCGGAGCGTACCCGGGCTCCCTTTCCCTTTGCGAAAAAAGTCACAGAGGCGTGGGTTTCAAGGTTCATCCCGCAACGTTTTTTCCCGTTACGGGTTGTATACATTGAACTATGTCTGAACCCTCAGCGGTTGTGCCGGCAGCCCGGGATACCCTCTCCGGCCTCCTTTCCGGCCTTTTCGGGGCGGTTCTTGGGATCGCGGTTGCCCTTGGGCTGGCGATTCTTGTCATACCCACTCCGACCTATCTTGCGCTCAGCAACTACCTCCAGATCGTCACGGCGTTTGCCGGTGCAGGTGCGTTTCTTCTCATCTATTTCCGGTACGGGCATCAGTCCGGCTATCTCTATGCAGCAGGGGCCTTTGCCCTCTGGGGGGCCTCGAACTGTGCCTGGTACCTGACGGTCTTAAATGGCGGGCTGGCCTGGGTCTTCCCCAGCCTCATTGATATAGGGATCATTGCCTCTATTATCCTCTTTACCTCGGCCTGCGGGCGCATATACCAGAGAAAACCCTTTTCCGGGAAAATCATCCTTCTGGTGCTTGCCGTCTCGCTTGCCATCCCCGTCGCCGTGATAATCACGAGCGGTATCTCCAACCCCTCCTTAATGACCCTGCTCTACTTCTTTGCCTGCGGCACGCTCATCATCACTGCCCTCAACCATACGTTTGCGGAAAACCCTCTCGCACTTGCCGGGACGCTCCTTTTCGCCCTTGCATTTATGATCTACCCGCTCCGGGAGATGTTTTTTTCAGGTAACCATTATCTCACGATAGTCGGGCTCTTTGTTGCAGCAGGATTTTCGCTGATTGTCCTGGGTCTTCTTCCCCGGGGAGCGCCCACACCGGAGACGCCTCAAAAAGTTGATGCATAAAAAACGTTTGAATTCGTTAAAATCCATTAAATCCGGTAAAATCCACCATGGTTTCCTGGCCGTGGATGGGAGTATACACTCCCTGTCCGCCACCCGTTTTATCTTTTCAGGAGTTTCAGGGATTTCCTGCGCCAAAGAGGGTCGTCTGCCGGGAATCCTGCTTCCACAGTCCCGAGAGCCGGAGACCAAGCCGTCGGATCTTCCTGCCCTCGAAAAGTTCCCGGAGCAGCCCCTGCGCACAGGCCCGGATCGCCTCTTCATCGTTATGATCGTGGAGCAGGGTCTTTGCCTTTGTTTTTGTCACGAACCCTTCGTACCTGACCCTGACCGTAACGGTCTTAAAATACAGGCCCTCATCGGCAAGCGACCGTGATACCTCGCCGATAAGTGCCTCCATGGTGGCGACAATCTCCTCTGCATCATCGGTATCCTGTGCGAACGTCGTCTCTTTTGAAATGGATTTGATCCCGTTGCGTTCCACTACTTCGCTTTCGTCATTCCCCAGCGCCGCTTCGTGCAGCAGGACCGCGGATCTCCCGAATACCCCGATAAGACGCTGGATATCGCAGGCTGCAAGATCTCCGATGGTTACGATCCCGAGAGAATCGAGATGCGCCCCGGTTTTACCTCCTATACCCGGGATTTTCCGAACCGGGAGAGATGCAAGGAAGGCCGGGACATCGTCGGGCTCTACGACCGTCAGACCGTCAGGCTTTTTGAAATCCGAGGCTATCTTCGCAACAATCTTTGCAGGGGCAATGCCAAGCGAGCAGGTTATCCCGACCCGGGTCAGGATCTCCTGTTTTAACCGTGCCGCAAGGTCCCGTGCCGCGGCAAAATTCCCGACCGGGCTGATATCAAGAAAGGCCTCGTCTATACTGACCTGCTGGACCCGGAACCCGGTTGCCCGGAAGATCCCCATGATCTCGCCGGACACCTCTGCGTACCGGGCCATGTCGGGCCGGAGGTAAACCGCATCCGGACAGAGCCGGTACGCCTGCGAGATGGGCATAGCAGACTTCACGCCAAACGCCCGGGCTTCGTATGAACAGGTGGAGACCACACCCCGTCCCGCTCCTCCCTGCGGGTCGGCGCCGACAACAACCGGTTTTCCGGCAATATCGGGCCGGTCGTGCATCTCGACCGCTGCATAGAAGCAGTCCATGTCGGCGTGCAGGATGATCCGGGAATTTTTGGATCCCCGACTTTCGCTCACGGTCTCCTCCTTTTGACGAATGCGTCGTTTGCGAATACCACGGGATCAGGCCGTCCCCGCTGCACCGGTCGCCTTCTCCCGCGTATCATGAGATACGGCAAAGTCGCTCAGGGTGCACTGGCGCTGCCGGAGGCTGTCCCTGAGCAGTGTGGTTTCGGTGATGAACCGCTGCACCGGCAGGGTGAAGCGTTCCGCGACATGGTTCAGTGCCGATTTGAGATCCTCGAACTCTGCCGGCCGTTCCCGCATCGCGCTCCTGACATTCTCCCGCACGTTGAAAACGCCCATGGGCACATACCCGGGCAGCGCCTCGCGCAGGATAATGGCGCCGGCCTGCTTTTGTTCTTTTGCGAGCGCTTCGAGCACCGCCATTTTGCAGGAGTAATAGCAGCCGCCAAGCGGGGAATACCCGGTTTTCCGTTTGTATCCTTCGTAATCGGAGAATACGTATTCCTCGTTCCCGAGCACGTGCAGGAACGCCTCGGTCCACTCGTACTGCCACGCGGTCGGCAGCAGAAGCACGGCGTACCGGTTGTGCAGGCTTGCAAACTCGTACAGGCGCACGGTGTCAATCACCGGGCATTTTTTCACCCCGGAGAGCAAGTGATCGCCAATCATCGTGTCGCAGGCAGTTATCGACCACCGGGTAGGAACAAGGTGGCGGTTCCCGTCCCTCCCCATCGTCCCGGCCGAGAATGCCTTCTGGATCGTGGAGAACGGGAGTCCTGTACTGTGGAGGCCGAGAACTGCGTCCCGGGAAAGGAGATCGGTGTCGTAGAAGATCTTCTCAAGGGAATGGTTCCAGCGTTTTGTCTGGATCTCGAAACGTTCGAGCGGGGCGCTCGGCCCAAACGGGGTATGCTCCTCGGAAAACGAGAGTCCCGCCGGCGCGGTCTCAAAAGCCGCCTCGCTCTCGATTGAACCCTCGGAAAGGACAATCTCCTGGAGTTTGTCCACGAACCGGTTGTCGAGGTCAAAGGCGTTGGTCAGCCGTTTCCCCCGGACGAGGTTCATCCGGTACCCGATGATCTCTTCCTGCGAACGGTTGCCGGCTATCCAGTCCTCGGGCCGGTCCATGATGCCGGTATCCCCGTGCATGGGTGCGATCATCGGCCCGGCGTAGATGTCCGGGTAATTCCAGCTGCCGATAAAAACCGAGGGAGGGGAGCTGCCGGTCATCTCCTTTCCCACGTCCACCGATTTCATCTGCATCGTGGCCGCGGTCAGCTGCTTTAAGTATGCGCCTTTCCCGAGGATCATGGTTCATTGACACATCCTCCCGGGGATATTAAAGAGCTTATGAGTGCGGTGGGAAAGTGTGGATGCCCGGGGAGGGGTTTACACCCGGTCAACCAGCCCCGGCCTTACAGGATCCTCGTTTTTGTCATCCCAGATTGGGGATAATTCCCGTAATAGGTAATGATATCGGTGACCGTCCGGTTGATGGTGCAGGCCGTGGTAATCTCGGTACCGGTTGAAACGTCCATCCACCGGGTTCCTGGTTCGAGGGCGATGGACTGGTTCTGGTACGTAAGATACATCGTCCCGTCCCGGGTAAACCCGTTCACGGTCAGGTTTCCTGAATGTGAGGGGAGGGCATAGGCTCCCGAAAGCGTCCCGTACCCCCCGCCGCCATAGTCCCCCGAAAGGGTGACACTTTCCCCGGTGACAACGAGCAGCGAACTGTTCACTTCAAAAGGTATGACTCCTGCAAGAACTCCTGATCCTGTATCGAGAGCGTATGCAGATACGTTGATCGCCGGGACCGGGCATTTCCCGCTTACCAAAGTTCCGCTAAAGTAGGTATGGTGGTCGAGGAACGCATACTGGCCCGACGGGGGCAGGCCGTCCGGGCGCGGCTGAAGTTCTGTGCAGCCGGAAACCCCGACAAAGGCCAGTGCAATAACGATTGTATACACGAATGCTGTGGTCGGCCCGCTGTTCATACCGTTACATTATCCGGGATACCACATCTCTCTTGTGTGTCCGCGTGTCCTCCGTTTTACTGGCTTTACTCTCATCTTCGGGATTCAAAATAAAAACCGTTAAGGACATTTCTCGGAAACAACCCCTCCCTTTTTTGGGGACGATGACGAACAGGTGATGATGAGTGTCATGATCCCGTCTTCAGACTGGCTGACCGTTATCATCCTGTATATTCTCGCTAATCTCATCGTGTTTTTCCTGTATGGCGCGGACAAGAGAAAGGCCCGCAGGGATGCGTGGCGGATTCCCGAACGCATTCTCCTTGTCGCGGCGCTGATTGGGCCGTTCGGGGCATACGGGGCGATGCTCCTGTTCCGGCACAAGACGCAGAAGATCAAATTCTGGCTCGTGCCCTTATTCCTCGTCCTGCATATCGCAGGAATCCTGTATATCACGGCCCGCCTGTTCCACGTGATTTCCTAAAAGCGACCGGTTCCGGGAACCGGAACCATGCGGCTTTAATACCGGGCTTTGCCATAATTCTTTGATGCGGACCAACAGGCACCAGTATTTTCTCGATCTTGCGCAGCGGTGCGCCAACCAGGGCACCTGCCTGCGGCGTAACTTCGGAGCTATCATTGTTGATGAATACAATACCATCGTTTCAACCGGCTACACCGGCGCCCCGCGCAAGCAGATGGACTGCACGGAACTCAACCGGTGCTGGAGAAAGGAGCACAATATTCCCTCGGGTTCCAACTACGAGCGGTGCCGGAGCGTGCATGCGGAGATGAATGCAATGCTCCAGGCAGGAAAACTCGCCCGGGGCTGCACGCTCTATCTTGCGGGGTTCGATGTCGCCACCGGGGAGCTCACCCAGATCTGGCCGTGCTTTTTGTGCTCGAAGATGATTGTCAACAGCGGGATCGTAAACGTGATCATGCGGACAAGCCCGGATGAATTCAAGGAGATGGACCCGATGGTGCTCTACCAGATGAGGAGCCGGGAATCTCTCGGGGAAGATACTCCGGCATAACTTTTTTGTGGCGCTTCCTGCACGATTTGCGGCCATGCGGGCAGGGAGCAGGGTGGATGTGAGTAGCGAAACGTCCCTCAGTTTCATCGGGAACCTGCGAGCGCGTGCTGCGGCTCTATGAAAAAAAACTTCAAAACAGTGAATCACCGGTACATCCACCGTATGTCAGGATCTTCAGGAACAAACGATTGTACAGACTGAGGCGGGGATACCATATTCGGGGATGCGAAAGGGGGCGCGGCTTTTTGGATTATTCCCCGGTGTCTGCCTTCGGGCCATCATTGCCATCCTCGTACGTGAATACCGCATCGATCCCCCCGCAACAACTATGCTCCTCCGCCACCTATCTTGTCCTGCAAATGTATCCGGAACCTGTCCCCGTAATCCTTGTCCACGGCTGGAAAAGCCACCCCGGTATCTGGAACCGGCTGGTGCCACGGCTAAACGAAGAGAGTATCCCGTTTAAAAGTTTCGATCACACCGCGCTGGCCGGGGCGTCAATGGAAGAGATTGCCGGAGCCCTGCGGGATTTCATTGCCACGCAGCGGCAGGAACTGGATTATACCGGTCCTTTCGATATCGTGTGCCACTCGATTGGGTCCTGTGTTACCCGCTACCTGCTCGAAGTAATGGACGGTGGCGCCCGGCACGAGCAGGTGCGGCAGCTTATCGCAATCGGCCCACCCAACAACGGCTCGGCCATCGCCGAACTGTTCTGCGACCCGGTGGTCGGCCCGGGGATAACCAACAGGCTCTGCGGCACTTTCGTACCACGTAATTTCGATCCGACGGCTGATGTTATTGTCCAGGCATGCCGGCCGCAGAGCACGACGATGGCTGCCCTGCGGGAGGCCGGCACCCGGCCTGATATCTCGTACCGTCTCATCTGCGCGGAGAACCTCTCCCATACCCCCACGTTCTTCCCGTGTTTTGAGGGAAAGACCTGTGAATTACTTCCCGATGGCAGCTGGCACATGACATACGCCGGCGATGGTATCGTGCCGATATGCGATTCCGTCCTGCCCGGTGCGGCCATGAAGATCCTGCCAGCGGATCCTGCAATTCTCAGTGAATCTTCCGATCAGTACTGTCATATCCGGTTGCCTCGTGCTCCTGAAACGGTTGAATGCGTGACCGATCTTTTGAAAAACTGCCCGGACCGGCAAAAAACGACAGGCTAGTCCAATCCCCGCCAGATCACGGGGAGTGTTCTGCTTTTTTCATCTCGTTGTACAGGGAGACAACCGAGAGGCTGATCAGGTTGAGGGTGGTCGCCGCGTACCACAGGTAGGATTCCGGGACGGTGAGTGCAGTGATCAACCCGGACCAGAGCATGACGCTGATAATTACAAAGGAGATCAGGGTATCTATGGCAAGAAAGACCCGGGGCCGATGAATGATCCTTCCCATCTCTGCAAGCGAGCAATACTCGATGGGGGTCTCGCGGTGCATGAGATCGAAAACGGTACGCAGGGCATTCATGACGAGATCTATTGCAGCCCACGCAATAAC
>Ga0153915_10007158_pt1 | contig 10510 bp, 15 predicted proteins | sample Opewatmetagenome_2_FD_107003 | JGI IMG/M metagenome (GOLD analysis project Ga0153915, IMG submission 107003) | Freshwater wetland microbial communities from Ohio, USA - Open water 3 Core 3 Depth 3 metaG | ecosystem: Environmental > Aquatic > Freshwater > Wetlands | place: USA: Ohio, Lake Erie... | reverse complement strand
TGTGGATGAGATCTTAGCGATCATCGAGGATGCGGACACAAGGCTCAAGAGCGAATACGGCAGCAAGGAGGCCTGAAATGGCCTCCGTGAAGATGCCCTTGGCAAATTTGTTAAACATGTTGGTGGCGCATCCATCCGCAATCACGCGCCAAGAGCGCCGCGTATCAAGCGAGATGGCGAGTGAAAACGGTGCGGCTCAATCGGGGTCAGAAAACGAGAGGAAGGTCACCCGAAAAAGTGTTTATCTCACCCACCGAGCCGCGGAGATCCTGGTTCAGACCGCGCGCGATGAGGTCGAAAGTGAGAGCCACGTTGCGAACAGTGCCTTAATTTTTTATGCGGAGCGAGGCGCATATCTGGATGCACTGATCAAACAAAGCGTCAAGGAAGCTCTTCAAGAGATCCCGCCGGTTGCGTTCAGGCAGCGCGTGCTTGTGAGACGAGCCGGTAAGTCCACAAACATAGGGTGATGAGATGAGAAAAAAGAGTGTACCAAATGCGGACTCTGCGGACGGCGCGGCGCGGCAACCCCGGCAGCTCGAATCCGAGCACGGATACCGTGGCATCCTGGAATCTGTGACTATTTTGGGCGACGGATTCGCGCGGGCAGTCCTCTCTGGCCAGCCGATCGATCTCCCGGAAGAGATGTATCCGAAGCTCATGCCGTGGCTGGGAAAACCAACCGAAGTGGCCCGTTTCGTGGGAAAGTATTACGTATTTCAGTGGAGGCGGGCATTCGACGCCAAGGAGGCCGCGCAATAAACTCTCACTGCATCAACTCCCGCTTCTGCGATCACCGAGAATGCGACCCGCCGCCCAACGCCGCGAGATCTTGCGCTGATGGAGACAGGAAAAAATCCTGTCCCGCCTTTTTGAAAAATAATATTGAAGTAATCACTCTTTTTTGAAGCAAATAATAATACATATCGCTATCAGTACAACCGCAAGCAGAAGGAGCATCTAGTCTTTTGAGGCTACTTTTCGGCCCGCTCATCATGGGTGTAGGCGGGCGATCTGGTCTATTCTGGTAGTATGTGGAATAGGTCAGTTAGGAAAAGCACTTTTCCGAGAGAACAATACAGAGAGGCTTATAATTATGGCAACTGCATTAACTACCTGCTGGAGTTAGTTCTATTACATTCTTACAAGAATCGATGAAAATGTAATAGAACTATTTCAGGGGGTCGATGGCAAGCGACGGTGATAGATATTCGCGAAAAAGGATTAGTGGATGACGATCTGCGTCTTGGAGCTGTTTGTGGGCTCTTCTTTAACATAGCTGGGGTACTTCTCAAATGCCTTTTTGACTATTATATACTCAGGTTGATTACGGCTGAGTTCAACCTGCATGACTGCCCTGACGTCCTCTGCACTGAGATGCCTAAAAAGAGCATAGATTAGTGGCTTTAGATAATTGTCCCTGAACATGATTTCCTCTTTTTCCGCTATCCGGGGCGGGTGATCTAAGGGAACTGCCGTATATTCGTTTTCATTTCTCCTTATCATGGGAACCGTCATTATCGAAAACAGGTGCAATAATATGTCAGCCATGTTTATGATGTGGCTATTGGTAATAATTCGTTTTATCTGTCTCTCAGGCAAATAACGTAGAATATAGGCGAAAACAATAGGCAACCCATCAAGCCACCTTTGGAGCTTTTTTCGTACAATGTAGTCGTTGGCTTTGTCTCTGACGGGGCCGCTATTCGCCAATTTCTTCAATTCAGTTTCAGTAAGCATGAATTTAATATAGTTAGTGAAACTAGATAACCTTTTTGGATAAAATTTTGGACAGAATAACAGTCTGTGGGTGTATTACTATTATAAAAAATAAGTTATATATTAGTTGTAACGACTACCCTTTTAAGAAAACCTTAAATACAATGAAATCCACAATCATGCACATGAAAAAGCAAACGGCGCTCGGAACTCGACGAATCCAAAGCCTCAGCGGGTCGTCTTTTGTGAGTCTCCCTAAATTCTGGACTAAGTATCAACGGATCGAAAAAGGAGATCTGGTATCTATCACCCTCATGGAGGACGGATCTTTGAAGATATCTCCGGTAGAAGCAGTATGAAATTATTGAAAAGCTCGATGTACCAGCATCGAGCAGCACAGAACGCCGACACAAACCTTACGGCGGGTTGCCATGCCTACATATGCTCTAATTGAATATAACTCTTTCTTCGATAGCAGGCGGCCCGATAAGCCCGCCGCGAATCGCGTATTTTGCAGTGACTGTCTGAAGCCTTGCCGGATGTTAGATGATGACTTAGAAAACATATTATCTAAGTCGGATTACTGCGATTGCCGGAGGAATCGCCATGCTTAGGGCGAGTGATGCCTCAAGCGGTCTCTGGGCCGCCCAATCAAGCAGAAGCTATGCAATCGCGGGCGGATTCCTTGCTTTATTTGGGCCAAGGCCTTCATTCGTTTTTAGTGCGCGGCGTCGCGAAACGGCTTGGCAGCAGTGGCAAGAGGCTGGGATCTATCATGGGCTCGCGAAATTTGGGATTGATAGCAGCGGCTTAATCGATGCCGCGCCCACTGCGGCAGCAGTCCCGGAACGAAAAAAGAAATGCTGGACGAGTTCGCGACAATTCGCGGGGCGATGCTGATGGTTGGTATCCCAGCAGCATTTGATCAGCCCGGCGCTGCATTTGTGCTCCTCCCGGCAGGGATAAAATTCCCACCGATTGAAAAAGAATGGCAAAAAAAGGGCCATAGCTTCCGAGAGGCGACGGCCCACAAAGGCAACATCGGCATAATGGCTGGCAATGCCTTCGTCGGCGTTGATGAGGACGATCCTTCAGCATTTCAAGGGCTGGAGCTGCCCATCAGCACCACCTGGCAGACCAGGCCGGGCCGGTTGGGGATGTGGTTCAAGTGCTCCGATGTGGCCGAAGCCCTGCAAGCGATTGGCAAGAAGCCCGGTCAGGCCCAACTGAAGCTCTTCAAGGCCGGGAGGCCATGTGGCGAGGTCAAGCTTGAGCGGACCTATCAGGTAATCCCTCCGAGCTGGAAGACCTTGGAAGACGGCCAGAGGGCCGATTATAAGCTTTTGCAAGAGATCCCACCCGCGGAGATATCCCTGGCAAAGCTCCTTTCAGATCTTCAGAGCATAGGAGTGACGTTCTCCTCAAAGTTGGAGCAGAATGCCGTCAGGCTGGAGAGCATGGGCGGTGAGGCCAGGAAGAGGCGGGCTGAATCCGATGAGTCCAGGACTCGCCGATATGCTGAAGCGGCCTTGCAAAGCGAGAGTCTTGCAGTGGCAGGCAGTCCCACCGGAAGCCGCAACGAAGCACTAAACACGGCGGCTTTTTCGCTTGGGCAATTCGTAAGTGCGGGCGTGCTTTCCGAGGCTGAAGTCATGAGGGAGCTAACGCGAGCGGCCATGGACGCTGGCCTGGAGCTGGAAGAGATCCGGGCAACTATCATGTCAGGCTTGGAGGCCGGCGCAAGACATCCAAGAGAGATCCCTGAGAAGCCTCGGCCCGGGAAAGGCAATGGTTCCAGGCCAGGGCTTGATAATATCAGGGAGGAGCCAGCAACAGACGGCGGGAACGCTCAACGGCTGATAAGATTGCATCGAAATGATATAAAGCACTGTCACACTTTCAGAAAATGGATGATATGGGATGGCCATCGCTGGAAAATAGACGGCGACGGCTCAGCTTATCGCTTCTGCGACGACGTTATAAGAGAGATCTATTCCGAGACCGGTAATTGTGCGGACAGCAAGGACCGTCAGGATTGGGCAAAATTCGCTATCAAAAGCGACAGCGGGCGAGGTTATAGAGATATGCTCTTCCTGGCAAGCTTCAACAAGTCTGTTGCCATCACCTCGGATCTGTTAGATACAAATTCCTGGATTCTGAATACGACAAACCTCACAGTTGATTTGAAAACCTTTGAAGCCAGAGAACCACGCCGCGAGGACTTGATAACTAAGACCGTTGGCACTGAATACGACCTAACCGCAAAATGTCCCATCTGGATAAAGTTCTTAGAAAGGACCTTTGGAGGAGATAAAGACCTCATCAATTACGTTCAAAGAGCCATCGGATATTCGCTCACTGGCTCAATGGTTGAGCAGGTCTATTTCTTTTGTCACGGGACAGGGGCCAACGGTAAGAGCGTCTTCCTTGCGACTCTGAGGGCTTTGCTCGGAGATTATGCAAAGCAGGCGAGCTTTGATACCTTCCTCATTCAGCATAGCGCAAAAGTGCGAAACGATCTCGCGGCCCTCGTAGGTGCGAGAGTAATCACGGCCTCGGAAGCCGAGGAAGGCTCGCGGCTTTCCATGCAGATTATCAAGTCATGGACGGGCGGCGACCCGATCACGGCCCGGTTCCTCTTCGGTGAAGACTTCACTTTCAAACCGGAAGGTAAGATCTGGCTGGCAGCTAACACCAAGCCGATTATCTCAGAACGAAATTATGCAGCCTGGCGACGTGTTCATCTTATCCCCTTCGCGGTAACTATCCCACTGGAGGAGCAGGATAGAGAGCTGGAGGTTAAGCTTCTTGCAGAGCTCCCTGGCATTCTTATTTGGGCCTTAAAGGGCTTGAAAGAATATCACAAAATCGGACTGCAACCACCCGAAGCGGTGAAGGCGGCAACAGACGCATACCGGCGCGAGAATGACAGCCTGGCTGCTTTCGTCTCGGAGTGTTGTGAGATCCAAAAGCTAGCCATCTGCAGGAACTCGGATCTCTTCGGTGCTTATCTGGTTTTCTGTCAGATGGGTGGAGAAGAGGCCATTTCTCAAAAGAAGTTCTCTGAAGATCTCATTGGCTTGAAAGGGATCAAAAAGACCCGTGATCGGTCTTTAGGCATGATCTGGCACGGTATTCAACTGTCTAAAAAATGGTCCGGGCCAGAAAACACAAACCAGTATCAAGCACAGGGTGTGAAGTATGTGAAGCCAAATCCGGAAAGTTTTACAACTTCTCTACACGAGGCAAACTTTTCAGAAATGCCTTCACAGCCTTCACAGCCTTCACAGGATAGCGATTCTAAAAAAGCAGGTCCTTCGCGCTCTGGAGAGGACGAAGGCCCGAAGATGTCCAAGATTGACAGGCCAACACCCGGCAAACCCGAAGACCACACCAAGAAGATCCGAGCAGCGGCAATCTCTGAGTTTGGTATAGCCGGATGGGTGGACCCGGCGAAGTTGGCCTATGCTCTGAAGCTGCCTCTCACCGAAGTTGTGGCGTGGCTTCAAGCCAACTACGAAGCCTTTGAGCGGCCCAACGGCGGCGGTACCGGATACAGGCAGAAGAGAGCGGGAGAGGCGCGGGCATGACCGAACCCGAAGCCCTGCAAGCCCGGCGCTGTTATCTTTTGGAGCAGATCGGCCAGGCAGCCGATGAGATCAAACGTATCGACCTCAGGCTATCATTTTTGCAGAACCAGGAGCAAGAGCCATGAGCAAAGGCAAAAAAGGCCGACAGATAGCGCATCATATTGGAAAGCAGCTTGATAGAAATCACCACAAGCAGATGATGAACTACGCAAAGAACGAATATGACAAACCAACGGCAGGAGATGTGATTCAATGATGTGCGCAAAAAAAAGCAGCGACGGTAGAGCAAAACAGCTGGAATGTGAGGGCGGCGGAGAGCTGCGAGTGCTGCTCTGTGGCAAAACGATAACGGGCGAAATTCTGCCGGTTTTGCTCGATGAGGACGGCGCCATCATCACAACGAGCGCATGAGGCGGAAATGGCCAGAATATGCACAGTCTGCGCTCACAGCGACGTTGAAGAAATCGATAGGCGGCTAGTTAGTGGTGATTCAATCGCAGGAATAGCGCGGGATTTCGCGGTAAGCGAAGACTCGCTGAGAAGGCACTTCGATAATCACGTCTCTAAAATTTTGTCTGCGTCTCCAAGCGCGAAAGATATCATCAACGGAGATAACCTGCTTGACCAACTCCAAGCAGCCAGAGACAAAGCGCTTGCATTGCTGGACATGGCCATTGCTGCCGGGGACACGAAGGTCTACGGTCCTCCGAGCAGCTACTTGAGCGAGATCCGGCAGCAGATCAAATTGTGGGCAGAGCTCGAGGGCAAGATCGCCGCGCAGCCAACTATTAACGTCTTGCTTCTCCCTGAATGGCTGACTTTGCGAGAGCAGATCGTAGCCGCCCTGAGACCATACCCTGAAGCACTGGAGGCCGTCAGAAATGCTATCAGTTGACCTTAAGGCGGCGCTGGATTGGGAAGTTCACAAGGCAGATCCCGTCCGATGGGTCGAAGATTGCGGGCTGCTCAGAGACAAGGCCGGGAATGCCTGCCAACTTGACGAAACCCAACGGGCGATACTCAACCCGGCCAACAAGAGGGTAATTTTGAATTGCCATAGGCAATGGGGTAAAAGTACAATTTCAAGCCTCTTATGCTTTTGGAGGGCATTGTTCTACGAGCGGTCCTTATGCCTATTGGTAGCGCCTTCGCTTCGCCAAAGCTCAGAAAATTTCAGGAAGATAAGTGATGCTCTGGAGACTATAAGCCCAAAGCCGGAGCTTGACGAAGAAAATAAGCTTACCCTGAAATTCAGCAATGGCAGCAGGATAATTAGCTTACCAGGGTCGCAGAAGACCGTGAGAGGCTTTACTGCACCTGATTTGATAATAATTGACGAAGATGCACAAGCCGATGATGAGCTTTTCGGTGCTCTCCTCCCAATGCTCACCAACAGCCCGGACGGACGGCTTATCCTGGCTTCAACCCCCTGGGGAGTGAGAGGCCATTTTTATAAAATTTGGACAGAAGGCTCACCGGATCAATGGCTGAAGATCAAAGTCGTAGCCAGCGAGAACCCCCGGGTCCGGCCCGAAGTGCTGGAAGAAGCGAAGCGATCCCCCAACGGTGCACTTTGGTACCGTCAGGAATACTGCGGAGAGTTTGTTTCAGATGAATTTAGCCTATTCGATGAAGCTCGATTGAAAAGGGCAGTTAGCAACGACTTTGAAGAGGTAGACGCGGAGGATTATTGATGAACAGATTTTACATAATTTCGTTAGATCCAGCTCAGTTGAACGACTACAGCGCATTATGTGTGATGGAGCGCACCGATTCCACATATAGATTAGAATGGCTCCGCCGCAAGAGAGGCTTGCCATACACCGATATCGTGAGCTGGTCCAAGAAGGTTTTCTTGAACCCGAGGTACAGAAAAGATACCACCTATTCGCCTGTCTTTGTCCTTGATGTTGGCGGAGTTGGGAAAGCCATTCAGGATATGATGACGGCTGCCGATGTCTCAACCACTGGAATCCAGTATACAGGCGGAGCAGCAGTGAGCCGTGAAGGTGGCAATTATCACGTTTCTAAAAGCTTCATTGTAGGCAAATTCCTGGCCGCCTGGGATGAAGGCCGGGTACTCATGCCTGCAAATGCGTCTTTCCTCGACATGTTCCAGAGTGAGCTCAAGGCATTCCGGGGGGAGATGACCTCCCAAGGGAGAGCCAAATTTGAGGCAGAGCAGGGCGAACATGACGACATGGTAATGTGCGTGGCGCAGGCGGTCTGGTGGGGCGAACACGCGAGCCCAAAGCCCATTGGCCCGCTCAATTTCGCCGGAGCGACCAAGCCCGGCATCAATGGCGGCGGCTCGAACTGGGTTGCGCAGGCTTCAGATGACATGATCCGGGCGCATAGGCGGTTATCACGATGATCAATATTATATAAAGGAGATGAAATAAATGTCAGAATATGAACAGTGCATGAAAGCACTTGAAATTATTGGAAACGGTATCATACAGAAGGCTGACACCGGCCACAAGAGCGCCAAGGTAATCAAGGCAATGGCAATCGCCAGGGCCGCACAGACCCCCGAGGGTGCGATACTTGCCAAAAGAATCATGCAGCTTGAGAGGCAGCGATCCATTCGCAAGAGCCTGGGCATTGCCGATCCGGAATCGGATGCATTTCAAAAGCTTGAGAGCTTGCATGCAGAGAAGCTGCAAATTATACGGTCTGGAAATCCAGACCGCGCCGCGATCAAACGCCTTCAGAAAATATATGATGATGAGGGCGATGTCGTGCGGTCTTTGATCGGAGAGGACTGAAAATGTCAACCGTCCTCAACTTTTTCAAAGAGCATCCGCTATGGGATGATGACCTGCACAAGATACTCGCGAAAATACCGGGATATGAAGCGCAGTTAATCCCGCTCAGGCAGGCCGCCCTGGGTTGCTGTGGCGCATCACCCGGCAAGAACGGCGAGGTCAAGCTCACCGTGGCAGATGTGCCCCGATGGGATCAGCTGTCGAGGGAGCAGGCCACTATCACCGGCAAGATTGAGGCGATAAACCGCATGATCGAAAATCTGGACAAGATCTTTGATGAGATCGCCGCGGCTGGTATTGAAATCAATCGAAAGACACCTGCCGGGATTTGGGCTGTAGCGCCGCGAACTGATCCACCGCATTCCATGGTCAATGGTGATTATGTCAACGCGTTCGGAAAGTGGTGCAATAAAAATGGAATACCGCTCAAATCTGTAATCGATCCTCGTTTCCTGACATGGAACGAGCGGGCCGAAAAAGCGATGGCCACAGTAAGGCTCTAAGCGCATTTATCAAATCAATAGCGTCTAACGTGGTTTCTTCCTCATCATCTTCCTCGCGCTAGCTGCAGCCGGGGACAGTGGCGGCCTCATCACCGTTGCTGTCGCCCCTGAAAAATTGAATACTTCTGAAATCGCTATATGGAGATGCATAAATGCACATAATACCAAAGTTGATCATCGACGGGAAAGACGTCTCCCGTTATTTTATTTCTGCTCACTGCGAACAGACTGCAAATTCTACGAAAGACCCCGGCAAGTACGATCTCGTGCTGGCCAATGTGGGTGGCAAATTTACCGGAGCGTTTGCGCCAAGGAGCCTGGAGCAGCAAGTTCAAGAAGAACTCGGCAACTTCACGATTGCGCCAAAGAGGAGAGTTCAGCTTTCCATCACTACCAAGCGGATGCGCTGCGTTGCGGGATCGGCCACTACCTATGAGCATTATCACGATGAAAACGGCATGCAAATCTGGTACATGGTGCCTCATACAGAGCACACTGTTTCGCAAGATGTTACGACTGTAATATTTTCAGGAGAGATCCAGAAAGCAGAGTGTGATGAGCTGTACTGCAAGATCGAGGGTTCATGCTCCGAAGGCGGCATGACATCGCGAATCAATCCCAGGATATGGCCCACTGGAACGCCTATCACGACCATTGTCAACGATCTGCTGGATGATTTTGGCTATACAGGTGTCCGGCACATCCTACCATTCAAAAACAGCACCGACGACGTTAACCCGACGCTGGATAAGGGCATTGACTTCGATACTGCGATGTATGAGATATCTTGCTGGGCAGAGTCCATCTACTTCTTTGATGAATCAGACGAGTTCTGGTTCTGTCCTGCGACCGACTTCAGAGGCTTCTCAAACCTGACTGGCAACATTCTGAGAGGTTCCAACGCCTCGAATATGGTGGGCTATGCAAATCGCATCGATGTTTACGGCGGTACAATCGATGATGGAGAGAACGTCAATGAGCGCAAGACCCATAACCTGATTCACGCATGGGCCGAAGCTCCCGAAATCGAAATCCAAGAAAAGGGCCTCATGAGGGCTCCGCCTGTGATACTGCCGAACGCAGACCAAGCGAAGTGTCAAGAAGTCGCAGACAACCTTCTTGAGTGGTACAGACAATACACGGACGTACCGACCGTCAAGGTTGTCGGGAAGGCTCCAGGCCTGCTGTCCAAGGTGGCCTATCGGCCCTGGAATGGCAGCCTTCCGCCTGTGAAATGCGACGGTGCAGAAGAAGCCGAGATGGGCGCGGTCCTAGGCCTGGTAACGCGGCGAGTTGTGGATATCTCGGCAGAGACCGGCTTCGTCTCCTCCCTCGACGTGACGACTAACTTCTTGGGTATCAACAAGCCGACCGGAGACGAGGAGGTTATGAACTTCTATTCCAAATGGAGAGAGGCAATCGACCTAGATCCCGCGATCACAAACAAGTATCCCGGCGTGGTGCTCGTCTGAGTGTGTGCAACCTGCAATCTATCATCTCTCTTTTTTGGCTCTCTTTTCAGGCATACGGCCAACGAATATTTTTATAAATACCTTTCTACCTCGATAATCATAGGTGTGCGCTCCAAGAAATGGCCTTATCGTGATCGGCAGCAGTAGCCAGGATGGATCGCTATGAGCAGGTCGATCAAGCCAACTTGTGCGAAATTCCACAGTCTATGGAATAGGCAGTTTGCCAGAAGCAGATTTAAGCCTATTTATGCCAGGCCGGGAAGGACTGATGAGGCGGTACGTGCAACTGGCATCCTTCAGCTTAGTTCTATTACATTATCGAAAGCTTTAAGTAAAATGTAATAGAACTAATTGCCATGCACAAAACAGAGGCTGGAGAGAAAGCAAAGGCCATGAGAAAAGAGGCCGGGGAGCTGGCCAGGAGGGCAAAAGTAATGACGAAGGTGGCTAAGGCCCTG
>Ga0153915_10007157_pt1 | contig 10510 bp, 9 predicted proteins | sample Opewatmetagenome_2_FD_107003 | JGI IMG/M metagenome (GOLD analysis project Ga0153915, IMG submission 107003) | Freshwater wetland microbial communities from Ohio, USA - Open water 3 Core 3 Depth 3 metaG | ecosystem: Environmental > Aquatic > Freshwater > Wetlands | place: USA: Ohio, Lake Erie... | reverse complement strand
TAGACCCCAACCACCTCGCTTCGCGATGCTCGCGGCTGAACACGCACCGAAAACCGAACTCGGCCGTCCGCCTCGTGCACGCGAAGCGGCGTCATGGAATTCCAAGCAATCGCTGGATCAAGCTGAGCCCAAACCACGCGACGATCGGCGTGATGTCGATCATCCCGATCGATGGAATCAGCCGGCGAAGCGGAACGATCATCCAATCCGTGAGCACGTACGACCAGCGAATCCACTTCGAGTAGGGCGAGACGGGAAGCCACGACGACAACACCCGCACGAGCAGCGCGAGCCGCAGAATGGAAAATCCCCACGAGAGGAGAATCACCGGCGCCTGGCGCGGCTCCTGGCCGATGACGACCACCTGATACAGGACGTCGCCGAGCAGATTGAGCACGCTGATCAGCGCGATTCCACCGACCACCACCGCCGCGAGGGCCCACCAGGGGGCAGCCGCGGGCACTCCGCCGGCGCGCACGACGATTCGCTCGATCGGAGCGACGAGGGGATCGACTCGCCCGCGAACGATGCGCGCCGTCCGGCTGAACGGGCTGATGCGCCGAGTGCGGACCGCCCAGTCGAACGCGCAGATGACGGCGACGACGCCGGCGCCATACAACAGCACCGTCTTGATCACCCCGACCATTGTTGCGTAACTCGCGAGCACGCTCATGCGCGAAAGGTGACCGCCCAGGCAAACTGCAGCAAGGCGGACGCGGCGTTTGTCAGGCAGTCGCCGAGCGGATCAGCGCGCGAGATGAAGAGCGCCAAAGAGAAACGTGAGACGGTCCGCGTCGATCGCCAACTCTTTTCCGAGTGGCGTACCGGGGCCGAAGCCCGTGTTGTTCACCACGCGCAACAGCACCGGTGCCGCGCCGGCCTGACTCGCCTGCAGCGCGGCCACGAACTTGTAGCTGTGAATCGGCGTGAACACCTCGTCGTGATCGCCGACGGTGACCAGCGTCGCGGGATACGTCGTGCCGGCCTTGAGCCGTTGCAGCGGCGAATAGGCGAGCAATGCCCGTAGGTCGGCGGGGTTGTCCGGCGAGCCGAACTCCCGGCTCCACGCCTGACCGCCGGCGAATCGGTTGAAGCGCATCATATCCAGCAGCCCGGCGTCGATGAGGGCGGCCCCGAAGAAGTCAGGCCGCTGCGTCATCGCCGCACCGACGAGCAACCCGCCGTTCCCTCGGCCGCTGATCGCGAGCAGCGACGGGCGCGTGTATCGCTGATCGACCAAGAATTCCGCCGCGGCAATGAAATCATCGAAGCTGGTTTGCTTGCGCGCGCCGATCGCCGCGTCGTGCCAGGCGCGCCCGTCCTCGCCGCCGCCGCGCACGTTCGCCACCGCATAGACGCCGCCCGACTCCAGCCAGGCCGCGACCAACGGAGCATACGTCGGCGTGCTCGACGCGTGAAATGCGCCATCCCCCGAGAGTAGTGTCGGATGAGTCCCGTCGAGCGCGATCCCGCGGCGCGCCGTGATGAACAACGGCACCCGCGTGCCGTCCTTGCTGCTGAAGAAAAGTTGAGTCGTCTCGTATTGCGCGAGCGCGGTGTCCGGGCGTGCCGACCGGTACGAGATGGCGCTCTTGCCGTCGAGATCGTAGCGATAGACGCTCGGCGGCTGGAGGACCGACGAATAGGTGAAGTAGAACTCGCGATCCTCGCTGCGCCCGTTGATCTCCCCGACCGTGCCGATGCCGGAGCCCGGAAGGGGCACGACACCGCGCGCGCCGCCATCAAACGAATACAGCTCGAGTACCGAATGCGCGTCGTGCAGGCGATGCGCGATGATGCGATCGTCGACCCGTAGCGCGCCGACCAACGGGTCGTAGGTCTCACGCACCACAGTCGTCCAGTGATCGACGTCCGGCGAGTTGATGTCGACCGCGACGACGCGCGCGCGCGGCGCGTCCTTTGTCGTGCGAATGAAGAACAGGGGCCCGTCGCTGGAGATGAACTCGTACAACGCGTCTCCGGCGTCGAACAGCCTGACGATCGGCGCCCCGAGGTTTGGACGCTTCGGGTTGTCGAGGTCGATGAAGAACAGCCGGTTGGGCAGCTCGGTCCCCGCGCCCGGGCGTGCTGCGATCACCAAGTACTGACCGTCCTCGCTCACGTCGGCGTGTAGGCGCCACTCGGGGTGATCGGCGGCCTCGTAGACCAAACGATCGTCCGACTGTCGTTGGCCGATGCGATGGTAGTACACGCGCGGTCGACCGTCGGGCGCAATCGGATTCGCCGATGGCGTCGCGCCGAGATCGGATCGGACATAGAAGAACCCGCGCTCGTCCTTCGTCCACGAGAGCGGCGACTCCTTGATACCGTGAAGCTCGTCGCTGAGGTCCTGTCCGGAGCGAACGTCGCGCACGCGCACGTCGCGCCACGCCGAGCCCTGCGTCGACACGGCGTACGCGAGGTATCGCCCGTCGGGCGACGGCGCCTGATCGACGATGGCGATGAGACCGTCGTGCGAAAATGCGTTCGGGTCGATCAGCACGCGTGCGGGCGTGTCGCGCCGATCCTGCACGTAGAGTGCGGGCTGGTTCTCCAGCCCACTGTTCTCGTAGAAGAACAGTCGCTCACCGCCGCCGAACGGCGCGTACAACTTTGGGTAGAGCGCGAAGCGACGCACGCGCTCGGCGAGCTCGGTACGGCGGGGCACCTGCGCCAAGTACGACTCGGTCACCGCATCTTCGGCTGCCATCCAGCTATGGACTTCGGGCGACGTCACCGCCTCGAGCCACCGATACGGATCGGCGACGCGAACTCCGTTCAGATCGTCCACCTGGACGCCGGTCGGCGTCGCTGGATATTTGAGCGGCGCGGTCTGCGCGCCGAGCGCGGCGGAGAACAGCCCCGCGAGCGTAGCCGAGCGCACGACGCTCCAGCGGGTAGAACGCCGGGGAACGGCGGCGGAGTTGTTCATCGTGTGAGAATCAACCGTCCGGCTAGGCAGAAAACTGTGCTGGTGCTCACGGACGCGGGCACTCCATCTTAGACTGAAACTACATCAAAACCATTTCCCACATGCCCACTCGCCAGTATTGGCTCGTAAAGACCGAACCCAGCACCTTCTCATTCGACGACTTGATGGCCAGCCCCAAAAGGACGAGCCATTGGGACGGCGTCCGCAACTACGCCGCGCGCAATCATCTTCGCTCGATGAAGACCGGCGATCTCGTTCTAGTCTATCACTCGAGCGTCGTGCCGAGCGCGATCGTCGGCGTCGCCGAAGTCGCGCGGGAAGCGTACCCCGATCCGACCGCGCTCGATCCCAAGGATCCGCATTTCGACCCAAAGAGCAAGGCCGACGATCCAACGTGGGTGATGGTCGATCTGCGCGCGATCGAGCCGCTCAAGCGTCCGGTGACGCTCGACGAGGTCAAGAAGACGAAAGGTCTCGACAAGATGGCGCTGGTTCGCCTCGGCCGACTCTCAGTGCAGCCGGCGACCCCGGCGGAGTACGAGATCGTGCGCAAACTCGCCAACGCCAAGGCATGATCCCGTTGTCATCCTGAGGACGACAGCGAGATCACTTCCGAAGCACGTCCTTCTTCGAGGTCGGGAAGCGCTTTGCGAGCTTGCTCTGGAACGGTCTTTCACCGTACCCGACGTAAATCTGCCGCGGCCGCGCGATCTTCTGCTCCTTGTCGTTGAGCAGCTCTTCCCATTGCGCCAACCATCCCGCCGTCCGCGCCACCGCGAACAACACGGTGAAGAAATCAGTCGGGAACGCCATCGAGCGGTAGATCAGTCCAGTGTAGAAATCCACGTTGGGGTAGAGCTTGCGCGACACGAAGTAGTCGTCGTGGAGCGCGGCGTCCTCGAGCTTGAGCGCGATCTCGAGATCCTTGTCCATGCCGACCTGCTTGAAAACTTCGTCGGCGAGCGCCTTCACGATCTTGGCGCGCGGATCGTAGCTCTTGTAGACTCGGTGGCCAAAGCCCATCAAGCGGCCGCCCTTGCCGCCTTTCACTTCGTCGATGAACGCAGGGACATTCTTCGGATGACCGATCTCGTTGATCATCCGCAGCACCTGTTCGTTCGCGCCGCCGTGGAGCGGACCATATAGCGCCGCGACACCGGCCGCGATCGCCGAGAACGGATCAACGTGCGACGAGCCGACGGCGCGCACGGCGTTCGTCGAACAGTTCTGCTCGTGATCCGCGTGCAGGATGAAGAGAATCTCCAGCGCCTTCACGAACACCGGGTTCGCCTCGTACTTCGGCTCCGACATTCGCGCCACCATCGAGAGGAAATTCTCGACGTAGCTCAGATCGTTGTCGGGATAGATGAACGGCAGCCCCTTGATGTGGCGATAGCAGAACGCGGCGAGCGTCGGCAGCTTTGCGAGCAGGCGGATGATCGAGATGTTCCGTTGCTCGGGATCGTGGATGTTCTTGGCTTCCGGATAGAACGACGACAGCGCAGCGACCGTCGAGCACAGCATCGACATCGGATGCGCGTCGTAACGGAAACCCTGCAGGAACGTCTTGATGTTCTCGTGGACGTACGTGTGGAACGTGATGTCGCGGACCCACTGATCATATTCCGCCTGCGCCGGCAATTCGCCGTTGCGAAGGAGCCACGCGACCTCGAGGAACGTCGCCTTTTCGGCGAGCTGCTCGATCGGGTAGCCGCGGTAGCGGAGAATTCCCTTGTCGCCGTCGATGAACGTGATCGCGCTCTTGCACGAGGCCGTGTTCATGAACGCGGGATCGTACGTCATCAGCCCGAACTCGTCGGGCGCGGTCTTGATCTGACGAAGGTCCATCGCGCGCGTTGCGGTGTCGCCCTCGACGCCGCCTTGCACGATCTGGATGGAATAGGTCTTCTCGGTGCGAGAATCCTTGATGTCTAAAGTACCCGTTGGCCGAAGCTCACCCGAGGGCGTTGACTTGTCAGCGGCGGGGGCGGGCGCGGTCTGCGTGTTGCCCATGCGCACAATCTCCAGAAAGTTCGAAGACGGAGCGTGCACGCCCCGTCTTATGTGAGGCGTAATCTAAGTGGCCATGGGGTGGCGCAACGGCCCTTCGCGGTACAGCTGCGCCCGAAGGAGAAAGGCCGGGTTCGGGCTCAATGCCGGTTCGTCGAGCCGCCCGCCGAATGATCGACGAGCGCCGGCGCACCGGCCCGATCGGCAAGCAGGCGCGTCGTGAATCGCTGGCCCTCGGAGATCCGCTCCACCTCGATCGCCGTCGCGTCGACGGCCGTCTCAATGCGATTCACCCGATCGGCGATCTCGTCGAGCCGGCGCATGAGCTCGGGCGACGGAAGCAATTTTCCACGCCGGGACTTCATCCACGTGACGAGAATCCCGGTAAAGCATCCCATCGCCACGATGATGCCCACGAATGTGAACACGTCTTCCAGAATCGCCTTCTCCACGCGCCCTCCTCGGACGTTACGTCCGTCAGGTCATGCCAGCACTACGGTGCGCGACGCCCCGAATGTTTCGCTCCCGACAAGCAATGAGACCGAACGGGGCATTCCTCGCAGCGCGCGATCCGTGCCGTGCAGATCAAGGCGCCGAGCTCCATCAGCGCCTGATTGTGCGTCCACGTCGCGCGACCGGTTCGCGGCAGTATCGACTCGGCGATCCCCCAGACTATCCGCTGGCCCTTCGCCGTCTTGAGCTGAGCCTTGGGGGAGAACGCGCGCTTGAGGACTCGCGCGACGTTCGTGTCGACCAGCGCCGCGCGTCGCTCGTATGCGAACGATGCCACAGCACCAGCGGTATACGCGCCGATCCCCGGCAGCGCGCGCAATTCGTGCGGCTCGGCGGGAAGTCGTCCGCCGAATACTTCATCACCGGCCGTCACCTCCTGCGCCAAGCGGTGCAGATTGCGCGCCCGTGCGTAGTAGCCGAGTCCTTCCCAGGCCTCCATTACGCGAGAGGCCTTGGCGCGCGCCACGTGCTGAAGCGTCGGGAAGCGCTCGAGGAACTCGCCGTACTTGATGACGACGCGCGAAACCTGTGTCTGCTGGAGCATCAGCTCGGAGACCAGGATCTGATATGGATCGCGGGTTCGCCGCCACGGAAGGTCGCGCGCGTTGCGACGATACCACGACCGTAACTGGCGACCAAACCCAGCGCGAACGTCGGGCGCGATCACCGGCAGCTCGCGAGCGGCGCGGCGCCCGCTCATCGCGCCGTCATCGCGGTGTCCATTGCGGCAGCGTCGAGAACAGCCCGGCCGAAATCCCTTGCCCAGCTAGAAAAAGACCGAAGGCGACGCTGCCGACACCGCTCGCGAGTCGCAGCGCGCCCTGCACGAAACCGAAACGACGCGCGGCAAGCACGGACGGGAGCGCGATCGTGGCCGTGATGAGCGCCATGCCGGCGATCGTCCCGAGACCGAACAACGCGAGGTATCCAAGCCCCATCCGCACACTGGGTACCGCGGCAACGACCAAGAGCGCGATGAACGCAGACCCCGCCAAGCCGTGAACGAAGCCGACGATGACCGGTCGCGCCGCGCTGCTGCTACGGCGATCGCGCCCTCCGCTCAGATTCATTGCGCCGAGCGCGATGAGCATCAGCGCGACCGAAAATTCCATCGCCAGACCCAAGCGAGGCGGAATCGTGAGACGAAACGCGACGATCGCGCCCCCGACGAGCAGGATCGTCACGGTGTGGCCGATTCCCCAGAGCGCACCGACCGCGCTCGCGCCCCACAACGAAGATCGATCGCTGACGATCGTCGTCACGGCGACGACATGATCGGCGTCGGTCGCGTGCCGCATGCCGAGGACGAACCCCAACAAGAGAAGGGAAGTGGACGAGAGCATCGATGACGTCGACAGAAGAACGGGTCGGCACAATCTAGCGGCGCGCGCCACCCTCGGGCGGAATTGCGCAACGGACGACGATCGAATCATCTTTGCACGTGCAAATTCACGCGCTCAAACGACGCTTTGTCGCGACGGCTCTCGCCGCGCTGGCCCTTCTCGCTACTCCTCTCGTCCTGTACGCACACGCGCGGCTGGTGCGAAGCACGCCAGCCGAAGACGCGCGACTCGACGCCCCGCCGTCGGCCCTTACCCTGTGGTTCTCAGAGCAGCCTGAGGTCCGATTCACCAGTATCCAGCTCGTCGATTCCGCCGGCGGCGCCGTCTCGCTCGGCGCCGTTTCAAGGCTGGCCCGTGACGCCTCGGCTGTCACGATTCCAGTCGCGGCGCAGTTGCGCCGAGGACGCTACACCATTGTTTGGCGCACGGCGGGGGCCGACGGACATCCAAGCTCGGGACGCGTCCCGTTCACCGTGTTGAACGCCGCACCGGGCGCGGCGCCCGTCGTCGCGCCAAGCGCTACGACGACACAGACCACGCCGGCTGCGTCACCGGCGATCGGTGCCAACTCCGCCGTGCAGGTGGCGCCGACCGCGACGTTCTCGACAGCCGTTCGCTGGGCCGAGCTCGTCTCGGTGATCACGATGATCGGCGCGATCATCTTTCGACTCGTCGTGCTGCCGGGCGCGCAATGGTCCGACGAGTTGACCACCGAAGCTGGCGAACGCGCGCGGCGCCTCGCCCAGGCGGCGCTGACGCTGTTCGTCATCGCGACGCTGATGCGCGTCATCGCACAGTCGGAGCTCATCCCGAGCGACGTCGGCGGCCGCATGGCGGCCGTCCTGTCGGTTGTTCGCGAGACGCGATGGGGACGTGGCTGGGCGGTGGGCGCCGCGGGGGCAGTCGTCGTGCTGATCGGACTCGTGGTGGCGCGCGTCAGACTCGCCGGTTGGACGATCGCGGCGATCGGCATCGTCGCCGTGTGCACGGGCGACGCATTGACTGGCCACTCGGGAGCCTCGCGTCACCTCGCTCTCGCCGTCGCAACGGACATCACACACTACCTTGGCGCGGGCGGCTGGATCGGCGGCCTCGTCGCCGTCGTGCTGTCGGGCCTTCCGTCGCTACGAATCATCGGCGATTCCGACCGCCCGCAGGCGGGATGCCAGCTCGTGCGGGCGTACCACGGCGCCGCGATCGAGTGCGTGGCGCTCGTCCTCATCAGCGCGATCGTCGCCGCCTGGCTGCGGTTGAGTAGCCTCGGCCAGCTCAGGACTACGCCGTACGGCGGTTTGCTCTTTCTCAAGATCACGCTCGTCTGCATCATCCTGCTCATCGGCATGTATCACTGGCGACGCGTGGTCAGGCCGGAATGGGACGCCGACACCGGATTTCGCTTTCAGCGCACGGCGACGATGGAGCTGATCGTTGGTGCGATCGTCCTCGCCGTGACCGCCGCACTGCTCTCAACACCGCTCCCCGAATGACCAGCATCGTGACTCCGACGACCGAATGGCCGATCACGCTCGCCGATATCGAACGCGCGCGCGATCGGATTTCGGCCTACCTCTCGCCGACGCCGTTCCGGCGCTATCCACAACTGAGCGCGCTCGTCGGCGCCGGCGTCGAACTATTCGTCAAACACGAGAATCATCAGCCGACGAACTCGTTCAAGATTCGAAATGGGTTGTCGTTCATGACGTCGCTCACCGACGACGAGCGGCGCCGCGGTGTCGTCGCCGCGTCGACGGGCAACCACGGGCAGGGGATCGCGTACGGCGGCAGTTTGCTCGGCGTCGACACGATGGTTTGCGTTCCCGCCGGCAACAATCCGGACAAGAACGCGACGATGCGCGCGCTCGGCGCGACGGTCGTCGAAGAGGGCCGCGATTACGACGAAGCGGTGACGGTGATGCATCGCATCGCCGCGCGCGACGGGCGGGTCGTCGCACACTCCACCAACGATCCGCGAATCATCGCCGGCGCGGGGACGATGACGCTCGAGATCTTCGAGCAGGAGCCCGAGCTCGATGCGCTCGTCATCGCGGTCGGCGGAGGATCGCAAGCGGTCGGAGCGCTGACCGTCGCGCGCGCGTTTGCGTCCAACGTCGCCGTGTACGGCGTGCAAGCCGCGGGCGCCGCGGCGATTCACGATTCGTGGCACGCGCGCCAACGTCTCACCACACCTCGTGCCGACACGTTCGCCGAAGGCGTCGCGACCCGCTCGACGTACGATCTGACATTTCCGACGCTGCTCGCCGGCCTCGCGGACTTCGTCACCGTCACCGACGCGCAGACCGCCGAGGCACTGCGCGTCATTCTGTTGGTGACGCACAACTTGGTCGAGGGTGCGGGTGCGATGGGCTATGCCGCGCTCGGCAAGCTGCGCGACAAGCTCGCGGGCCAGCGCGTCGGGATCATTTTCTGCGGCGGCAATCTCGACGTGGCGACGCTGCGGAGAATTCTCACCCGCGCGATCTGAACGCAGCGGGGCTTCGGTCAAGCACCAGAAAACTCGGAAGCCGAGGAGGGCGCGCCGACGGCGCGGGCTCCTCGGCTCCGAGAGGATGGTCTTCTACTCCACGTAGATGCCGGATCCGATGATGTACGTATCCCGGCCCGCTTGGACCTTGCGCACGTAGGTTTGTTTGCGCGCAGGTATATTGTCGCCGGGCTTGAACCAATAGCACTCGAGCCAGGCGCTGCCGTCCTTCATGGCAGCGGCGATTTCGTCCTTGACCACCGTCTTCCCCCGCAGGTCCGTCAGGTCGATCAGGTTTCTTCCTTCCAAGCTGGGCTGCGCGGGATTCACCAACTCGGTGCCGTCGGTGCTGTCGACGAACACGTAAGTGTCCATGAAGACGAACGGGCCCGTCTTGTCGCGCAGTTGGCTGAACGCTTCCTTTCCGCGATCAGCGATGAGAGTGGCCGCACGGTTGACCACGTCCTCGATGAACGTCTTGTCCATCTGCATGTTGTAAATCCCGCAGCCGATGATGTGCTGCTTACCGGACGGGAACGTCACCCGCTTCAAGAACGTGGACTTCCACGCCGGGAAAATGTCGCCGGGCTCGGGGTACATGTAGTGGATCCATCCTTCACCGGAAGGACTGGCACCCGTCTCCAGAACCATTTTGCCGATTGGTCTGCCGAGAACGTCCTTCAACCCGCTCACATTTTGACCCTCGCCTGCCGGGTCGGGCGCGTGAAAGGTCCTAATCCCGTCGGTCGTCCAGACGAAGAAGTAGGTGTCGTCGCGGAACCACTTCGATCCTTTCTTCCGAAAATCGGCGTAGGCTTTCTCGCCCTGCTTCTCCAAAATGGCCGCTCCTTCGCGCACGAGTGTCATCAGCTCCGGTGCGGTCATCCTTCCGGCCGGCAGCGCTTCTCTCGGGGCATCAGCGAGGTAGACACCGCAGCCAACGACTACCGTCTTGCCTGCGAGCTTCGCTCCGCTCACATACGCTGACTTCTGCGTGGAGACGCTCTCTCCCGGCTTCGGCCACGTGTAGTCGACCCATCCGGAGCCGTGGGTCTGGACCATCTGGATCAGTTCCCGGATGAGATACTTGCCGTGCGTGTCTTTGCGGTCGAGGAGGTTGGTGCCCTCGAGGTTCGGAAAGGCCGGATTGAGCAGCTCGACGCCATCCATGTCGATCACGAAGATGTAGGCGTCCTTCGCGATGAAGGGACCGATTGGGTCACGGAAGAG
>Ga0153915_10007156_pt1 | contig 10510 bp, 4 predicted proteins | sample Opewatmetagenome_2_FD_107003 | JGI IMG/M metagenome (GOLD analysis project Ga0153915, IMG submission 107003) | Freshwater wetland microbial communities from Ohio, USA - Open water 3 Core 3 Depth 3 metaG | ecosystem: Environmental > Aquatic > Freshwater > Wetlands | place: USA: Ohio, Lake Erie... | reverse complement strand
GTTGTATTTTAGCACAAGGGACTGCTCCTTTTCCCGCAAATTAGTGCTTCTATCTAAAATCCCGGCTATTCCCGGAGGAGGATTATAATTATTGTTATCGTAAGTATTGATCACGAAGACCTCAAACGACTCACGGGTCGAATCGATTGGGGCATAAGTTGAATCGTTTATTGATTTAACCCCAAGGCTCCGCCACCGGTTAGTGACTAACTGGATAGAGGCGATCTGAACTGAAACCGTCCTGCCTGTAGTATCAGAAGAAGAAAGCCAGATCCGCGCAAATTTTATGCTGGAGAAATCAGGGTTTCCCACGCTGATCCGGTTCTGGTAATTTTCCAGAGGGATGCGGTAAAGCCTCCAGCCGTTAAAGTTAGTGCCTTGCACCCAGAGAGAGGTATCCTTTAAATTTATCGGAAATTCGAAATAGTTATTAGGCTTGTCTAACTCGTCATTTCCATTGATATCCTCGGTATCAGGTCTTCTTCCTCTGTCCGGATCATTGACATTCTTTTCAGTGCCATTAATGTGGCTATAATCGTTCTTGTTCTGTTCGGGATCATAAGACCAGTCATCCCCACTCCAATCTACCCCTAAGGAATCTTCAAATAGCCCATCCAGACCTGTATCCTCGTCATCTTCTAAGATTCCATTTCCTCTTTGACCATTGGAGGACCTATCTTCTGTTTCCGGCAAACCGTCAGCGTTTATGTCTTCGCTTATCTCTCCCAGGTCAATGTTTAGTATTGTGTTTGTATCTCCCTTAACCCAGACCTCCAGGAACTTGGTCCTGGTTTGGTCCCAGCTGCTGGGAGCAAGTGCCCTCATAACCCCGTTGCAGGACTTATAAGAGGAATCAGGATAGAAGTGCCTGACGTCAAGGGTATCGGCAAGGGTATCTCTTGGCGCATGCGGTTGTTTGGGATTAAGCTCTAAATTTAGCACATCTGTCCAGTCTTCTCTTGCCTGGACCTGACGGTGAGGCCAGATATCCGTAACCCGCACCCGGTCATACGGGTTATACCAGATCATCCTTGCTCTCTGCCAGTTTCCCTGGGGCATACTGGAAAGGGTCCAGGTTCCCCGGCGTATACCTAAGTCTGTATATTCCAGGGAGCTTTCAAAATCATCTATGTAGGCTTTGTTTATCAGATTAGGATTCGGTATGCTCTGAGCCACTTTCAGGCTGATATTAACTTTGGAAGGCTCCTCGGTTCCGAAAAGAGGAAGCGCATCTACTAATTTAGTCATAATCGAGGGGGTTAAGGAGAAGGAAAGGTCTGTGCCCCAGACGAAATTTTTTTTCTGCTCCTCCCCCACCCTGGGACGATCATCTGAAGTCTTCTCGCTTTTATAAAGAGCCACGCTGTTGATGGTTAGACCGCTTGCAGCCTGATAATTCGCCTGTAATCCATAAAGCGATTTCTTCTCCGCCATAAGAAACGGGGCATACTCATAATCTATTTTGAGTTCTGCGGTTGGGTCTGTCGCCTCCGCAGATAGAAAGCTGATCTGCCCGTTATCATAATCGATATTATAATCTTTGCCCTTGACTAAGGACTTGCCGTTCAGGGTCACTACTTCTGAACCTTCGATTATGGGAGAATGACCTAAGGCATACTCGGTCTTACGGCTTTTGGTCTCAACGGAGATATAATATTTGCTTTTCTCTGTTAAATTCCGAACGAATTGATCGTTCTCTGTGGTACTATATATATCAGGTATTTTCTCATTTAAGGTGTCAGCTCCATTTGTAGGAACAAATGGTCTGTTGTCAAAAGGATGCCGGTCCCGGAAGAAAAGCAGACCCTTGTTAAAATCTATCCGGTCATAATCCACAACTCCATCCGGCGTGTCATTCCCGTATTGATCGATTTTATCCAGCCCTAATATCTGAATATATCTTACCCCACTCTGCTGGTCCGGATCGGTGTTATTGGTGTATTCTGACCGATTGACCCCCTTATAAATATTTATCTTCAGCCCATCCTTTTCAATATTTCTGGAGCCTAGTGAATAAACATTCCTCCACTCATATTCCCAAGTAGCCTGACCATACCGAGAATCGGAAGGTTTTATAAGCTTAAGCATATAAGTCGTATCATTTACTGCGCTGGTATCAGTATGTTCGGCTCCTATAAAATCACGGGTTCCATTCTTATGTAGTACCACAGCCCGGTATGCTAAAATATCTGTACCGTTTGATAAGGCAGTGAACAACTCGACAAATGGTAAAGTAGCGATATTTCCGTTTACTTTCTTACTAGGATAGAGATAATAGTTACTCGGATCAACCTGTACGAAATACTTGTATTCATACTCGCTTGTGTCCAGTGTCCCGTATCCCGGCGGGTTTGTACAGGCAAAACCGTGAAATAAACCACCTGCGTTGCTGACGGTATCTCTATAAAGCTTGAAGTCAATTATACTGTCTCCATCTTGAAAATCAATTGCGTTATGCGCTGGATCTAAGTAAATATTATCTCTCCCTAAGTAAAAGAATCGTCTTTGCTCATAATCATAATCCCTGATATAACTTGCTGCGCTCTCTGAGCCGGCTTTGAAGGTGGTTCTTTCGGTAGAGGATTTCTCCTGGCTGGTAATCATAGTCAGACCCAGTCTGCCGACTTTAGCTGTGGCTTTAATCCCGAAAAGACCATGTATGGCCTGCCCGTACGAAACCAGGCCGTTTCCCACTGACAGGTTCGTATTTCCTAATTCTATACTTTGCAGGACCTCGTCTTCTCCCCCGGTATACCGCAGGTGAATCCGGTTTGCCAGATCAGTTATGGTCTCGCTATTCTGATCCACGTCCACGGAGATCTTGCTTCCGATATTTCCATTGATCATGAAACTGTATTTCTGCTCCATATTCAAAGAGGGCCACTTGGATGGTTTGTAAGTTGCGGTGCTGACCAAGCCTTCTTTCCAGTTACTCCTTCCAGAGAAGGAGATCCTCCGGTTTCCGGTGATTTTCAGACTGGGCCCTCCTTCGCCTATAAATTTGGATACAATGGAGGGAAATTTAACCGGGATATCGAACTGGAAAAAGCTCTTGCGCTTTCCCTGCTGGGTCTGGACTAAGGAAAGGTTTATATTTTTTCGCCAGTTCTCCTGATATTGGGAGGAAAGAGCATAACTCATATAGGAATCCAGGTTCAAAGGGAAAATATTATCAACCGGGTAAGTACCCAGCTTATCCTTAAGCTCAACCACTTTATCTTCGTAGTTTATTTGAACTGTCCGGGCAAAGTAGATCTTGTTTTTAAGGAGGGGAAGCTCTTTAAAAGATAAGGAGAGACCAACATCCGAGGGACCCGGCTTATGGTAGGAGCTGTTATTGTGATTCGCATCTAAATCCAATTTCAGGCCCTGGGCAGAGCCTGATGCCGGCAAAAGCAAAAACAATACCGCCAGTTTCAAAAGGGACTTTACGCCCCTGGCGGCAAAAAGAGGTACTTCGGATTTTCTTACCATCGGGTCACCTTTAGAAACCCTTAGATATTATCGATAATTACCTCCTTTACTGAAGTTTAGTTTCCTAAGTAGATTACTTCTTCCTCTAACTCTATGTTGAATTTTTCCTTTACTTTTTCTTTCAATATCCTGGCTAAAGTTTTTATATCCTCTGACGTCGCTTTACCAGAATTTATTATTATGTTCGCATGTTTGGGGAAAACCTTAGCATCTCCAATGCTCATCTGTTTGGCACCCACCTGCTCTAAGAGAAACCCGGCAGAGATTCCTGACGAAGAGGTCCTGGAGGATTTTATATTCTTGAAAAACGAGCCGGCAGAGCCTTCCTCTTCCGGGAGCCTGGACTTTCTCACCTTCAGGTTCTCCTCTATCTTTTTTCTTATCTTCTCCCTGTCCTCCTTCTGCAGGGTCAGGGTAGCTGAAACCAGAATATCCTTGGAGCTTTTCAACTTGGAATGACGATAATCGAATTCAAAATAATCCCGATTGACTATTTCCAGCTTCCCCTTTGGCGTCAAAATTATTCCTTCATCCAGAATCTCGCAGATTGCTTTGCCAAAAGCTCCAGCATTCCCATAAACTGCACCGCCCAGGGTCCCGTAGATACCAGCGGCGAATTCCAGTCCGCGTAACCCCAGTTTTTCTGAAAGGTCAACCAATTCCGAAAGCAAGGTGCCGGACTGAGCTGAGACCTTGTTTTCCTGAACCAGAACTTTCCTGCATAAGTTCTTTATTACCACTCCGCGAAAACCGGAGTCGCTGACTAAAAGGTTACTCCCTCCTCCCAAGACAAAATACGGAAGATTGAACTCCTTTGCTGTATTTATTCCTTTGATCAGTTCTTCGGGAGTGAAGGCTGGATAGAAGAAGTCAGCCGGACCGCCGATTTTAAAAGTCGTATGGGGTGCTAAAAGCTCACCTGTTTTAAGATTCTCCCCTAAGATTTCAAAGAGCTTGTGCTTTATCCCCTCGGGATAAGCTTTTGTGGAACTTCCTCTTCTATTTATCGACATCCAGAAAGCAGATTTAACCTGTAAATAATCTAACTGTTATTATTAAAAAAGCAAGGGAAAAATGAGGGTAGAAGCCAAATTTTGAAGGGGATAGCGGTGTTCAATTAGATGCTTCTACCAAAAGCTTCCATCCTTGAGTATTAGAATTCACGAAGCTAACAAAAAAGGTATTGATATTCCTTGATACCGAGGCCTTCTTGGTTACCCAGTTTATTGGGACCTCTTTGCTCGATAAATCGAGCAACTACTCCAGCCTCAGGTGGACTGACCACTGATCGCTGGCAACTGACCATTTCTTTTATTCTTCCCCCACTGCTTTATTATACTGCGCCTGGGCTCTCAGATAATCAGCCAGAGCTTGAAGGTAGTTTATCTGGGCATAAGTCAGGGCTAATTCAGCATCCATTTCCTCTAAACTGGTAATTATCCCCTGGGCATACTGGACCTTGGCAATGCGCAGGCTTTCCTTTGCCTGGTTCACAGTCTCCTGCTGGGAAAGGATGGTCTGTTTTGCCAAATCCAGACTGGTTACTGCCTGTTTTACCTCCAACTTTATCCCCTCTCTTAAGTCGTTATCACCTATGTCTAATTGTTTTAAATCCGACTTAGCTTGATTTACCCTGGAGCGGGTGGCAAAACCATCAAACAAAGGGATGCTGAGAGAGAAGGTGAAGTTCCAGTCAGTGTCCCATTTTCTCTGGCTATACCAGGGGTTTTCATACATGGCATTCGCAACACCCACTAAAGAGGGTTTGTTCCCGGCTTTGGCAATGGCCAGGCTTTTCAATGCCATCTGGCTCTGCAAATCCAACGATCTCAGCTCCGGTCTCTGCAAAAGAGCCTTTTGGGTGGCATCTTCCAGGTTTACATCCATAGGCTGGTATGAAAGCTCACCCTCCAATTCGATCTGGGATTCCTGTTGCAGTCCCAGGATATTCTTAAAAGAGCTTAAAGCTAAATCATAAGCCTGCCTGGCTTGAAGAAGTGGAGGATTGGCATTGGCTAACTGCACTTTTGCCCGCAGGACGTCAAATTCCGAAGCCTGCCCAGCCTGGTACCTTAATTCCACGGTTTTGAGGTGTTCCTGGATATTTTCCAGGGCATCCTCCCTTACCTTGATCAGCTCCCTGGCTAAAAGAGCCGAATAAAAGGAGCTGGTTACGTTGTAAGTTATACCCTGCTTGTTCCTGATATAGGTTTCCTGCTCCAGGCTGAGGTTCAAGTTAGAAATCGAATAACGGTTACGAATTCTTCCCCAAGTAAAAAAGGATTGCTGCAAGGCAAGCGTGAAGGTATAATTATCGTGGAAGCCGATAATCACCTCCTGGTTGAATACCCCCGGGATGTCGACCACAAAACTCGGGTTCACGCCAAGATAGGTGAATGCGCCCTGAAGGGAAAGATTCGGATAAAAGGCGGATTTTGCCTCCTGGATTTTGAATCTTGCAGAGCTGATTTTTTCCTTCTGGCTTTGAAGTGACCTGTTATTCTGGTATGCGGTTTCCAGACTTTTCTCCAGGTTCAGAATTAGTTTCTCCTGAGAAAAGGAAGGAGCGTTAAACCAGAGGATAAATAAGACAACCAGAGTTATTTTCAGACTGGACTTCAGCATATTCCCTCCTATTTTTATCCACCGATTTTAATGTTTCTTTTTAAAAACTCGCCAAATTTATCCACCACCACATAGGTTACCGGCACCACAAGCAGAGTCAAAAGGGTTGAGGTAATCAGACCACCGATGACCGAAATTCCCATTGACCGCCTCCATTCTGCACCTTCACCTATTCCTAAAGCTGCCGGCAGCATACCCATGATCATAGCCGCAGAGGTCATAAGAATGGGACGCAGACGAACAGGTCCTGCATGGAGTAATGCCTCTTCCCTGCCCATCCCCCTTTTTCTCAGGGTGATCGTATAGTCGATCAGCAGAATCGAGTTCTTGGTTACAATTCCCATCAGAAGGATTATCCCCACCATAGCCATCATGTTGATCCTCTGACCAGTCAAAAATATTGCGAGGAGCGCACCGACTACCGCTAAAGGCAAAGCCAACATGATGGTGAAAGGATGCAGAAAAGAATTAAACTGGGAGCCTAAAACTATGTAAATGAAGATCACGCCTATGACTAACACCAGGATCATGTTGAAAAACATCTCACCCATCATCTCCACATCTCCCCTCTGTTCGATCTTATATCCCGGAGGAAGAGGGTAATCGGCCAGTTTCTTGTTCAGATCCTTGACTATGTCTCCTAAAGGGCGATCTACGATATTGGCTGTTAGTATAGCCACCCTTTCCCGGTTCTGCCTGCTGATCTGAGTTGGACCGACCCCTTCCTGCAGGCTGGCTATGCTGCTCAAAGGAACTGCTACGCCAGCCGGAGTCAGGATATTCATAGATGCCAGGTCTGTAAAATTGTTTCTCTGTTCCGGAGGTAAAATCACCCGGATGTCTATCTCTTTTTCGCCCTGCCTTAATTTGGTGGCAACATCCCCATCTACTAAGGAGCGCAGGGTAGTCGCGATCTGGGCAGTAGAAATACCCAAGCGGCTGGCCTTCTCACGGTCAATAATTACCCTCATCTCCGGCTTGCCACTACGGATCGAGCGGTCAGGGTCTGCCACCCCGGGGATTTGTGTCATCATGTCCAGAACCCTGGCTGAAACCTCATCCAGTACCCTGATCTCCGGACCTTTGATATACATAGTCAGGGGATAATCTTGATACTCACTTTCGAACATCCCCACCATTGCCACCTGGGATTTCAGGCCCGGTATCTCAGAAAGTTTCTGTCTGATTTCTTTTTCGATTTCATCCGTTTTCTTTTTTCTGTCTTTAACGGGGACTAGTTCCACTCTGATGTTACCCTTATTGGAAGCACCAGCCTGGCGCCCGATTGAGGTGAAAGCAGACTGGACCTCCGGATAGGTGAAAAGTATTTTTTCAACCTGGGTAGCTACATTTTCCATATTCTGAATGGAGGTGCCGATCGGCTCCTCTAAGACCACGTTGAACTCCCCCCTGTCCCCCTGGGGCATAAACTCCTTGCCCACCAAAAAAGTCAGGCCCAAGCTCAAAAAGAAAAGGACTGCAGCGCTGGAGATAATCAGGAGCTTGTGCTTTAAGGCCCAGCCTAAGGTCTTTCCGTAAGACCGGTTAAGACTCTGGTATCCGCGGTTAAATGGAGCAAATAATCTTTTTAAAAGGCTATCCTTGTCTTTTTTCTCTTTCACCAGGACCTTGGCTGAAAGCATAGGTGCCATGGTAAAGGAATCCCACAGGGAATATAGGACAGCAAACACGACTGTGAAAGCAAAAGCCTTAAAAAATTTCCCTACTATTCCGCCCATGTAAGCAGTCGGCACAAAAACCGCGATGAGGGTCAAGGTGCAAGCCATAACTGCCAGACCCACCTCCGAGGTTCCGAAACTTGAAGCCTCCTCCGGATCCATACCCTCTTCCACGTGCCTGAAGATATTTTCCCGTACTACAATGGCATCGTCTATCAAGATCCCGACGCACAAGGATAGTCCCATCAGGGTCATCATATTTATGGTATACCCGAAAACTCCCATCATAACGAACGTTGCCAGAATCGATGAGGGAATGGCTAAAGCAGCAATTATAGTGCTTCTGAAATTTCCTAAAAAGATGAATATCACCAGCGTGGCAAATATAGCTCCCAGATACAAAGTTCTCATGGTCTCGTTTACAGATCTGTGGATGAATTTGGATTCGTCTGAGGCTATTTCTATGCTGGTTCCGGCTGGAAGATCTTTTTTCAAACTGGCTATTGTTTTCTTCAGCCTGTCGCATACTTTGACCGTATTTCCGCCGGACTGCCGGTACACGATAAAGGATACCGAGGGTCTGCCATTGAGCTGGGCAATTTCTCTTAATTCTTTGAAAGAATCCTTGACTGAAGCCACATCCTTCAGATGGACCGGGGTTCCCTGATAATTAGCCACTGGTATCTTTCCTATGTCCGAGACTTCCTGAAACTCTCCAGTGGTCCTGAGAACGAACTCCTGGGGCTGGATTTCGACCCTGCCCCCGGGAATGTTCAGGTTTTCCCTGGACAGGCTTCCGATCACCTGATCCACTGAAAGGTTGTAAGCCTCAAGCTTGTTTTTATCTACTTCGACTTTGATTTCCCGTTCCAGCCCTCCGACTAAATCGACTTGAGCCACCCCTTCTACCTGCTGGATCCGGTTTTTGACCTTATCGTCAGCCAGTACTCTGAGTTCATCCAGTGGAAGATTGCTGGCCAGGGAGAAGATCATAATCGGCGTGGCGGTCACATCAAACCTGGCAATGACCGGCTCGTCCATATCCCGCGGCAGTCTGGCGCGAATTTCAGCGAGTTTTTGCCTGACATCTGCATCTGCATCCCGTACTTTCACCCCGATTTCGAACTCTAACAGAATCTGAGAATAACCCTCGGCCGAAGTGGAATAGATATTCTTCAGCCGGTTGATTGCGCTCATCGACTCTTCGATCGGCTTGGTAACCTGGTTTTCGATCTCCTGGGCACCTACACCCGGATATACCGCGGTGATGGATATATAAGGAAATTCGACGTCCGGCATCAGATCGATTCCTATGCGGCTGTACGATACTACCCCTAAGACTAAAATCGCCAGAACCTGCATGACAATGAACACAGGCCTGCGAATCGATAAATTAGGCAGAAACATTATTGTTCTTCTCCTTTGACGATCCTTACTTTATCTCCAGGCTGCAATTGACTCTGACCTAAAACCACTAAACTATCCTGCAGGTTAAGCCCTTTTTTTACGTAGGTTAAACCCTCTTCGCTAAATCCAGTCTCGACAATTCTTTCCTCTGCCTGGCCATTTTTCACCACGTAGACTTTTTTCTTCCCTGCCTCAGTCAGAACTGTATATCTGGGGACGAGAATCAAATTCTCGGTCTTGCCAGTTGTCAAATCTACCCTGGCAAACATGCCCGGCTTTAAAAGATGATTCGGATTGGGTATGGTTATCTCGGTGCTGGCAGTCCGGGCTAAATTGTTCAGGGTAGGGCTGACTAGGGTGATCGCTCCAGAGAACTCCCGATCAGGGTAAGCATCAACTTTTATCTTTGCCCTCTGTCCTAATCTGACCTTGGGCAGATCCTCTTCTGTGACCTGGATTACTATCTTAACTGAATCCAGGTTCAATATTTGAGCCAGGGGAGTGCCTCCTCCACCTCCAGAAGGTTCACTTACCTGTGCCCCTTTATCCAGATATACTTTTCCTACAACCCCCTCGACCGGGGAAATTGTTTCAGCCAGCTTAAAATCCATTCCGGTGATATCCCTGTCAATTAAAGCTACCACCTGGTCCTTTATTACCTTGTCTCCCTCTTTGACCTTCATCTCCACTAATTTGCCTGAGGCTTTGGGGAAAATCTGTATCTCTTCGACCACTTTGACTTCACCAGTGTAATTGAGGATCGGAGTATAAGGAGTCGTTTTAACTATGTCAACTTGCACCGGCACTATTCTTTCCTGAACCTCTGTGGTTTGAGCGTTCCTTTGTTTCAGTAAAACCATTACCCTGAAGAAAACAAAGACCAGGATTAAAAGGATAATGAGAATTACGATAAACTTTTTCATCTTCTCTCCTTAATTTTCTTAAGCTTTTTGTCTTTTCACCAGTCTCATCAGCTCATCTAAATGTTTTATCTCGACTTTCAGATGATAAATTCCTTTCTCCAGTATGAATTTCCAGTTGAAGGGCATTTTGCAGCACCCTTCCTGGTAGATTTTTTCGATTCTATCTACTACATTACGGAGCTGCTCCTTCTTTTTGGAAAGCGAATTTAAAATCTTTTCTTTGGATAGCCCTTGCAGAAATGCAACTCCAACTATGAAGCTGTCCTGAGGCATCTTCTGTTCGTTCAGTGCCATCTGTACTAAATCCTCAAGCCTTTTTCTGCCTTTATAGGTGATATGGTATACTTTTCTTTCCGGCATCTTGCCAGGCCTCTCGCCTTTTCCAAGGATGAGCTTATCTTT
>Ga0153915_10007155_pt1 | contig 10511 bp, 8 predicted proteins | sample Opewatmetagenome_2_FD_107003 | JGI IMG/M metagenome (GOLD analysis project Ga0153915, IMG submission 107003) | Freshwater wetland microbial communities from Ohio, USA - Open water 3 Core 3 Depth 3 metaG | ecosystem: Environmental > Aquatic > Freshwater > Wetlands | place: USA: Ohio, Lake Erie... | reverse complement strand
TAGAAGAAGTCTTTGGATGTAGAGAAAAAGGAGCAGAGGGGGTGAGAGATGAATCACCCGTTAATATACGGATTACGCGTCGTAACCCTGCAATCCCGTTATTAAAAGTCGGTGATATTGTGAAAGGAGCCCAATTCCGCGAGGTTTTAGAGACCCTCTCTCTTAATGCTGAAGTAGTGGCTGAACATGAAGATGGTTCACCCGCGATTGTTATTAACCAATATGGTAAGGGGTGGGCAATTTTTGTGGGAACAATGCTAAGCCTGGGATTTTATAAATTTAAAGATGAAAATTCCGGAAACCTTCTAAAGGGCTTGCCAGACTTGGCCCGTATCGAGCCCCCTGTCACCATAAAAAACATTGAGTCTGGAGTTTGCCTGGAACCACGTCTTTTAGAGGGTATCGATGACCAGGGAAAGCCATTTTATCTTTTCTTTGTATTCAACCATACAGATCTGGGAGCAACCCCAACGTTCTTTTTAAATATCTCACCAGGTGATTATGAAATCACTGATATCCTAAAAGAACAAACTATTACGAGTATATGGGTGAATCAACGGTTGGTTATTAACTCAACCATCTCCCCTGGGGATATTCGAGTATTCAAGCTTATCACAGCACAAAGAGAGGTATAGACTTGTTTCTCATCATTACTATAAAAAATGAAATCACTATTGGAGGGTGATTTTCTTATGTCAGCCAATACCTATTTACATGAAGCCAGAAAGTTGATTGAAGAAATTAATAATACTCAACTACAAAACATTCAAGCTGCATCAGTTAAATTCGCAGATTCCATCCTGGCAAAACGCGCTGTTCATATATTTGGATCAGGTCACTCCGTAATTCCAGTATTAGATATCTTTCCACGTTATGGCGCATTTATAGGCTTTCATCCTATAATGGATCCACGCCTGATGTGGTTTAACGTCGTTGGACCTGGTGGAGCGCGCGAATTGCTTTGGTTGGAACGTGAGTCTGGCTATATTAAGAACGTGCTCCTATCTCACCACCTGGACCCACGAGATTCCTTATTGATATTTTCCCACGGTGGATTAAACGCTGCAGGAGTTGAAATAGCTTTAGCTGGAAAAGAAAAAGGGCTATGTGTAGTAGGTGTTACTTCTTTAGAAAACCGAAAAAATAACCGTCCAACTCATCCGAGTGGAAAATCCTTACACGATGTTGTCGATATTCTAATCGATAACTGCTCACCTTCCGAAGACGCATTAGTTGAGATTGCGGGGCTGGCAGGTAAAGTCGCAGCCAGTTCGACATTGACTTCAGTATCGATAGCCATGGCGCTAGTGGCGGAAACTGCTGCAGAAATGTCTCGGAGAGGTCAACCTCCCGAGCGAGTGTTTGTATCCCCCAATGTTTCGGGTGTACCCAGAAGCAACAACGATCAAGTATTTATAGATTACGAAGCCTTTGAAAAGGAATTATAAACCCCACTCGCCTTTGGGATATTATTAACTCTTTTTGTTATCCAATTTTTTACTTCTTTACTATCTTCTTTAACTTCCTGAAATCACCATTCCTGATTGTGATCCCTCGAGCATCCAGGTGTTCGAGAAATGCCAAGACATAACGTCGGCTGGTATTAAAATAATCCCTTACCTGAGCTGCAGTTATCTCTCCATGTTTGTCTATTAATTGGATTACCTGAGAGACCATCTGGTCGTAATCCTCTTTACGAAATACAACATCGGGTGGGAGGAATACTAGCTTCTCTAATTCGACCAGGGCATTAAACACTTCTTCACCAATTAATGCCAGACACTCCTTAGCTGTCGGTGGTGCATAAGGAGAGGATGTAAAACGAGTTAATAAAGCCTTAATCTGATCTTTTTGATCGAGAGAGAATTCTATTGTAAATCCTGGTATAAATACCATCGATCCAGACTCGCTTAAAAAACCCTCCTCAATTAGCTTATGAATAGCACTATTATATAAAGCTGTCGTTAGTTGATTTTTATAGACACCTTTTAAACGACTTTTTAATTCTTCCCGTGGTATCCCTCGTCTTAATGGAAAAATAATATGATAATTTTTAACTTCGTTAATAAAGTGATCAGCAAGTTGTTCCCAAAAACCTTTGCTTGTCACCACATCATCCATCCCAAGTATAAATTTAGCATGGTCTTGTACACTTGATGATTTCTGAGAAATTTCCGTGTCTAAATTTACCAGTTGCCCAGCACGATATAGATCAATTATCGCAGCGGTTGCTATCTCTTTATCAAGGTTTAAATGAGCAACCAAATTATTTATTTTAACCACACCCTGTCCAATCAATGAATGTAAGACTATATCCTGTGGGGATCCTTTTTTTAAGGCATTAAGACGATCCATGTTAGAGGAATTAAAGCGTTTATGCCGTCCTTCTGGATGTGGATCTACTATTATGCCACCCCCTAAGGTTTCACCTGGAGACGGACGCCGAAGGATAAACCGGTCATCTTTTACTGCAACAACCGGATCCTCCAGTTCTAACTGAAGCCAGGCCTCCTCTCCAGGATCCAGCTTTTCTGTACCCAGGAGACGAACACGCGCCACTACCTCAGCTGAACCGAGATACAGTTTTGTTTTCAGGTTGTGCACAAGAGATTGGCTGGCTTCACGCAATAAGCGAAAATACACATCTAATCTCCGGGTAGGCACATAATCTCCTGGATGAGCGATTACATTGCCACGGTTAATCTGATCCACATTAACCCCAGAGATGTTAACTGCAGTCCGACTTCCAGGAGTAGCTATATCTTCTTTTTGTTTGTGAGTTTGTAAACCACGGATACGTCCTCGTGTATCCTTAGGGAGAATTTGGACCTCCTCCCCTACCATCAAGTGACCATCCAATAATGTACCCGTTACAACCGTTCCAAAACCTGGCATTATGAAGATTCGGTCGACAGGTAATCGCGGTCTTCCCAAGTCCGGACGTTGGGGACACTCCTTTAAACAAGTCTCAATTGATTGAATTAGCTCAGAAATCCCGAAACGTGAGCGCGCAGACACTCGTACAATAGGAGCTCCATTTAAAGTAGTTCCAGCTAGAACTTGCCGTATTTCTTCCTCAACCAGAGTTAACCACTCAAAACGGGAAGTCTCATCTTCTCCAACCAAATCGACCTTAGTTAAAGCGATTACCCCGCTATTAATAGATAAGAGATCTAATATGGCTAGGTGCTCACGCGTCTGCGGCATTACCCCTTCATCAGCTGCCACCACAAACAAAGCCGCGTCGATACCTCCCACACCAGCTAACATGTTTTCAATGAAATCGCGATGACCAGGAACATCGATAATTCCGATGTCTTCGCCACTTGGCAAAGACATCCAGGCAAAACCAAGATCGATCGTCATTTCCCGTTCGCGTTCTTCTTTCAAACGATCGGGGTTTGTTCCAGTCAGCGCCTCAACCAGGGTCGATTTTCCATGATCAACGTGTCCGGCAGTACCAATTACGCGCACGATCACCCTCTTCCTGCGCTTCGTTCATAACTTTCCACCCACTCATGGACGAGAGACAATAACGTTTGGAGACGTTTTTGAGTGTGTTCTGCAGATTGTTGTAAGATATCCTGCTCTTCTTGTAATCCATCCTCTAATTGGGTTATTCGATCGGCTATCTTCTCATTTTGCCGTGTACCCTCACTGCGCTGCTCCTCTTGAACCAGGGTATAGTTCGTCCAGCGCTTTTGATCATCAGCCTTAAACGTAACCCATTCTTGCCTGAAGCGCTCCTCAGAGAGTCGTTGAATCTCGGTAATTTCACTCAATCTTCGTTCAACTTTTTGGGAAACCTCTTCTAATAACTGTTGTGATCGTTTCGTTTCTCGATGAGTAGTTTCCAAGCTTTGTAGCTGGGATTCTGCATCGGAAGCCTGCTTCTCGATAATATCGAAACGTGCTTGCCATTCTTTCCATGTACGATCACGTTCAACCTGAGTAAGAGCTTGTTTATCTAGAAAATTCGCTAAAGTGTCACGCCTTTCTGCCTCTACTGCTACTAATTCTGTCAGTCTTGTCTCTAGTTTTTTAATGCTATTTGACAAAAGTTCTACCTGACCGCGTTGATCATCTACTCGCTTCCGTACTGCGGTAACCTCACCAACCATGTCATTCAAGCGTTTATTATCCTGTCGGCGACCATCCTCCAATAGCCGAAAGGTACGAATATATTCTTCTTCGCTATGACGTACCGTTTCTATATTTACACGTACTTCATCAATAGATCTGCCCAATCGGTTATCTTCTTCTATCCGTGCCTGGATAGCTTTTTCCAGCCGAGGGAGAATTTCCAATTCTTTCCTGGTATCTACTATACTTGCGTCTAAAGCTTTAATCTCCACCCTATGAACTTTTTCTGACTCTTCTTCCCGCTTTTTGATTTCTTTATCTAACTCTTCAATCTGATGTTTAGATTCTACGCGCTGTTGTATTAAAGTAGAATCGTATTGATCCATACGCGTTACCACAGTATTTAATCGGGTAATCTCACCACTTAGATCTTTAATTTGCTGTTGTGCTGCAGTAAGACTACCCTCTAAAGCTAAAATCCGGTTTTCTAAAAACGCAATGGTGTCCTTATCCTTTCGACGCTCATCATCCATCCATTGGACACGCTTTAATATTTGATCCACGTCCATGGGTAATCTCCTTATGAAATGATTATAGCATGGGGCAGAGCTATAACTTCAAGAATAATCCCAATACAAATAATAATAATATACTAATTATTAAAAAGGTTAATGCGGTGTTATTTTCTTCGATTCGCCAGGTTTTCAATTCGTCATCTGAAACAAGAACGAATAACATTCTCAACCCACTGAGTAACAAACCTACACAACCTAAAATGGCTAAAAATGAGTAACTAGAGATAGTCTGAGCAATCTGAGTCCACAATTTCATCCGAGCTGAAAAACCAGCTAGTAGAGGATATCCCGCCAGAGCAAATTGTGCCAGGAACAGGCAAACGCTTGTTACGGGTAGTTGCTTGATAATGCCATGGATCTCTCTAAAATCTAAGCTGTTTTTCTTCGTGTAAATAATCGAAAGCGCTAGCGCCCAGGTAGATAAGATTATCCCACGTGAGATTAATAAATCAAAGAAAATATCTAAATATGGAGTAGAAGTTGGATTTGATAAATAAATTTCCTGGCTAACTCCAACAGATAAGATTGAAAGACCTAAATCTATAATGACGGCATAACCCATTATTCGTCCGAGGTGGCTTTGAAATATTACCCATACACCTCCAATAATAACCATTAGTATCCCAGTTGAGCGTAGGATTCCAAAAACAACCTCTGAATTTCGCAGCCATACATTCTTATTAATGAGACTCAATCCAAAAAGTGAGACGATTCCTGGGATAATGAAATAAATAAAACCTACAGCATAAGGATGGGCTTCCTCCGCTAACATTGGTATCCAGGTGTGAAAAGGAAATACAGCCAATAAAAAACAAAAACCGATTGCCAGGAGGATCATTACTTGCCCAGGTAATAATACAGAATTTGGATTCTGTTCTAAAATCGACAATCCCCATCCAGCGAATAATATAAAAGGTACACCTATTGTTTGGTAGGTTAAGAAACGTAAAATGCCACGTCCTGGCTTCTTACCTGGTGGACAAATAATGGGTATACATAATAGGATAGCCACTTCAATAAATAACGCCGCAAATAAAACTGGCTCTACGGCTAAAGACGCAACCATCAAAGATACAATACCTAATCCTAAAGGTGTAAATAACCGTCCAGGTTTGGCAGATAATGATCCTAACCACCAAAAAACCACTAATATATAGATAATCACAAGGATTGGACGATCTTGATTTGTTAGGATAAAACGACGACCAAAAACCATTAATGTATCAATGACCTTAAAGGACCATGGGCCAATAGTCAATTGTTCATTTATTGGAAGTTTCCATGCAGCTATGCTGAGACCTAATCCTACAACAACTCCCAGCCATGTAACCAAACGCTGCCACTTTACAAGGAAGTAAAGAATAATGGAAACTAAGCCAGGAATTACTATCCAAATTAGAGGGGCACTCAATTTGGACCTTCCATTGTAGGGGAGACTACTAAGTATGCGCCAACCAGGGCTAAACCAAGAGTAATCGCAGCTAATAATCCAGCGACCAGGATGGATGATTCGATCGCAGCATATAAGATCTCAAACCCAGATAAAACTGACAATAACCCACAAACTACTCTTAATGGTTGAATTGTAAAGCCCAAGTGAATAACACCCATACCGATCAAGATAAAACCACCTAACACCTGAGCCATGCTGATCCCAGGTATCCATGAAACGATTTTTGGCGCAAGAGAAAAAACAACTAATCCAACCAAGATCGCAGTTAGAAGACGAAAAATACTACCTGACGGAGAAAAATGTTCTGCTTCCTTCCAGCTATCGGTAGATGAGGATAAAGCTTCTACCATTGCAATTCCCAACACAGTGCATGCTATCCATCCCGCTACCAGTTTTCCGGTAGCCATTTCGATCGACCAATCCAATGCTGTTAGAATAAAAACACCTATATATTGAATTGCTAAGCCAATTAACACCCATCGCCATATGCGACTAATCAGAATTAATACCGTAGAGAATATTATTATGATCAAAGCAGGAAGAGTAAATAAATGAAAATCCATCTATACACTCCCTGGTTTTACCTTATTAAAATGGTAAAAACCAATGCAAATAAAACAAGTGCCCATAAAATTCCTGCTTCACCCTCAAGAATATTAGAAAAAATATTAAAAATACCTCCGATCATCCTACTCACAAATCGAATAAGCTGGTAAATCCAATTAATACGAAATATTCGATCTTGTAGAAAAACGAAAAAAAATGGAACAGTCTGATCTTTCTTGATCCAAGACCATATCAGGATCCCTAATCCACAAACCACAAAACCACTCCACCATGCGGATAGGGGCATATCTTCCCAAGAAGACTTATATCTCCAACTAAGAATGCTATGGATTATTGGAAGAAGGGTTAAGCCTATTGGATATATTACCCAAACCCAACGTTCTAAATTTATCTTACTTTCAACTATTCGCAAAGAATGGCGAGCATAACCAGCCAGCAGGATCGCCTGTGCGAATAAAAAAGGAAAGGCAAAAAGGATATAAGTATCTAACCGGTTAAACTGGTACGCGTGGGAAGGCGCACCTGGTAAAATTGGATAAGCATATAATCCAGTGCCATTCCATGATTGAGAAAATGGTAAATTAGTTACTCCTAGTATCCCAAGTAACATAATTGGTAACAAATTCCGATGACGAATTGATGTAAAGAAAAGCATCCCGCCGCAAAATAAACAAATTAAAGCCCAAGCTAAGGTGGTCGTAGGTTGACTACGAATGGCAGCTGTCGCTGCAAAAGATGCTGTACATAAGATCCAATAAGGTCTACCACTTAACTCATCAGCTGCCTTCGCCCATCTCCAACCACCATATACCGCAGCCAGGATCGTAAGAACAAATAAGTACGGCACAAATATCGCTTGGATTCCTACTGTTGCGATGCGAACTAGAAGTACCAGACTAATAGAAGCTGGCACCAATCTCAAGATTGTACCCAATCCCTGTCGTTTTGGTGCCTCTTGGAAGAAGGGAGTATGTAATGGCAATACACCCAGGCGTAACCCAACCGCGAGAAGCAAGTAAATGCAGATTTGAGGTGTAATTGTAGTAAAAGTTAATGGGCTTCCGCTTGTTTTAGAAAGAAGCATCGAAAACAGTAAACAAATTACCCCAGCAATACGTGTCCCAAAACTAATCACAACTCGTTGGCGTATTTCATTCTTATCAACCTGGAATAAAAGAATCGCGGCTTCGACCATATCAACCGCTACCCAACCTATGAGTAGTGAAAGCGGGTTGCCTGCCAGAACAGACAATATTCCTATAGCTGTCATCGATAGACTTACCGCCAAAGCGCGCCAATCTATTGATTGAATCCCTGCCGCAGATGTTAATATCATCGTTAAAACTAAAGTCTCTAGAGCCAAAGATAGAGGCCAAGAGACTTGATCAATCGTTAATACAAGCGAATCGGATAAGATACCAAGAGTACTCCATTTATATATCACAACATTTTGGGGTATTTGGAATCCATTTAAAAGCACTAGCAACCAAGAAGTAATACTCCCTACAACGGCGATAAGCCAAAAAAAAGGAAATTTCTTACGGATCAGGTATACAATTACCATGATCAGAGATGTGAAGATGAGGATTCCGATAGCTAAGAAAGATAACATGTTTTCTTTATAACACTTCCCCTTTACTACGTGGTAAAAACTTTCCCATTCCGGGCTGACCCATCCACCGATCCCCATCGATAATTAAGTGACCACGGAGAAACACTTTTTCAGGATAACCTACTAACTCCCAATTTTCATATAAATTGTAATCAGTGCGGTGATGTGCGTGCGCTACACCATAAATTACACGTCGATCTGGATCCCAAATAACCAGATCAGCATCTGAGCCTGGCTGCAGACTCCCTTTACGGGGATACAAACCAAATATCCTGGCTGGATTTGCACTGGTAAGCGCCACGAACTGGTTAGGAGTTATACGTCCAGCGCGGACCCCATATGTCCATAAAACGGGTAGTCTGTCTCCTACACCAGGTAAACCATTGGGAATTTTTGTAAAATCATCCACCCCCAACTCTTTTCCTGGTATCATCACGGATTGACCTTCATAAATTATTGGTTGAGTCCCATTATAAAAAAAGGGGCAGTGATCCGTTCCGATAGTATGGATTAAGCCATCTCTAAGACCTTGCCAAAGACCGATATTATCTTCTGGGGAACGGACAGGTGGGGAACAGACCCATTTTGCGCCATCAGGTCGACGCAAATGATCGATGGAAAAAAATAAATATTGTGGGCAAGACTCACCCATTACCGGCAAACCATGCATACGTGCATATTTAACCTGATCTACCTCCCCGCTAACATTCATATGTACCAAATATAAAGGAGCCCCTGCTTGAGCCGCTAAAGATGCAGCCCGAAATGCTGCTTCCACTGCGCCCCAAGCAGGCCGAGTAAGAGCATGCCATTCGGGTTTGGTGTGACCAGCGGTAAGTGCTTCATCAACCAATATGTCGATTACATCTCCATTTTCAGCATGCAACATAGTTAATAAATTGCTTTTTGCTGCAATCCGCAACACTTTAAATATCTCACCGTCTTGAAGGCGGAGGCGCCCGTTATACGCAGTAAAAACTTTTAATGACGTAATCCCCCATTCAGGTAAAGATGGTATTTCAGCAGCGATCTCATCATCTAAATGTGTGATATTCATATGAAAGCCAAAGTCAACCGCTGCTTTCGGGTCAGCTTTCGCACGCCAGACCTTTATATTATTTTGTAATGTCCCGGGACTTTGAGGGACGAAGTCCAGTACAGTCGTTGTTCCTCCAAATGCAGCTGCTTTTGTTCCTGTGTAATGATCATCGGAGGATACTGTCTCAAACATAGGTAAGTCAAAGTGAGTATGAGGGTCGACCCCACCAGGCATGATAAATTTACCGGCAGCATCTATAACTTGTTTTGCATTTGGTAAATTCGAACCGATCTCGGCAATAATCTCATCTTCGATAATAATATCCGCTCGGACGGTATCCGTATGCGAAATGATCGTAGCATTCTTTATTAAGATGGACATTGTCAAGGTCCTTTAATCAGCCAGTGCAGCTAACAGTTAAAAGCTAGACTATTAATCCGAATTCCCCCCCGATATATGATAATTACCTTCGAGTTCACTAACACCCAAGATTAATGCCAATATTTTTGGATCGATATCAATATCAGGCAAATCGGGATCGTAAACTTGTGACCGGGAAGCGCGTTCTCTTAAAGAAAGCCAAAGAGTATTTCGCTCCTCTGAATGAACTACCAAATCGGTTATCGTACTTGCTTTTAATATATACTCCCCAGTTGTATATAGAAAGGTTATCCGGCGCCATTTTTCGGCAAGGATTGGGGATTCCAACTCGAGAAGAGGACCTAATTGGATTTTAAAATATTCTTCATTCGCTCTAGGATGATCCAACTCATCTTTTAATAATTCCCCCCGAGTGGTTAATTCGTGACCTCGAACTGGAGCTAGGTACTGGATACGCCATTTGTCAGCACCAAATGCCTCGGTCTGGTAAAAAGCCAGATAATCTACTGCTATCACTTTTGGAGCTGTACGTAATGGAATTCGGTACCACCCAAGCAACCTGGCAATTTCGAGGTCGCGGAGACGGTTCATGATTACAACGAGAACAAGTGCAGAAGGGGGAAGTATGGTCATAATTACATTGCTACATCTTTATTAAAAGCCTCAATTAATTCATCAATCCCGGATATTAATCCGTGAATATTCGTCCAATAATCTGGTTGGTACCATTGCGCTTGGATTTCATCGTATGTTTTCCCCTGTTGTTCAACCCAGGTAAAGTATTTTAAGTTATGAATTCTC
>Ga0153915_10007154_pt1 | contig 10511 bp, 10 predicted proteins | sample Opewatmetagenome_2_FD_107003 | JGI IMG/M metagenome (GOLD analysis project Ga0153915, IMG submission 107003) | Freshwater wetland microbial communities from Ohio, USA - Open water 3 Core 3 Depth 3 metaG | ecosystem: Environmental > Aquatic > Freshwater > Wetlands | place: USA: Ohio, Lake Erie... | reverse complement strand
GACCCTGAGGGGTAGACACCTGTACCATCTCTCCTTCTTCGATCTTGAGACGATGAGTATCTTCTGGATTCATTTCCAAGTAAGGCTTTTCCGAGACACTTTTCAAGGCGTCGCTTTTTGAACTGAGAAGACCGGATTGAAAAAGAGAGGGTCCCTGAATCAACTGAAATGGATAACCCCCTGGATTTTGATGCATTGTTATGCCATGGATGGGTATCAGCTTTGCTTTTCCCATTGGGAAGCCTTCTGCATAGAGGTAAGGAGAACCCTTTGGCCATTGTTCTCCACCCTGAATGTCTTGGTAATGAGGCAAGACACGGCTGATCTCTTCAAAGACGGCCGCTGGAGTTTCTCCTGGAATCGGACATTCAAGAAGACGAAGTAAGGAAAGAAAAATATCAAAATCTGATTTTGACTGATGAAGAGGTGGACGGAGGGGATTCAATTTTTGAACCCTTCGTTCAAGATTGGTAAAGGTTCCTCCTTTTTCCACAAAAGCACATGCAGGAAGGACGACGTGAGCCATCTTGGCGGTTTCAGTCATGAAGAGGTCTTGAACAATGAGCAAGGGAATCTTTTCTAAAGAAGACTTCCTGGGTGAGGGGGAGGAAATAGAACTATCCTCTCCGACAAGATAAAGGGCTTTTAATTTTCCTCCTTCAGTTTTTTGAAGTAAATTTTCTTTTTCTTCTTCTCCCCTTTCAGCAAAGAGCCCCATATCCACGGCTCCCTGGGCGTTGCATTTTTCCAGAAGGATAAGGATCCCACAGGATTCTTTTCCCATGTGGCCTGTGATGAGGGCGAGGTTGGAAGAAGCGAGAGCGATCTCTTTTGGGTCGAGGTGTGACCAGAGACCGGATCCGATCAGAATCATTCCCCTCTTGGCCTGGGCATAGATTCTGGCAGCTTTTTCAACTTCTTTTTGATTTGCCTCCGTTATTCCAGATGTTTCAGGTTGGAAAGCAAGGATCTTCTCCCTGAGTTCTTTTATTCCTTCTGTCCTCTCCTCGATAAATCCTTTATCCTCAAGACCTTCTTTGAATATGGTTTGAATCATTGCGTTGATCAGGGGAACTTCCATCCCCGGCCGATCAAGAAGAGGTATGGAAGGCGGGAGAAGTGGAGAAATATGGGTGGCTTGGGTGAGGCTGATATCATAGCTCCCCAGCACAATTAATTGAGTTTTATTTCGTCGAATGGCCAGATGGATTTCGTTGTTAATAATCGGGTGTGTTTGAGCCGGGTCCACACCGACGACCAAGATGCAATCTGCTTTTCGAATCTCTCGGATCGAATTGGTCGAGGCCGATATTCCCAATGTCTTCGCTAATCCTTCTGTTAATCCACGAGTAGACCTCTCACCGCTAACAGCGATTTGATTCGTTCCGATAGCATCCCGAAATAATTTTTTGAAAAGATAGTATTCCTCATTGGTCAATCGGCTGGAGGCAATGCCGGCAATAGCGTCTGGGCCATCTTGATCTTTAATGGTTTCGAGCTTCTGTGTCACAAATCGGAGAGCTTCATCCCACGATGCCTCTTTGAAGGTTCCATTGACTCTCAAGAGTGGCGCCTTGATTCTCTCCGGATGGTCAACGAAATCCCATCCAAACCGGCCCTTGACGCAGAGATTTCCATCACTCGGCCCCTTTTCAGGATCGGAGGAGACACGCATGCTCTCTCCCTCTTTAGAGCCTATTGTAAGGGAACATCCGCATGCGCAGTAAGGGCAGGGGGTTGTGTTTTCCCTCAATTCCCATGCTTTGAGCGTGTAGTCGAAACAATCACTGGTGATCGCACCCACTGGACAAGTGTCCATGCATTGACCACAAAATTCGCATTGGAGGGGTCGGTGAAAATCCGTATCAATCACCGTTTTGATTCCTCTTTTTGAAAAGGAGAGTTCTCCCACTCCTTGAACTTCATCGCAGATTCGGACGCAACGACCGCAGAGAATGCACTTGTCCGAGTCTCTTTGGAGAAGAGGTGAACGATCATCCGCAGGAAAAGTCATTCGTTCCCACGGATAAAGTGTCTCTTCCACTCCGTATTCATAGACCAGCGTTTGAAGGGCACATTCACCTTCTTTCTCACATCTCGGACAGATCATGGGATGGTTAAGGAGGATAAATTGGAGCTGGAGCTTTCTCGATTCTAAAATTTCTGAGGAGTGGGTGATAATTTCCATTCCTTCCTTGGCAGGTGTAAAACAGGATGGCAGAAGCTCTGATTTTCCTTTCTGCTGGATCACGCAGAGACGGCAGGCACCAAAGGGGATAAGCCTTCGATCGTGACAGAGTGTGGGGATTCTGACTCCGGCCGACTGAGCTGCCTCAAGAATGGTGCTGCCCTTCAAGACCTCAACCTCAACCCCATCGATCCTCAACTTTATTGTATGGCTTTTTGTGACCATCATTTAGTTTAATTATTCCCGGTGAAACGTCAGGCGTAAGGTGCAAGGCGATAACACTTTACACTTAACACCTAACACTTTAAGTTATTCGATGGCCCTAAACTTACATGCCTGGATACACGACCGGCACCGAATGCATTTTTCTATGGTAATATTAGCTGGTGTTTTTTTCTCCCAGGTGATGGCCTCCATGGGGCATGCTTTCTTACAGAGACCACACATTTTACATTTTTCTTGGTCGACGTGAAATTGAATGAGATCCACACAGACGAGGGCTGGGCATCGCTTGCCCTGAATATGTGCTTCATATTCATTCCGAAAATAGCGAATCGTGGAGAGGACAGGGTTCGGAGCCGTTTTTCCCAGCCCGCAGTGGGAGCTTTCTTTAATGTGATGGCCCAATCGTTCCAGCCTTTCGATATCCTCCATCTCGCCTTTGCCTTCGACGATCCGATTCAAGATGTTGAGCATCACCTTCATCCCCACTCGACAGGGAACGCATTTACCACAGGATTCATCAACAGAAAAATCGGTGAAGAAGCGGGCGGTATCGACCATGCAGGTGGAGTCGTTCATCACGACCAGGCCACCGGAGCCCATCATGGCCCCTGCTTCATCAAGGGAATCGAAATCGACCTCTATATTTAAGAGGGAGGCTGGAAGACAGGCTCCAGAAGGGCCGCCGATCTGAACTGCTTTAAACTCTCTCTTTTCAGGAATGCCTCCTCCGATATCATAGACAATTGTTTGGAGTGTCGTTCCCATAGGGACTTCAATGAGGCCTACATTGTTGACGGTGCCTGTGAGGGCAAAGACCTTCGTTCCTTTCGACCCTACTGTCCCTAAAGAGGCAAACCACTCCCCTCCCTTTAAGAGGATGGGAGGCACATTGGCAAGAGTTTCAACATTGTTGAGAACAGTCGGCTGCCCCCATAACCCGGCCTCTGTGGAACGGGGTGGTTTGATCCTCGGCATGCCCCTTTTCCCTTCCAGGGAATACATGAGGGCTGTTGATTCTCCACACACAAAAGCTCCCGCACCGGGATAGATACTGATATCAAAATCAAAACCGGAACCGAGGATGTCTTTTCCTAAAAGCCCGTAGTTTCTGGCCTGCTCAATGGCGATATTGAGCCGATGAATAGCGAGAGGATACTCTGCCCTGACATAGATGTGTCCCTGATGAGCATCGAGGGCATAGCCACAAATGATCATCCCTTCCAAAACGGAGTGGGGATCTGCCTCCAGGACGGAACGATCCATGAAAGCACCTGGGTCTCCCTCATCTCCATTACAGATGACATATTTCGGAAATGAATTGTAACGGCGTCCCTCTTCCCATTTTAATCCGGTTGGAAACCCAGCTCCTCCTCGACCTCGCAGTCCAGAAATCTTTATCTCCTGAGTCACCTCTTCAGGGGTCATTGAAAAGAGGACTTTTGAGAGAGCGGCATATCCATCCCTGGCGATATATTCGTCGATATTTTCCGCATCGATGAGACCCCGATTCCTGAGGGCCCTCAGCACCTGGTATTGAAAAAAAGGAATGTCCTTCAGCAGGGGGACCTTCTCTTTGATCGTCGGTTCAGAATATAAAAACTTCTCTACAGGACGTCCTTTTAAAAAGTGCTCCTCTACAAGAAACGGAATATCATCCGGTGTAAGTTTTTTATAGAAAATGCCTTCGGGATAGACCACCATAATCGGGCCTTCGGCACAAAAGCCATTGCACCCTGTGATCACGACCCTCACCTCATCCGAGAGACCCCGAGCTTTCAATTCTGACTCGAGATGGTCTTTTAAGTTTAAGGAGCCACAGGAGACACATCCTGTCCCAGCACATACCATGAGATGGGTTCGATACGTTTTCATCTCAATAAGTCGTTTCACTCCCTCTTGCTAAAGCGTAGGCTTCGACCATTTCTCCCTTCAAGATATGTTGAGTAAATATTTCCCTCATTTTATCTTCGTTGAGATCGCAATACTTGACAGGTGGTTTCCCAAGGATTTCCACGGTGGCCATGGGTTCCCGACTACAAAGTCCTGCACATCCAGAGGTCGTCACGATGACATCGTTGATCTTTCTTTCTTCAATCTCCTTTAAAACAGCCGACATCAATTTTCTGGCTCCCGCAGCGATCCCACAGGTGCCCATGTGGATATTAATCCTTGCTCGGAAACCTCCCTCCCTCAGGGCTGTGGTTGAGCGGACCTCCTCTTTGATCCGTTTTAAGTCTTCGATCGTCAATTTGGCCATGACCATCGATCTCCTATGGATAGGACCTCACAATCTCAATTGCCTTCCCCGGGTTGACCATGCCGTAAGTATCAGGGCCTACGACCAGGACCGGGGCCAAACCACAGGCCCCAAGACAACGAACTGCTTCTAAAGAAAATTTTCGATCTCGTGTGATGCCTCCGACTTCCACATCAAGTTCTCTCTGGAGGTTGTCTAAAATCTGTTTTGATCCTTTCACATAACAGGCCGTCCCAAGACACACTCGGACAATATATTTTCCTCTTGGAGTGGTTGTGAAGAAGGTATAAAAAGAGACAACCCCATAAACTTGAGAAGAGGGGAGTTGAAGTCCTTGTGCAATGCGATGCTGGACCTTCTTGGGAAGGTATCCACAGATATCCTGGACCTCCTTTAAAACGGGGATGAGTGCGCCACGCTTTTCTCTATAGTTGTTGATTACTTGATCAATCTTTTCCCATTCTTCCCGGGAAATCTCCTCCGCCCATCTCATCCTTCAACTCCGATCTGACCCAATCCCTCTTTGAGATGTTTCCTCAACCACTGAATCACTTCCGGGTCGGTGAAAGATCGGTCTTTAAACCTTTCTTTCAACCATTGACTATTTAATGTGTAGGACTTTCCTTCTTTCTGATGGGTATAGGAAATATTTAATTCAGGATTTCCCAGAAGAAGGGTTGTCATCGTTTCGATCATACTTCCCAAGGGTTTCCGGTCGATATGGTGGTATTGGAAGGTGGCTGTCACTTTGGTCCCTTTTCCCAATTCCGACTCGATTCGAAGTATCCCTCCAGCCTCCTGAGCGGCTTGAGCCATCAGCGAAAGACCTAAGCCGACCCTTCTTGAAGTACGGGTCGTGAAGAAAGGATCGATTGCTTTTTGGCTGATCTCTTCATCCATGCCGATTCCATCATCTTTGATTTCGATCACCAACCGATCTTCCTTGGGTTCTTCAATCACCACGACATCAATCCTTTTTGCCTTGGCTGAAATTGCATTCTCAACAATGTCCAGTATATGTAGGGAGAGATCTTTCAACCTTGCCTTTCACTAATGTCTCACTGCTCCACCACCCTACGTCCTTCTTGATGATGGAGAGCCATTTTGATTTCCCCTGAGGTGGTCTCCTCGATAAGGAAGTGAGTGATATTTTCCCCAATGTCTTCAAGGTGATGCGCATCTGAAAATCGAACAAAAGAGAAGTGTTGATAAGAATGAAATCGTTTCTGAGCCTCTTCTTTAGATGTTCGTATGGAGATCTCCAACCCATCCAGGGATATCCCCTCCGGGATAAAACCCAGTTGACCGATGAGGCTGAAGGCCTGACGGTCGATGTGAGAAGCAATGGTTATCCCTCGAAGCGAACCCACCACAGAGAGGATTTGTTCGAGGGGGAGGAGAGTAGCTCCGATCAACATTTTTCGGTTGATCCCTATGGTTTCATCCCTTCCATTGACTACCTGCTGGCAACCGAATACTTCTTCCACATTTTCACCTGGAAGATTCTGGTAAATTAAATCCTGGAGGACCATACAATCCTCCTGTCTATCAAAAAGGGTGAGGAGATGAATTTCCTCCTTAGAGGTGACTTCCATCCCCGGGAGTACGGTAAGACCCCTTTCGTGTCCGGTGCTTATGAAGGCGGCGATATTTTCTGCTGAATTGTGGTCACAGATGGCGATCATATCTAATCCCATGGCCAGGGCTTGGTTCACAATAGCACAGGGCCTCATCCCTTCATCTCCACAGGGCGAAAGGCATGAATGGATGTGGAGATCCGCCCGAAATGTCCTCATCATGGACTCATTCCTGAAATCCCTATTTGGTAAAGTCTTCCCACCAGTTCAAAAGTAAAAAGAGGGGAGACTAGGATGGGAACCCCTTCCTCTTCAGCCTTTTGAATGGTGTTTGCATCCGGTTCTCTTTCTCCTGTTAAAATAATTCCTGACAGTTCCTTCATCGTGGCCACGGCCACAATATTAGGGTGGGTTTGGATGGTGATCCAGATATTCCCTTTGCGGCTGTGCGCAATCACATCGCTGAGGAGATCACTTGCATATCCTCCTGTTACTTCTTCATGAAGTCGATCTTTTCCTGTTCTCATCTGTAATCCAAAGGTTTTAACGATATCGAAAACTGTCACGAGGGGTATTCCTCCCTTATCATCATTTCCTGGTATCAGGCAAGGGAACCCTGCTTTTTTCTTCTCGTCTATTCAAAAGGTAGCTGGGTTTCTTGTCTATCCAAATAGATGATGAACTCAAGATGAGTTCCTTGCCTAAATTTAGAGGTCAGAATCATTTCATCTGCATTCTTCCTAATATTTGGGAGACCCATTCCCGCACCGAACCCTAATTCGCGAATCTTTTCGTCGGCGGTCGAATATCCCTCGCTCATTGCCAGATTCACATCAGGAATACCCTTCCCTTCGTCTTCGACCACTACTTTCAGGAAGTTGGGCGTAATGAAGAGCGAAAGGTCTCCTCGGGTGGCATAACAGATGACATTCATCTCTGCTTCAAAGGCTGCAATCGAAATCCGGCGGATGATTTTATTCGGAAATCCAGCCTCACTTAAAATCTTCTTGACATGATCCGAAATCGACCCCGCATTTATAAAATCGCCTCCTTCAATATGGAACGTCTTATGAAGGAGGATATTATTTTCCTTTCTTTCCATTCTCCGTTTTTATGGCACATGTCTTCAAACCATATTCGAATAAAAGACCGCAGGCCTCAAACATCATAAAGGAGGTAGTGAGAAGGGGTATCTTTTTCTGGTCCGCCAGTCGTTTAGTTTCTTCGCTGGGTCGTTTTCCCCTGATAAAGACGACAGCGCACAAATTGGCCAGATCCGCCGCGTAAACAACTTGGGAATGGGTGAATCCTGTAATTAAGAGGGCTCCTTCTTGAGCAAGGGCAAGGACATCACTGAGAAGTTCGGCCGCAAAAGCACATGTAATCTCTTTCCCGAGATCATGATCACCTGAAATCACATCCGCGTTGAGGGTTTCTTTCACTTCTTTCAGTGTCATCTTATTCTATTGCCTCCGCCAATAATTCCATCACATCCATGACCTTAATTTTTTCCTCATTCCCGGAGGTTTTGACTGCATCTTCCATGGTGAGAACACAAAAGGGACAGGCGGTCGTGATGATCTCGGCGCCGAGCTCCACAGCATCCTGAACCCGAATTTCAGCAAGGCGTTGACCCATCTCGGATGAAGACTCTGCCCACATCCTTCCACCCCCTCCTTCACAGCAGAGGCTCCTTTCCCTGGAGCGGTCTAATTCTTTGAAGGTGAGGCCAGGAATAGCACTGAGGAGTATTCGAGGTTCGTCAAAGACATTATTCTGTTTGCCCAAGAAACAGGGGTCGTGATAGGTGACCACTTTTTTAATTTCTTTTGTGAGAGAGAGTTTTCCTTCCTCCAAACGTTTGGCTAAAAGTTGGGTCGCGTGAAGGACATCAAACTTCCCCTGAGGATATTCGTTCTTCAAGGCATTGAAACCATGGGGGCACATGGTGATGATACGTTCGATCCGATAAGCATCGAAGCGTTGCATGTTTCCTTCGACGAGTTCCTCAAAAAGACCTGCCTCTCCCATCCTGCGAATCTCATTCCCACAGCATTGCTCTTCATTTCCCAGAATTCCGAAATCGACCTCTGCCCGTTGAAGACCGAAGACCAACGCCTTGGCGACCTCTTGAATTCGCGGATCGAAGGAAGCGGTACATCCGGTAAAGTAGAGATATTCTGCGTGGTCTCCCTGAGAAAAATCTTTAACCTTGAAATCTTCTGGGAGGTCCTTTATCCATTCCGTCCTTTTGTTTTTCTGTTTTCCCCAAGGATTTCTATGTTTGTAGACACTTTCCATGGCTTCAATGATCGTCTTGGGGATATGACCTTCTTCAACGAGAGTCCCCCTCATCCCAATGACGAGATCCATTGGTTTCAATCCGCGAGGACACCGGATGGTGCAGGTTTTACAAGTGGTACAATCCCAGAGCTCTAATTTTTCGTTAATATGCTCAAGATGCTTTCCTAAAATTCCTTCGATCATTAACCGACGGATGTTTAACTTCGATTTTAGGGAGACAGGACAACCCCCTGTACACTTTCCGCATTGGTAACAGCCGTAGAGTTCAAATTTTTCTGCAAATGTTTGTTCCGATGACTCCATGCTGCAAATCCTCCGTTAACGATTTAATATCTCTCTCGAAATCACAATCCGTTGAACCTCAGAAGTTCCTTCATAAAGGGTTGTTCCAATAATATCTCTGAGGTAACGTTCAACGGGATAGTCTCTGGTATAGCCATAACCACCCAACATCTGGACCGCTCGAATGGCCACATTCCTTGCTGTCTCTGTAGCAAAGAGCTTTGCCATGGAAGCTTCTTTGGTAAAGGGTTGACGGGTTTCTTTGAGATAAGCAGCACGTAAGACCAGAAGTTGAGCGGCTTCCAATTCGGTATAAGAATCAGCAATCATCCATTGAATAGCCTCAAAGCTGGAAAGCGGTTTACCGAAAGCCTCTCTTTCTTTAACATATTCTATTGCAAAATCAATAGCAGAAAACCCAACCCCCAGCGCCAAAGATCCAATGCCAATTCTCCCACCATCCAGTTCCATCATGGCGATTTTGAAACCTTCTCCTTCTTCTCCTAGGAGACAATTCGCTGGGATCGTACAATTATCGAAAGCCAGTTCATTGGTCTGGGAAGCCCGGTGTCCCATCTTTTCCTCTGCCTTTCCAATGATGAACCCAGGCGACCCTTTCTCAATGACAAAGGCGCTGATCCCTTTTCCTTTCTTTGCATTCCGATCGGTGATGGCCCAGGTGACCGTCACCCCTGATGCCTCTCCACTGGTAATCAGGGTTTTACTTCCATTTAGAACATAGGACTCCTTTTGGCGAATGGCTGTTGTTCGAATATTACTTGCATCCGACCCAGTATGAGGTTCAGTAATGGCGAAAGAGCCAGCGGGATATTGGCCATTGCAAAGCTTAGGGACATGCTTCCTTTTTATCTCCTCTTGGCCAAACTCATAAATCACCTCAGCGACCATATTGGTCACAGAGGTGGTGACGGCATGGGAGGCACATCCTTTTGCGATCTCCGTGATAGCCAGGCTATAGGCGACCACCCCAACTTCAGAACCCCCGAATTCAACAGGAATGTTCATTCCCATCAAACCCTGATTGGCCATTCTCTTTAGGTTCTCATAGGGGAACTGTTTTTCTTCGTCATAGAGGCCCGCAACGGGTTTGATATTCTTCTCCGTAAAATCCTTCACCATATCTCGAATCATTTCTTGTTCTGGAGTAAGTTTGAAGTCCATCGTTTCTCAAAGGAAGTTCGGAGTAGTTAGTTTGGAGTTCGGAGACTTTAATTGTGCTCCGAACTCTGAACTCCGAACTTCTAACTATAATTATAGAATCCTCTTCTTGTTTTTCTGCCGAGATAGCCTGCGTCAACATATTTCTTGAGAAGAGGGCAGGGGCGATATTTAGAATCCCCAAAACCCTTATAAAGCACCTCCATAATGGCCAAACAGGTATCCAGACCAATGAGGTCTGCCAATGCCAAGGGACCCATGGGATGATTCATTCCAAGTTTCATGACCGTATCAATGGCTTCGGGTGTTCCTACCCCTTCAAAAAGAGTATAGATTGCCTCATTGATCATGGGCATTAAGATTCGATTGGAAATGAACCCCGGAAAGTCATTGGCCTCGACAGGAGTCTTGCCCATCTTCTCAGTGAGAGATTTCACTGTGTTAAAAGTTTCCTGGGAGGTTTGAAGGCCTCGGATGATCTCCACCAGCTGCATCACCG
>Ga0153915_10007153_pt1 | contig 10511 bp, 8 predicted proteins | sample Opewatmetagenome_2_FD_107003 | JGI IMG/M metagenome (GOLD analysis project Ga0153915, IMG submission 107003) | Freshwater wetland microbial communities from Ohio, USA - Open water 3 Core 3 Depth 3 metaG | ecosystem: Environmental > Aquatic > Freshwater > Wetlands | place: USA: Ohio, Lake Erie... | reverse complement strand
GCTCCCGGCGGCAAGGACGTCGACGCGACCGTCGTCTATGGCGTCAACCATAAGACGCTGAAATCCAGCCATACCGTGATTTCCAATGCGTCCTGCACGACAAACTGCCTGGCACCGATGGTGAAGGCGCTGCACGACAAGATCGGGGTGGTGCAGGGACTGATGACGACGATCCACGCCTATACCAACGACCAGGTTTTGACCGACGTATATCATGAAGACTTGCGCCGCGCACGGGCGGCAGCAATGTCGATGATTCCCACCAAGACCGGCGCCGCTGCCGCGGTCGGCCTGGTCTTGCCCGAGTTGAACGGCAAGCTGGACGGCTTTGCCGTGCGAGTTCCCACCATCAATGTTTCGCTGGTCGATCTCACGTTTACGGCGGGCCGGGCCACGACGGTCGACGAAGTCAATGCCGTGATGAAAGCCGCGTCCGATGGGGAACTGAAGGGGGTGCTCGATTACAACACCGGGCCCCTGGTATCCGTGGATTTCAACCACAATCCCGCATCGAGCATCTTCGATGCCACGTTGACCAAGGTTACAAACCGCACACTGGTCAAGGCGCTGTCCTGGTACGACAACGAGTGGGGATTCAGCAACCGTATGCTCGATACTACGGTTGCATTCATGAACGCCAAAACGTGCTGAAAATGACCGATCTCGACCTGCGCGACAAGCGGGTCCTGATCCGTGAGGACTTCAACGTCCCGCTGAAGGACGGCGAGATCACGGACGATACTCGCATCCGCGCCGCGCTGCCCGGTGTAAAGTTCGCGCTGGCGCAGGGCGCAAGCCTGATGCTGGTGTCACATCTCGGCCGCCCGAAAGAAGGCGTATTCGACGCCTCACAATCACTGGCTCCTGTCGCAAAACGGTTGTCGACGCTGCTGGGAATGGAGGTTCCGCTCAAGCGCGACTGGCTGGATGGCGTGAGGGTTGCTTCCGGTGAGGCAGTGCTGCTTGAAAACTGTCGATTCAACCCCGGTGAGAAGAAGAACGATGCCGCTCTGGCGCAGAAGATGGCGGCGTTGTGCGACGTCTACGTCAATGATGCTTTCGGCACGGCGCACAGGGCCGAAGCAACGACGCACGGTATCGCCCGCTACGCGAAGATCGCCTGCGCGGGCCCGTTGATGGCCGGGGAAATAGATGCATTGACGCGGGCGCTGGAAAGGCCTGCGCGGCCGCTGATCGCAATCGTCGGCGGCTCGAAAGTCTCGACCAAGCTCAGCCTGCTTGCTTCCCTCTCGGAGAAAGTGGATCAGCTGATTGTGGGCGGCGGCATCGCCAATACCTTTTTGCTTGCGACCGGCCTGAACATCGGTAAATCCCTCGCGGAGCCCACGCTGGTCGAGGATGCGAAGAAAATCATGGAGGTCATCAAGGCAAAGTCAGGAGCGATTCCATTACCGGTCGATGTCGTGTGCGCCAAGGAGTGTTCGGCGACAGCGCGTGCCGCGATCAAGGCGGTTGACCGCGTTGCCGACGACGAGATGATTCTGGACATCGGCCCTCAGACCGCTCGCGAATTGGCTGGGAGGCTCGACAAGGCGGGTACGATCGTATGGAACGGGCCGCTTGGTGTTTTTGAGGTCGATCAGTTCGCCGAGGGTACCAAGGCGATCGCCGCAGCCATCGCCCGCTCCCGGGCATTTTCGCTCGCCGGCGGAGGTGAGACGCTGGCTGCGGCAGCGAAGTTCGGCGTTGCCGGCCAGATTTCTTATCTGTCGACTGGCGGTGGCGCGTTTCTTGAGTTTCTGGAAGGGCTGAAACTCCCGGCGATCGAAATTCTTGAGCAGCGTGCGTCCGGCTAGCAGCCTGACGGACTTCGCAGTCGGGACAGGCTGCTAAAAGCAAAACCGGCCGGATTTCCGCGAGAACAGCCTCAAAAGCAGCATGAGCGCACGTTTGTTCGCGGTTCGGGCACTGGATGTCGTTTTCGAACTTCATCCGGGTGGCCGGTTTTGCATGAGGAGCTTGTCGCATCGCAAGTCCGACAAGCTCCTAGCGCGCGGAATTGAGGGGCGAGAATTGAGTTTGTCACACTCACTCGCTACACTGTCCGTCGGCTCTCGATCCTGACGGCTCACCCGGCTCTCTCCATGCTTCGTCGCACCAAGATCGTCGCCACACTCGGACCAGCTTCTGGCGACCCTAAGATACTTGCCCGCATGATCAGCGCGGGACTCGACGTGGTGCGCGTGAATTTTTCGCACGGCACCGCTGCCGAGCACCGCAAGCACGTCGAGCTGGTGCGCTCGCTGGCGCGCAAGGTGGGACGCGCTGTGGGCGTGCTGGTTGACCTGCAGGGACCGAAAATCCGCATCGGCATATTCAAGGGGGACAGGATCACGCTCTCCGCCGGCGCGAAATTTACGCTAGACGCGGACTGTCCGCTCGGCGACGAACACCGCGTGGGGCTCGATTACAAAAACCTGCCCAACGACGTGCAGCCAGGCGACACGCTGCTCCTCGACGACGGGCGCATCGTTCTCGGCGTGTCGGAGGTCAGCGGGCCGCGCATTGCCTGCGTGGTTGAACAGGGTGGCGCGCTTTCGAATAACAAAGGCATTAATCGCAAAGGGGGCGGACTCACCGCGCCGGCCCTCACCGAGAAAGACGTGCACGACATCGCGATCGCAGCGGACCTCAAGGCGGATTTTCTCGGGGTGTCGTTTCCGCGCTCAGGCGCGGATATCAGATGGGCGCGGGACCTCATGCAAAAAGCCGGCGGCAAGAGCCTGGTCGTGGCGAAGATCGAGCGAGCCGAGGCGATTCCCGCCCTCGAAGAGATCCTGGACGCCTCCGACGCGATCATGGTGGCGCGCGGGGACCTGGCGGTGGAGGTCGGCGACGCAGTGGTTCCGGCGCTGCAGAAACGCATGATTCGCATGGCACACGACCGGAACAAGGCAGTGATCACTGCCACGCAGATGATGGAATCGATGATCGACAATCCGATCCCAACGCGTGCGGAGGTCTCGGACGTCGCGAACGCCGTGCTCGACGGCACCGATGCGGTGATGCTGTCGGCGGAGACTGCGACCGGGCGCTATCCGATTGAAACGGTTGCCGCGATGGCACGCGTGTGCGTCGAGGCGGAAAAGGAGGGCACGATCGGCACGGAACGCCGGCATGCCGATGCGCCTGCCACGGTCGAGGAGGCGATCGCACGAGCCACCGTGTTTACTGCGAACAACCTCGACATCAAGGCGATCGCGGCCATGACACAGAGCGGGAAAACGGTACTGCTGATGTCGCGTATGGCAACCATGGTGCCGATTTATGCCATGACTTCGGTGATCGAAACGCGCCGCCGCACTACGTTGTTCCGGGGCGTTTATCCGGTCAAATTCAAGGGTACCCGCAATCCGGAGAGGGCGCTTAATATGGCCGAGGATGAGCTCCTGAAACGCGGCGCGGTCCAGAGCGGCGACTACATCGTGCTCACCATCGGAGAGCCGTTCGGCAAGGCGGGGGGCACTAACACCATGAAGATAGTGAAAGTCGGCGAGCATCGCCGCGCCTGATCTGCCGATGGAAATCAGCCCCGGGCTCGCGGTAAAATAAGCGCTCTGCGGTCATTTTTCATTTTCCATTCTGGCTTTTCGGAAGCAGGAGGCACCATGTCAGCACAACAACTTGCCGCCGTCGCACGAGCGATGGTAACTGCCGGTAAAGGCATACTCGCAGCCGATGAAAGCACCGGCACGATCGAGAAGCGTTTTGCCCGAATCACGGTCGAAAGCACGGAAGAGAACCGCCGCGCCTATCGCGACATGCTGTTCAGCGCCAATGGACTGTCACAACATGTCAGCGGCGTAATTCTGTACGACGAAACGATACGGCAGAAGTCGTCGAGCGGCGCGCCGTTCGTGGAGCTGTTGGCCAGGAACGGCATCCTGCCCGGCATCAAAGTCGATACGGGCGCGAAGGATCTTGCGTTATGCCCGGGCGAGAAAGTTACCGAAGGCCTCGACAACCTGTCGAAGCGCTGCGCTGAATACGTGAAAATGGGCGCCAAGTTTGCGAAGTGGCGGGCGGTGATCACCATCGGGCCCGATTCCCCCAGCTCGACCTGCATCGCCGCCAATGCGCATGCACTCGGTCGCTATGCTGCGATATGTCAGGCCGCCGGGCTGGTGCCGATCGTCGAACCCGAGGTCTTGATGGATGGTAATCACACGATAGAACGATGCGAAGAAGTCACCGAATGGACATTGAACGCGGTCTACGAGGCGCTTTATCTCAACCGGGTCACGCTCGAGCACTCGCTGCTGAAACCGAGCATGGTGATCTCGGGCAAAGATTGTCCTCGGCAGGCCGGGCTGGAGGAAGTCGCCGAACGCACGGTGCGCGTCCTGAAGCGCACGGTACCTGCCGCGGTCACCGGCATCGTCTTTCTCTCGGGAGGGCAGAGCGACGAAGTTGCGACTGCGCATCTGAACGCGATGAACCAGATGTTTGCGGGCAGCCTCCCCTGGCCGCTGTCCTTTTCCTACGGACGGGCGTTGCAGCAACCCGCTCTCAAGGCCTGGAAAGGAAATGCCGCGAATGTGGCGGCGGCACAGGCAGCTCTGCTGCATCGCGCGCGCCTTAACGGCTTGGCCTGTCTCGGCCGTTATACTTCGGACGAGGAAAGGCAGGCATTGGCAGCGTGAACGGCAGCGGGTATTGCCCCGGGTGCGCGTGATCAGCGTCGATAACGCCGCGGGCGCCGGCGATAACCGGTCGCCGGTCTCGATTATTACCGGCTTCCTGGGGAGCGGGAAGACCACGCTTCTTAACCGCCTCTTGCAGCACCCTGAGATGGCCGATGCGGCGGTCATCATCAACGAATTCGGCGAAATAGGCATCGACCATCTGCTGGTTGCGACGCCGAATGAGAACATGGTGCTCCTCAACAGCGGCTGCCTGTGCTGCACCGTGCGCGGCGACCTCGTAGAAACGCTGGCGGACCTGTACATCAAACGCCGCGATGGGAAGATTCCGCGATTCAGCAAGATCGTGATAGAGACGACCGGTCTTGCTGACCCGGTCCCCATCATTCAGACAGTGGTGACCGATCAGGATCTTGCGCCCCTTTTTTGCCTGGACACCGTGGTTACGCTGGTGGATGGTGTCAACGGTGCAAGCCAACTCGACCAGCATTCGGAATCGGTGAAGCAGGCGGCGGTTGCGGATCGCCTTTTGATTACCAAGACCGATCTTGCGGTCTCGAGGGAGGTCGACGCGTTGCGCGAGCGCCTGTCCCGCATCAACCCGGGTGCGCGGATTTCAGAAGTCGTGCATGGAGAAGTCTCTCCGCAGGAACTGTTCGGCGCCGGACTGCCACCGACGGCTCGCGACTTGGACATCGCGAGCTGGTTGAGGCACGACGCCTTTGCCAACGTCGAGAAAAGCCACCCTCACAATCACGACGTCCACGACGTGAATCGGCATGACGATCATATCCGGGCATTTTGCCTGGTTCACGATGAGCCGGTCAGCACGGCGGGGCTCATGGTGTGGCTCAACATGCTGGCGGCCCTGCGCGGGGCCAATCTGCTGCGGGTGAAGGGATTGATCAACGTCGAAGGCGCCCCGGTTGCCGTTCACGCCGTCCAGACGCTGATTCACGAGCCGATACGGCTCGAGCATTGGCCGGATGCGGATCGCCGCTCGCGCCTGGTGTTCATCACCCGCGACATCGCGCGCGCCGAGATCGAGAGGACGCTGTCTGCTTTTCAGCTGCAAGCCGGCAGCTCGGGTAATACGATAGATCCGCAGGCCTATGCGCAGTTTCTTGCCGTCGCCAGGAACTTTCGTTGAGCGGCAACGCCGGCAGCTAACCGGTCGAGCGCAGCGGCGGTTGCTTGACAAGCATCGGGTGTTTATTTAGCGTTCAGGCTTCGCTGCAAACGCTTGCATATTCAATTCAGCAGCGCATTCGGAATTAGAGGAGTTCAAATTATGCAGGGCATGAAGGAACCCGAAGAGAAGGGTCCGGTCAAGTTCATCGTCGCTGACACGCTCATCGACGGTAACGGGGGCAAACCGATCGCAAATTCGGTGATTGCCTTCCAGGGCCGCCGGGTGAAGGAGGTCGGCACCAAGGGCAAGATCAAGATTCCGCGCGATGCCGAAGTCATCGATTGCTCGCAGTACACGCTGATGCCCGGCATGATGGACCTGCATATCCATACCGCGATGTACAACTGCATGACGTTTCACAACCATCGCGTCGCGCAGTTCGAAATCATGCCGCACCTGCAGCAGATGTACGCGCTGTTTCACGCCCAAAACTGTTTCGACATGGGCTTCACCACGCTGCGTGATCTCGGCATGAACGGTCCGTACGGCTTGCTGGTGAACGAGATGTGCGCGGTGCGCGATGCGATCAACGCCGGCATCGTCGAGGGACCGCGAATGGTGATCGCCGGTTTCACCACCATGACGGGGTCGCATCTGGATCTCATCCAGCCGCGGGCGATGTACCGCTGGGGTTTCAATACCGCCGACGGACCGTGGGAACTGAGGAAGCTCGCGAGGAAAAATCTGCTGGCGGGCTGCGATGTCATCAAGACCTGCGCGTCGGGGGGAGGCGGAACCGACAAGGAGGAGCCCGACATCCGCAATCTGACGCAGGAAGAACTCGACGCGATCGTGGACGAAGCCCATGCGCTGCATAAGCCTGCTGCGGTGCATTGTTTTACCACCCAGGCGCAACGCATGGCGATCAAGGCAGGGGCCGACACCATCGAGCACATGGTCTTCCATGAGGATGAGACCATCGACATGATCAAGGAGGCCGGCATCCCGCTCACTCCCACGCTGTCGCACCGCACCGACCACGCGATCGAGCTGCGGCGCGAGCACGGCACGGCGGATTTCGTGCTGCGCAAAATGAAGTATCTGCAACCTTTCTGTTTCGAGACCTTCCAGAAGATGTACAAGGCCGGCGTGAAGATCGCCATGGGTACCGACATGGGATTCGAGCCCGACATGGGCAGCAATGCGGGCGAACTCGAGATCTATGTGAAGCTCGGCATGAAGCCGATGGATGCGATTCTCACCGCAACCCGCAACGCGGCGCAGGCGCTCAAGATGGGTAACGACATCGGCACCATCGAGAAAGGCAGATTCGTCGACCTCATTGCCGTCGACGGCGACCCGCTCAAGAATATCTCGGTGTTGCAGCAAAAGAAGAACATCAAGCTGGTGATGAAAGAAGGCAAGATCTACGCCGACCGGCGGACCGGCAAGAACAAGAACGTCGTCAACGTGAAGCCCGGCGACTGGAAGATTGTCGATTACCTGTAAGCGGGAAGCGTGAGGGGCGAGGCGTGCTGCGCCATCCCCGGTTCACCAAAGGAGAAATCAACGTGACAGCAGCTCAAAAGCGATCTACCAGGAGCAACGGCCGCACCAAGACCAAGGGCGCAATCAAGGCAGGCAGCGGCAAGTATCAGTTCCGCATGGCCGATCTGAAAAAGGTGCCGGCCGGTACCGGGTACTCTACTTCCCACGGCGGCGTGGTCGAGGGAGAGCGGATGCTGGTCGGCTATATTCACAAGCCGCGCGGCACCGGCTCGCGCATGCACACACACAAGAACGAGCAATTCAACCTCGTAGTCAGGGGCACGCTCAAAGGCTCTGTCAACGGCAAGCGGGTAGTCGCGCCGGCCGGAACGCTCATTTACATTCCCGCCAAGGCACCTCACACCCTAGTTGCTGCTGCCGACGACGAAGACGTGATCTTCATCGCGATCAAGGACCTCTCGCAGGGCATCATCGGCAAGGCGGTGGATGGCAAGATGAGCGGACCGCATTACGAGCGGGGCTTCGAGCCGGCCAGGCGTCGCTCTTAGTTCGGCGGCCGGCGCCATGTCGGCGGTGCCGCCCATCGACGCAGGCCGGTAATTCTCAAGTAAAAACAATTAGATACATTCCAGAAACTGCGGCGGCAGAAGCCTTGTCACCATGCGATTGACCGCGGAAGAGAAAAAGATACTGCGCGGCGCGATGGGCCCAGCGGCGAAACTGGCGCTCGAACTGCAGGTCGAAATCGGCAAATTCTTCGGCGCCAGACGTTTCGTGCCGGTCTCCAACGTGCACATGATGGGCGACATCGAGGTCATGGGCGATGGCGGGAAGGATTTTCTCGAGCGCATGGTCAAGCTTGGCGCCAGATGTGTCCGGAACACCACCACGAATGCGCGCTGTTTCGATTTCGACTACGTCGCCATGCTCGGGCAGGATGCCGGCGAGGCCGACAAGGAGAGGAAGTTGATTTCCTGTTTGCGGCAGCTGAATGTGGTAACCGCCGACACCTGTATCAATTATCAGACGATCTATCAACCGCACAAAGGCGAGCGGGTCGCGTGGGGCGACACCGGCACCGTCATATACGCAAACTCCGTGTTCGGGGCGCGCTCCAATTTCGAGTCGGGTCCTGCGGCACTCGCTGCGGCGATCACCGGCCGCGTTCCCGAATACGGCTTTCACCTCGATCGTCACCGCAGGGGCACGATAAAGGTTTCGGTCACGGCGCGGCTGGAGGATCTCGCGGACTGGGGCGCCGTCGGCAAGATCGTCGGGTCCGCCCATCAGGATTATTTTGCAGTGCCGGTTTTCGACGGCATCAAGGAGAAACCGAGCGCCGACCAGCTGAAACACCTCGGCGCCGCGCTGGCGAGTTACGGATCGATGGGTATGTTCCACATGGTCGGCGTAACCCCCGAGGCGCCGACGCTGAGGGCTGCGTTCGGCGGCCGCAGGCCGAGGACGACGATGACCATCACCAGCCGGGACATCGATCGCGTGTATGCGGGCTATGAGACGCACGGCAATCCGCTGAATCTCGTGGTGTTCTCCGGCCCACAGCAATCCCTGTTCGAAATGAAGCGCCTGGCCGAGTTGCTCGACGGCCGGAAGGTCAAGCCCGGGACCCGGGTTTTCGTGACCACCAGCAACGGCGTCAAGAGCGCGGCCGCGAAACTGGGCTATCTCGACAAAATAACGACGGCGGGCGCGACCGTGCTCGAGGGGGTGTGTTTCTACATCCTGCAGAACATCGCGCAGATCCGCGTGAAAAACGGCTGGAGCAATCTGGTCACCAATTCAGCCAAGCTCGCGAATATCATCGGCGCGCACAGGTTCAATGCGATCCTGCGGCGCACCGCGGCATGCATCGACATTGCCTGCGCTGGCGAGGATCGGCCATGAGGTGCCCGTCCCCGGCGCGGGGTAGAGACGGGACCGGGTCCCTCAGGGTCACGCGCGCCTTCGGCGCGGCGGTCGAAGGCGAAGCATTAATATCGGACGAAGGATTCAGCCCGCGCTACGACCTGGATCGCTGGACAGGGCTCATCTCGCGACCGGGCCACGCGCTCGAGGGGCGCGACATCAAGGACAAGATCCTGATCACGCCGAGCGCCAAGGGCGGCATCGCCGCGGGCTGGGCATTCTACGACATCAAGTGCAAGGGGATCGCGCCGAAGGCATTCGTATTCGGCATCACCAATCCGGTCATGGTGCAGGGCGCGGTATTCGCCGGTATCACCATCACGGAAGGCTGGTCACGCGATCCGCACGACATTTTCAAGACCGGCGACATCGTGCGCGTCGATCCCGGACGCAAAACGATCGAGCTTGTCAACCGCAGAGCAACATCGCAGGGAGGTGGAACATGAAACAGGCAGTCATCGGACTGATGATGCTCACGCCGGCATTTGCCGCAGTCGCATCGGCCACCGAAGGACAGCGGTACCCCAGCAAGCCGATTCGCATCATCGTCGCGTACACGCCCGCGGGAGCCACCGACATACTCGCGCGCGCACTCGGCCAGAAGATGACGGAACATTGGGGCGAGGCCGTGATCATCGAGAACCGGCCCGGCGCAGCCGGCAACATCGGCACCGAGCTTGCTGCGAAAGCTACCCCCGACGGTTACACGATCATCATGGGTACTGCCGGCACCCACGGCATCAATCCCAACCTGTATCGCCATCTGAGTTGGGACCCGCTTAAGAGTTTTTCGCCCGTCAGCCTGGTGGCAATGGTGCCGAACATCATGGTCGTCAACAATGCGCTGACGGTGAAAAGCGTGAAAGAGCTGATCGCCTATGCCAAAGCGAATCCCGGCAAGCTCAATTACGGCTCGCCGGGCGTGGGCAGTACCGCGCATCTGTCGATGGAATTATTCAAGAACATGACTGGCACCGATCTCAATCACATCCCGTACAAGGGCAGCGCCGGCGTGCTGAATGACGTGATGGGTGGACAGATCTCCGTGACCGTAGACAATATGCCGCCTTATCTGCCGCACGTGAAGGCAGGCCGGATTCGCGCACTCGCAGTGAGTACGGCGAAGCGCTCGCCAGCCCTGCCCGACCTTCCGACCATAGCGGAAGCGGGGGTGCCGGGCTACGATTCCGGCGCATGGTTCGGGATTCTTGCGCCGGCGCACACCCCGGAAGCGATCGTCGACCGGCTGGCGGTTGAAACGGCGAGCATTCTGAAGCTTG
>Ga0153915_10007152_pt1 | contig 10512 bp, 11 predicted proteins | sample Opewatmetagenome_2_FD_107003 | JGI IMG/M metagenome (GOLD analysis project Ga0153915, IMG submission 107003) | Freshwater wetland microbial communities from Ohio, USA - Open water 3 Core 3 Depth 3 metaG | ecosystem: Environmental > Aquatic > Freshwater > Wetlands | place: USA: Ohio, Lake Erie... | reverse complement strand
TGCCCAGCCATGGGTTTCGACACAGTGAACGACTGCGTCAATCAGTTCATGATTCACTTTTAAGCGTTGTAAATCTTTTCGGCATATTCCCGCACCCTCTTTTGCGTGCTGGGAAAACTCTACAGAATCTTTGCCAATATCATGAAATAGAATGCCCAGATCTACGACTGTCGCATCTGCCTTTTCGTCTCTGGCAAGTGAAGCGCCAATCGACCTCATGGCCATGGTATGAATCCAGTTCAGCGTACTCAACCTGCGGCCAACCAAGTTTTCTGCTGTTCTCAAAACAATAGGACTTATTTTCATTTTTTCTTCTTCTTTATGAATTCAGGAACATTTTGATATACTCACCGACTTCCTTGATTCTTTCGCGCTGAAAATGCTCTTCAATCTCCTTTAATTTTGGTGGCATAAGGTGCTTGGGAAAAATGAACTTGCAAGAAGGATTCGAGCAGCACCAAATTTTCTTGGTTCCATCGAAATAAATGGTGTCGCTTTTGCACGACGGGCATTCCATTTGATAACCGCTGGTGATTGAATAACCCCGTTCGTGAGCTTCTTTCAGTTTCAGCAACCAACCCTTTACGATTTTCTTGATTTCTTTGTCGGGAATATTTTTCTTCATTTATTCCTCCTTTGTCTCGCCGTAGCCGCGTCAGACGCGACAGAGGCGGGCTTTTTAAGGTACTGATTTGCACCCTTAATTTAGCAATATTAGGCGGAAATGTCAACCCCATTAAACCCTCGCGAAGCGAGAATCCGCCTAAGGCGGATTATTTAATAAAATTGACAAACCATAAAATATCCCGTAATATAACGAAGTACAAAAAATCTGCACCTTAAAAGGAGGCTTTAATGGATTTCATAGACGCAGCCAACAGCTTAGCCATCCCGACCTGGGAAGAAGACATTTTCTGGACAAACAAACATCCCGGAGAGTATGACACGAAAATCAAAATCGCCGATTTGCCGGAGGCAATGAAATTTCTTTTTAAAGAACGACTGAAAGAAGTCAAAAAGGACGAATTGGAATTAAAGGTTTCCTGCCCGGCAATAAAAATCTTTCGATGGGTTTTTGGAGCAGATGCAATCAGTTTAGACGGCGAAATAAAATTCGCCAAAGGAAACAAAGAAAGAATCGCAGTTTACGACCTTGCCGAAATCATCGAAAGACAAATCAGGGAGACAGAATGAACACATCCAAATTAATCATCGGTTTAAACAACCTGACAAAAGCAGGAAAAATTCCCTGGCACGAATTTTACGAAGGCAACGAATATCACGCAAGCACAGACCTCAACGGCGTTCACGCAGAAATCGAGCTGATTAGCTTCTGGACATGGAGAATTATCAGCATCAACGGCAGAATAACGCCCATTGACGCAGAATACAAATCATTGATGAAAAAACTTTTCCGATTAATCATTGCTTGTGCCAAAAAAGAACTTCCCCCGAGACCCACGCCCGAGTTCATCGAAAAGCGCTATCACAAGTCGCATCACGAGAAAACCCTGGAATACCATAAAATAATCGAAATCATCACTCAAGCCGCGGATTGAAATTATAAAGCGGTGAAATGACTTTCGTCATTTCACCGCTGTTTTTTATCTTTGTAAATTATACTCTCACTGTCTCTTTCTTGATTTCGTTATTTGCGGGCAAAATCACGATTTCTTTCCCCTTGACGTCAATTTTCACCTTATCTCTTTCTTTGATAATGCCGTCTACAATCATTTTCGCCAACGGGTCCAAAACCAATTGCTGGATTTTTCTTTTCAACGGCCTTACGCCGAAGTCCGGGTCAAATCCCTTTTCCGCCAAAAGATTTCTTGCCGCAATAGAAACAATGATTTTTATCTTTTTCCCCTGAAGTCGTTCTTCTACCTTCCTTATCTGTAAATCGACAATTTGCCTGACTTCCTCCAGTCCCAAGCTGTTGAAAATGATAATTTCGTCCAGACGATTGAGAAACTCTGGCCTGAATTGCTCGCGCAAAGCACCGGAAATTCTCTCTTTGGTTTCTTCTTCTTTTCTTCTTTTTTCTTCTCCGCCATGGGTAAAACCGAACTCAGCCATTTTTTGTAATTGTTCACTGCCCACATTAGAGGTAAGAATGATAATCGTATTTTTAAAATTAACCAAACGGCCTTTTGCATCCGTTAATCTTCCACGGTCTAAAATTTGCAATAAAATATTGAATACTTCGGGGTGTGCTTTTTCGATTTCGTCAAACAAAACCACACTATACGGCCTTCTGCGGATAATTTCCGTCAGTTGCCCGCCTTCTTCATATCCGACATACCCTGGCGGGGAACCGATAATTTTGGAAACCGTGTGCCTTTCCATAAATTCCGACATATCCAAACGCACAATCGCATCTTCGGTATTGAACATCGATTCGGCCAAAGCCAAAGCCAGTTCGGTTTTCCCGACTCCGGTCGGACCCAAAAACATAAATGAACCGATCGGCCTATTTTCTTCGGAAATTCCCGCACGACTTCTGCGAATGGCATTGGAAACAATGGAAATCGCTTCATCCTGACCAAGTACTCTCTTTTTCAGCTCTTCTTCCATACGTGACAATTTCGCGGTTTCTTCTTCCATCATTTTAAAAACCGGAATTCCTGTCCAACGCGAAACAACCCTGGCAACGTCTTCTACGCCGACTTCTTCTTTTAATATTCTGCCGTGAAGTTCGGAAAGCCGTTTTTGGCTATCCTTGATTTGTTTTTCTAGTGTTGGAATTTTGCCGTATCTGATTTCTGCGGCTTTTTGCAAATCGCCTTTTCTTTCGGCGATATCGGATTCCGATTTCACGGAGTTAATCTCTTTTTGTAGTTGGCGAATTTTTTGGATGATATCTTTTTCCGTTTTCCATTGAATTTCCATTTCACGGCTTTTCTCTTTCAGTTCGGCAATTTCTCTTTTGATTGCTTTCAAACGTTCCTTAGAATCCGTATCGGTCTCTTTCTTTAGCGCCCGAACTTCGATTTCCAGTTTCATTTGGTTTCTTTTCATCTGGTCCAATTCTGTGGGCATGGAATCAATTTCCATTTTCAGCGCCGAAGCCGCTTCATCCATTAAATCCACTGCTTTATCGGGCAAAAATCTATCGCTGATATAACGCGAAGACAGATTTACTGCAGCGACTATCGCCGGGTCAGTAATCCTTACTCCGTGATGCACTTCGTATCTTTCCTTGATTCCGCGTAGCATAGCAATCGCATCTTCGATGCTTGGTTCGGCAACATAAATCGGCTGGAACCTACGCTCCAGCGCAGGGTCTTTTTCAATGTATTTTTGATATTCTTTTAAAGTTGTAGCGCCGATAGCGTGCAACTCACCTCTTGCTAATGCGGGTTTTAACATATTCGAAGCGTCAATTGCTCCTTCAGCAGCGCCCGCACCGACCAAAGTGTGCAATTCGTCGATAAACAGTATAAATTTGCCTTGGCCGCGTTCAATTTCACGCAAAACTGCCTTGAGGCGATTTTCAAACTCTCCCCTGAATTTTGTTCCCGCAACAATTCCGCCCAAATCCAAACTAACCAGTTCTTTTTCTTTCAAGCTTTCAGGCACATCGCCGGAAACAATTCTCTGTGCCAAGCCTTCGACAATCGCAGTTTTCCCAGTTCCCGCCTCGCCGATTAAAACCGGGTTATTTTTCGTTCTACGTGACAAAACCTGCATTACACGCCTGATTTCGTTGTCGCGGCCGATAACCGGGTCAAGTTTTTCTTTTCTTGCCAGTTCGGTAAGGTTTTTAGTGTATTTTTCCAAAACCTGATATCTTGATTCTGGCTCAGTATCAGTCACCTGCTCTCCGCCCCTGATTTCTCCCAAAATTTTCAGAACCTTTTCATAATCAATATTGTTTTTTTCCAAAATTTCCTTGGCGCGATTGGCAAAAGAAAGCATCGACAAAAGAAAATGTTCCGTGGAAACGAATTCATCCTTCATTTTTTCCGATTCGCGAAACGATTGTTCGATGACCCTGCCCAATTCCTGGGTAAGATAGGCCTGAAATATTCCGCTTGTCGCTACGGTCAGGCGCGGAAGCCGAACCAGCGCTTGGTCAATTTCTTTTTCGAATTTCGCCCCTTCGAGGCCCAATTTTTCCAAAATCGCCAAAACCAAAGAATCCTCCTGTAAAAGCAGGGCTTTCAAAAGATGAAGTACATCAACTTGCTGCTGGCTGCGCTCGCTGGCAATGCCGTGAGCATCTTGAAGCGCTTCTTGAGCTTTAGTTGTGAATTTGTCCAATCTCATACCTAATTTAATTTTACCACAAAATAAATAAGTTAAAATTTAAATTAATTCTGAGTTTTATTAATTAGCACTCTTGTTATAAGAGTGCTAATTAATTATAGCAATAGAAAGTTCTTTGTCAAGAAAAAATTAGTCCCGCAACTGCGGGACTAATCATTATTACAACAATTTATTCAAATTTATTTCGGTTTTTTTCTTAAAAAGGCGGGAATATCCCATTCATCATCTTCGGGAAGAGGACTTTTATAAGCCGTCGGCATCGCTCCATCGTCTGTGTCGTGTGTCTTTTGCTCTTTTTCTTTCTTTAATTTTTTTCTTTCAACCTCTATTACCGGAGAATTTATTTTCTTCTCCTCAATTGCCAATTGGGATCCGTTCCCCCTTATGTGATTGGTAAAACCTGTAGCAATAACCGTAATTTTTATTTCTCCCTTTTTGGCTTTTTCATCGAGTACTGCGCCAAAAATTATTTTTGCATCCGGATCCGCAGTCTCGGTAATTGTTTTTGCTGCTTCGCTGATTTCAATCATTCCGATATCCTGCCCGCCACTGACATTAAAAAGTATTCCCTTGGCGCCCTCGATGGAAAATTCCAAGAGCGGTGAGCTGATTGCCGCACGAGCCGCCTCTACTGCACGATTATCCCCTGTCGCCCTGCCGATGCCCATAATTGCCGGACCGGCATCCTGCATAATTGCCTTAATATCGGCAAAATCAAGGTTAATGATGCCAGGATAAATAATCAAATCGGAAATGCCTTGCACTGCCTGTCTTAAAACATCGTCGACTATTTGGAATGCATTAAGCAAAGATATTTTTTTATCGATAATCGTCAAAAGTCGATCATTGGGAATAACGATAAGCGTATCTACTTTACCCTTTAATTCGAAAAGTCCTTCGTCGGCAATCCTTGCTCTTTGTGTACCCTCGAAAGAAAATGGCCTGGTCACCACCGCAACTGTCAATGCGCCTGATTCGCGGGCAACTTCCGCAACTATCGGAGCCGCACCTGTTCCTGTTCCGCCGCCCAACCCACAGGTTATAAAAACCATATCCGAACCATTAAGCGATTCCTGGATTTCTTTTTTGTTTTCCTCCGCGGCTTTTCTGCCGATCTCGGGATTCATACCCGCCCCCATACCTTTGGTTAGATTTTTGCCGATATGAATTTTTTCGCTCGCCCGGTTATTATGCAAAGCCTGTACATCGGTATTAACCGCGACAAAACTGACGCCCTTTATTCCGCAGGACATCATCCGACCGATAGCATTGCAACCGCTTCCGCCAACGCCGATAACTTTTATTCTGGCAAAAGTTTCGATTTCGGGTTTTATTTGTGGCATATTTTCAAACTGTATTAAACGGTTTATTTAAAGTCGAAATTATATCCTATATCCAATTCAATTTTTAGTCAACATCTAGGGGATAAACTTTCTCAATATGTTTATTATCTTATTGAAAAATTTTGGCCTGGAAGAAGACATTTTTCCCAGAGAAAATATCTTGCCATCGTCCTTATCGCCGGTTAATTCCAGCGCCCAAAAAATCAAACCGATGGCAGTGGCAAATGTCGGATCATCGATTTTATCAATCAAACCATCAATTCCCTGCGGATAACCCAGCTGCACCGAAAGTTTCAGTTTTTCCTTTGCCAAATCAAGAATATCCGGTGTTTTGGCTCCGCCACCAATTAAAATTGCCCCTGCGGGTAAATAATTTTCGCGATTTATCTTTTTAAGCTCCTTATTGGCCAAAGAAAAAATATCATCCATTCTCGCTTCGATTATCTTGCTCAATTCCTTGCGATTAACCACTCCTTCTTCTTTTTCGTCGATTTTGGAAATATCAATGGTATCTTTTTTATTTATTTCCTCGGGCATGCAAGAACCGTAATTGAGTTTTATTTTTTCCGCCGCCTCCACGCTCGTACGCAGACCCACGGCAATATCGTTGGTAATATGCGCAGAACCAATCGGCAAAACACTTATATGAAGCAGTTTTCCCTCTTCGTAAACGGTCATGCCCACGGTTCCACCGCCAAAATCCAGAACCAAAACCCCCAATTCCTTCTGTTTTTTCGTCAATACTGCCTGAGATGCGGCTAAAACATTCAGAACTAAACCTTCGATTTCGAGTCCCGCATTATTCACGCATTTTCTCAAATTTTTAATATAAGGCGTCAATCCTTCGACAATCAAAGCATCGACCTCAAGCTTAAATCCGTTCATCCCGCGCGGGTCGAGAATCCCGCCTTGGCCGTCGATATTGAATTCTCGAGGAATTATATGAATAATTTCACGATTGGGGTCCAAATAAAGAATCGAGGCATTGTCTATTGCCCGAGATACGTCTTCCTGTGTAAATTCTTCGTCCGCGCGCGAAACCGCTGCCACGCCTTTATTTGCTCTCGCTCTAATATGGCTTCCGCCCACAGAAATGAAAACTTTTTCCACCTCCACTCCGCTTACTCTTTCCGCATTATCAACCGAACGCTTAATACTCTTCGTCATTTCTTCAATATCCACCACAACGCCTTTTCTCATTCCGGCAGAAAGACTTTCTCCCACGCCGATTATTTTGGGTCGCGCATCGTCTTTGTCCCGAATCGAAGCAATCACAGTCCTCACTTTACTGGTGCCGACATCCAATCCAACTATAATGTTATCTTTTGCCATAATTCTTCTTGTTTTTTAATGATTTTAAGACGATCTCTTTTTGTAATATCGTTATATCCCGCCAAATGTAGAATGCCATGAATCAAAAGAATTCCCAATTCCTTCTTCAGAGGATGTATCAATTCCCTGGCCTGTCGCTGTGCTTGAGACAAACAAATAATTATTTCCCCGTAATCGAACGTCAGTACATCGGTTACTCTGTTGCTTTGCCGGTATTTTTTGTTTAAATTCTTCATTTTTGCGTCACCGACCAAAACAATACTGATTTCAGGGACACAAAATTTAATCAAAGACAGAGTCTTTTCCGCAACTTTCCTTAAAAAATTTTTATCGACTTGTTTCGATGTTAAATTATTTATCTCGATTTCTGTTTTTTTCATCATTCACCCTTAAGTAATTCGCTGACGACTTTGCTTACCGTTCCGCCTTCGGATTTACCTTTCAGTTTCGGCATTAAAGCCGCCATCACCTTACCCGTATCTTTGGGGCCGACAGCACCGATTTCTTTGATAACGTGCATAGCCTCTTCTTTGACCTGCTCTTCGCTCATCTGCTCGGGTAAATATTTTTTTATGATTTCCAGTTCTTTTTCTTCTTTTTCCACCAGGTCGTTTCTGTTTCCTTTTTTAAATTCCACAATTGAATCCCTTCTTTTTTTCGCTTCACTTGAAATCACTTCGATGATTTCCTCCTCTGTTAATTTGCTCAATTTTTCCAGTTTAGCGATATCTTTCTCGGTCTTGCTCAATTTTGTTCTTTTTTCTATTTCCCTGTTTTTAATCGCTGCATTTATTCCGCGTAACGTCAAAAGCAGCAACTCACTTTTTTCCTGCATTGCTTTTTTTATCTCTTGATTAATTTTTTCCTGCAACATAAATTTATTCTTTACCCATTTTTTTAAGCCTTAATTTCGCCTTTCTTTTTGCCACTCTTTCCAATGCCCCTTTTCTTCTCTGGAGCCTGCTTTGTTTTTTGCTGAAAAATTGGGATTTTTTCGCCTGAATCAAAATCCCGCTTTCTCTGACTTTTTGCGTAAAACGCCTCAAAAGAAAGGAAGTCGGTTCTTTCGGTTTTCTTCTTACTTCCATAATTTTTATATAATTATTAAATAAATTTTTATTGCTCTTCTTCCCAGCCACCCATCAAATGCAGATGCAAATGATCAATCAGCTGTCCCCCTTTTCGACCCGTATTGAAGGTAAGCTTATAGCCTTCGCTTATACCATTCTCTTTGGCCATTTTTTTAGCCAATAAAAACATGTTGCCGATTAAATCCTTATGATGCTCTGTTAACTTATTAATCGAAGCAATATGTTCTTTGGGAACTATCAGAATATGCACCGGAGCCAATGGCTTTATATCGGTAAAAACCATCAGTTCATTATCCTCGTAAAGAAATTCCTTAGGAAGGATTCTGCTGGCAATGTCACAAAAAATGCAGTTTTCCATAGTTTTGTTATTTTTTTAATCTCTTTTTGACTTCGTTGATGACTTTTTCCAGGGGCACTGTTTCCTGCGCCCCAGAAACCATGTCCCGGATAATAATACTGCCTTCCAACGCCTCTTTTTGGCCAAGAATCAAAGCCAATTCCGCGCCTTCTTTGTCTGCGATTTTCAACTGCGATTTGATGCTTGGTTTACTGAATGCCTCTCCAACTCTGATGCTATTGCGCTGAAATTCCTCAAATAGTTTCAAACTTTTTTTTCTTCCCAAATCACCCAATTGTACTAGAAACACTCTCGGCTTTTCTCCGTCGGAAATTTTGACATCCTGTTTTTTTAAGGAATTGACAATCCTTTCAATGCCTGCGGCGCCTCCGACCCCAGGTGTGGGCCTACCTTTGAACATTTCGACTAAATTATCGTAATGTCCGCCGCCGACCAATGCTCCCTGTGAATCGCTTTCCTTATCTTCCCAGATTTCAAAAACCGTTTTAGTATAATAATCCAGACCGCGCACCAAATACGGATCAAGAATATAGGGAATCTCCAATTCATCGAGCAGTTCAAGGGTTTCCTTGAAATGATTGTGACATTCCTCGCAAAGAAAATCTATCATTTGCGGAGCTTCTTTGGCGATCTTTACGCATTTTTCGTTTTTGCAATCCAACAGTCTTAAAGGGTTTTCCTTGAAGCGCCTACGACAATCGGGACATAACCTGTCCAATCTCTGACGATAATAAGCCAATAATGTTTTCTTGTATTTGGGTGTACAAATCAAACATCCGATACTATTGATATAAAGATAAAATTTCTTCAAATTTAGTTTCTTGAGAATAGAAACAAAAACCTGGATTACCTGGACATCGCTTACCGCGCTGGAATCACCGATAATTTCAAAATTAATCTGGTGAAACTGACGGTATCTACCTGCCTGCGGTTTATCGTGACGAAATAGCGGACCGGTGCTGTAAAGTTTTACCGGTTGCGGCAAATTTCTCATTCCGTGTTCGATATAAGCCCTGACTATTCCTGGAGTGAATTCCGGGCGCAGCGCTAAATTTTCCCCACCCTTAGTTTTAAATGTATAGATTTCTTTTTGCACGATATCCGTTGTCTGGCCCGTTCCCTTTATGTATATGCGCACGTCTTCAAAAACCGGCGTATCGATCCTGCCGAACCCGAAATTGTTGGCAATATTGGCAACTATTACCCTGACTCTATCCCAATATTTTTGCTCCTGCGGCAAAATATCATGCGTACCTTTCGGCGCCTGCACTTTGATTTTTTTCAAACGCGGCTTTCTGGGCTTACTTGGCCTGCCCCGTTTTCCCGGTTTCTTTTTGGCTTTTGTTTTCGGCATAAATTTATGCAATTTTTATGGTTTAATCCAGTACCCTTACCCTATCCACCGGCCACGCCCTAACCCATGCCTTTCCGATAATCAAATTTCTCGGGAGGGCTCCCCACCTGCGTGAATCGGAACTTGAGCCGCGATTATCCCCCAATACAAAATATTCCCCGTCTTTTAAGGTAAGTTCCATATCGCCCGCCGTATAAGAATCCGACAGGTAGGTCGACTCGTTTAAAATTAACCCTTTGGGGTTTTCTTGGTTATAAATAAATATTCTGCCTTCCTGAATTTTTATTGTCTCATTCGGAAGGCCGATTACTCTTTTTATAAAAAATTCCGATTGATTTATGGGGTAACGGAAAATAATCACCTCTCCCCGTTGCGGAGCCTCGAAACGATAGCTGATTTCGTCGACTATCAAATAATCGCCATCGAGAAAATTAGGCTCCATCGAAGCGCCCTGAACAAAAAATGGCTGAATCAAAAAATATCTAATGGGAATAATGATTGCCAGCGAAATAATCACGATTTTCAGTATTTCCCAGGAAAAATTCAGCCAATATTTAAAACCCGAAGTTTTTTGTTTATTTTCTTCTACCATAACGATATCTATAATATAAACCTATTATACAAATTTATCAAATATAAGACAAATGTTATAATAAAACCATAAGGCAATGCAAGAGAAACTTAAAGAATTGAATAGAGTTGTCGGACCGGAACTCGAGCCGAAAACTCCAAAAAAAATTCCCGGCAGAATTTTTAAAAATCTGG
>Ga0153915_10007150_pt1 | contig 10513 bp, 11 predicted proteins | sample Opewatmetagenome_2_FD_107003 | JGI IMG/M metagenome (GOLD analysis project Ga0153915, IMG submission 107003) | Freshwater wetland microbial communities from Ohio, USA - Open water 3 Core 3 Depth 3 metaG | ecosystem: Environmental > Aquatic > Freshwater > Wetlands | place: USA: Ohio, Lake Erie... | reverse complement strand
GCCAACGGCTGGCTCGACCGGCGGGCGGCGGCCATGGAGAGCCTGGTGGCCATCGCCCGGGCGGGCGCCGACATCATCGTCACCTACTTTGCCGCCGAGGCCGGCGGCTGGCTCCAGGAGGCCAGGCGATGACCGACGAGCGATTCGTCCACGCCTGGCTGCTCCGTCTCGACCCCGCCTGGCGCCGGCAGCCGGCCGCCGATCGCGAGGCGGAGATCGCGACCTTCTGTGCCGCGGCCGACCGGTCCGCCGCGCGCGTGATGCAGCACGCGTACTCGACCATCGGCCTCAAGGCTGAGGGCGACCTGCTGCTGTGGCGGATGTCCGAGCGGATCGAGGAGATCGAGGAGACCGCCGCGGACCTGCTTGCCACGGGAATCGGGCGGTGGCTCATCCCAGCCATCTCCATGATCGGGCTCACCCGGCCGAGCCAGTACGTGAAGCGACCCAGCAGCCAGGAGCAGAGCCTCTTCAGCGGCGAGCGCTCGCGGTACCTGGTGGTCTATCCCTTTACCAAGAGCGTGGAGTGGTATCTCACGCCCGCCGAGGAGCGGCAGGAGGTGATGAAGGGCCACATGCGCGTCGGGCACAGATACCCGCAGGTGCGGCAGCTGCTGGCCTACTCCTTCGGCCTTGATGACCAGGAGTTCATCGTCGCCTACGAGACCGATGAGCTGGTGGCCTTCCAGGATCTCGTCCGCGAGCTGCGCGAGACCGAGAGCCGTCGCTCGACCGTGCGTGACACGCCGATCATCACCGGCATCCACCGGCCGCTCGGCGAGGTCCTGCGCCTCCTCTCCGGCCCCGTCGCGTGAGGGCCGCGGCGACGACCACGCGATCGGCCGAGCTGATGGCTCGCGCCGAGCAGCTGCTGCCGGGCGGGGTCGACTCGCCGGTGCGCGCCTTCCGCTCGGTCGGGGGCACCCCACGCGTGATCGAGCGGGCCTCCGGGGCGCGGATGTGGGACATCGACGGCAACGAGCTGATCGACTACATCGGCTCCTGGGGACCGATGATCATGGGCCACGCCCACCCGGCGGTGATCAGCGCGGTCACCGAGGCGGCGGCGCGGGGCACCTCGTTCGGGGCGCCCAACCCCGGCGAGGTCGCGCTGGCCGAGGAGATCGTGGCCGCCATGCCGTCGGTCGAACAGCTGCGCTTCGTCAGCAGCGGCACCGAGGCGGCCATGTCGGCCGTGCGGCTGGCCCGGGCCTTCACCGGCCGGGATCGGATCATCAAGATGGCGGGCGGCTACCACGGCCATGCCGATGCCCTGCTGGTGCGAGCCGGCTCGGGCGCCAGCGGCCTCCCCGCCAGCGCGGGCGTGACCCCCGGCGCGGCCGCCGACACGCTGGTGATCGACTTCAATGACCTGGACGGGGCAGCGCGGCTGCTGGCCGACGGGAGCGTGGCGGCCGTGATCGTCGAGCCGATCGCGGCCAACATGGGCGTCGTCCTCCCCGCCGAGGGGTACCTGGCCGGGCTGCGCCGGCTCACCGCGCAGCACGGAACGCTCCTCATCTTCGACGAGGTGATCACCGGATTCCGGGTGGCCCGCGGCGGAGCCCAGCAGCTTTACGGGGTCCTCCCCGATCTGACGGTCCTGGGCAAGATCATCGGCGGCGGCCTGCCGGTCGGCGCCTACGGGGGAGCGGCCCGGATCATGGGCCTGGTTGCGCCGCTCGGGCCGGTCTACCAGGCCGGGACCCTTTCCGGCAACCCGGTGGCCATGGCGGCCGGCCTGGCCACGCTGCGGCTGCTGACGCCATCGGTCTATCGGCAGCTCGAAGCCGCCGGGGCCGTGCTCGAGGCGGGCCTCGTGGAGGCTGCTGCCGACGCCGGCGTGCCGGTCCGGGTGACGCGCATCGGCTCGCTGCTGACCGTCTTCTTCGACGACGACGCGCGCTTCGCGCGCTTCTTCCACGCCATGCTCGACGCGGGGGTGATGCTGCCGCCCTCCCAGCACGAGGCGTGGTTCCTGAGCGCGGCCCACGGCTCCGCGGAGCTCGAGGCCACGCTCCATGCGGCACGACGTGCCTTCGCCGCCCCTGGAGGATCCCATGCTTGACACCCCGACCCAGGCGCTGACCGGCGAAGGTCGCTTCCTCGCTGCCCTGCGCCACGAGCAACCGGATGCCACGCCGGTCTGGTTCATGCGCCAGGCGGGCCGCGCGCTGGCCGACTATCGCGCGCTGCGGGAGCGCTACGCGATCCTGACCCTGGCCAAGACGCCGGACCTGTGCGCCGAGGTCACCCTGATGCCGGTCCGCACCTTCGGCGTTGATGCGGCGGTCCTCTTCGCGGACATCATGCTGCCGCTGGAGCCGATGGGCGTCTCGCTCGAGATCCAGCCCGACGTGGGACCGATCATTCACCACCCGATCCGCTCCCGCGCCGATGTGGACGGCCTGCGGCTCATCGAGCCGGCCGAGGAGGTCGGGTTCGTGATGGAGGCGATCCGCCTGGTTCGCCGCGAGCTCGCCGGGAAGCAGGCGGTGATCGGCTTCTCCGGGTCGCCCTTCACCCTGGCCTGCTACCTGATCGAGGGGCGGCCGTCGCGCGACTACGCGATCGCCAAGTCGTTCATGTTCCGCGAGCCTGAGGCGTGGCATGCCCTCATGGCCAAGCTCAGCGAGGTCGTCATTCGCTATCTCAACGCCCAGGTGGCCGCGGGGGCGCAGGTGGTGCAGCTCTTCGACTCGTGGGTGGGTGCCCTGGCGCCGGCTGACTACGTGACCTACGTCCAGCCCCACGTGGCACGCATCTTCGCCAGCGTGCGGGGCGCTCCCACCATTCACTTCGGGACCGGGACCGCCGCGCTGCTGGAGCTGATGGTCGAGGCGGGCGGCGACGTGATCGGCGTCGACGCCCGACAGTCGCTCGACGTCGCGTGGCAGCGGATCGGGTTCGAGCGGGGGATACAGGGCAACCTGGACGCCACCCGGCTGCTGGCCGGATGGGATGCAACGCAGGAGGGCGCGCTCGACGTCCTGCGGCGCGCGGCCAACCGGCCAGGGCACATCTTCAATCTCGGTCACGGCGTGCTGCCCGATACCGATCCCGACCTGCTCACCCGGCTGGTCGAGCTGGTGCATTCCCGGAGCACCCGATGACCTCTGCGCCCCGCCGGCTCGGCGTGCTGCTGATGACCTACGGCTCGCCCGATGACCTCGACGACATGCCGCGCTACCTGACCGCCGTGCGAGGCGGGCGCCCGCCCTCGGAGGAGGTGATCGCCGAGTTCCGTCGCCGGTACAGCGTGATCGGTGGATCGCCACTCATCCCGATCACCCAGGCGCAGGCGTCAGCGGTCGAGGAGCGGCTGCGCGCGAGCGGAGTGGAGGCGAGGGCGGTGGCGGGGATGCGCTTCTCCGAGCCGAGCGTGGCAGCCGGACTGGCATCCCTGGCCGAAGGCGGCGCGGAACTGGTGGTGGGCATCATCATGAGCCCGCAGTTCTCCGGCCTGCTGATGAGCGGCTACCAGCGGGCGCTCGATGAAGCGGCCGCTGCCCAGGGTGACCGCGCCCCAGAGGTTCGCCTGGCGCCGGCCTGGTACCGCAACGGGGGCTTCGTGGACGCCGTCGCGCGACGGATCAAGGAGGGTCTCCGGCGGCTTCCCGCCGCGGAGCGAGGCAGGGCCCCCGTGCTGCTGACCGCCCACTCGCTGCCGCGTCGTGTGGCCGAGATGGAGCCGGAGTACCTCGACCAGCTCCGCGAGACTGCCGAGATGGTCGCGGCTCGCGCCGGACTGACCTCCGCTCGGTGGCACTTCTGCTGGCAATCGGCAGGGCACGAGCCGGGGGAGTGGATGAAGCCCGACTTTGCGGATCTGCTGCCCGAGCTGCGAGCGGCCGGGCACCGCTCGGTCCTGGCGGCGCCGATCCAGTTCCTGGCCGACCATCTCGAGGTGCTGTACGACATCGACATCGGCGCCCGAGCCCAGGCCGATGCGGCCGGCATGGCCTTCGCCCGCATCGAGTCGCTCAACGTCATGCCTGAATTCGTCGATGCGCTGTGCGACATCGCCCGGGGTACGGCCGCGCGCGCGTAAAACGCACAGGTCCGATGGCCGCCGTCCCACCCGATCGGTACCAGTGGCACTGGGGCCGCCCCCGCATCGGTCAGATGATTGGGACGCAGGCGCCTCCTGGATGGCCCGAGCGCCTGCGTGGTTGCCAGGCGGGCCATCGCTGACACGCCCAGGGTGACCAAGACATGAACAGCCTCGTGATCTATGCCTCGCGCACGGGCAACACGCGCCAGCTGGCGGAGGCGATTGCCGAGACCCTGCGCCCACGCGGCACGGTGGAGCTTCTTGCCGCCGAGGCCGCTCCGGCGGCAATCCCCGACGGGACCGACCTCGTGGTGATCGGCGGCCCGACGGAGGCGCACGGCATGACCCCGCCCCTGAAGGAATTCTTCGATCGATTGGAGCCCGACGCCCTGGCCGGGATCGCCGCGGCCGGATTCGACACCCGCCTGCGCCTGCCGAGCTGGCTTTCAGGCTCGGCTGCCGAGGGCATCGTCGACCACCTGAACCGGCGGAACGCCCGGGTGGTCGTCCCCGCTGAGAGCTTCCTGGTCACCCGCACGCCTGCCCTCGAGGAGGGCGAGCTGGAGCGAGCGCGGAATTGGGCCTTCACCGTGGCCGTCGCCGCCGAGGCGATGGTTCCACTCGCCGCAGGCGTCCTGGGCTGAACGGTCCCGCTCAGGCCAGAGCGCCAGCCAGCAGATCGTCGAGGATCTCGTCGCGGTTCGCCACGCCCATCGAGAAATGCCCGTGGCCCATCGCAAGCTCGAAGCGCGCGCCGGGGATCTGCTCCGCCAGCCAGCGTCCGTGGCTCCACGGCACCATCTGGTCCAGCTCTCCCTGCCAGACCGTGACCGGCCGCCGCACGGCCGCCGGGTCGAAGCCCCACGGCGTGGTAAACGCCAGGTCGTCGTCGATCCAGCCATCGAAGCCATTGGCCAGGCCGCGCCGTATCCCGTCGGCGAGGTCCTTCGCGTAGTCGCCGGTGGCCGTCTGCTGGTCGATCGGGCAGAGCAGATCGCCGAATGTCGCCGCCACATCCGCGGTCGTCACGTGTCGGTAGGGCTCGCCGTGATGCGCCATCCATGAACGGAGCACCGCCTCGCCACGCAGCGCAGCGCCGAACTCATCGAGGTTGCTCTGGGTCATGCCGGTCCACCAGTCGAGGCCGGCGGCGCCCCACGGTGCCACCGTCACCAGTGCAGCCGCGGCAAGACAGCGATCGGGCAGCAGCGCGGCGCAAGCGATTGCGTGCGGCCCACCACCGGACCCCCCAACTGAGACGAACCGGCCGATCCCCAGCTGGTCGAGGAGCTCGCTGACATCGGAGGCGACCGACGCCACGCTGCGCCCCGGCTGACGGGTTGATCCGGCGTAGCCGGGCCGGCTGAAGGTCACCAAGCGCAGGCCCCGCTCCGCGGCGGGAGCGGCCCACTTGGCGTAACGGCTGGCGTCACCCGGCGTGCCATGGTGCGCGACGAGTCCGACCTCGCCGCCGCCATCGCCCAGGAGGACATCGAGAGTGCGTCCGTCGGCAAGTCGGACCGTGGAGTAGCTGGTCATCGGCGCAGCATAGGGGTTGCAGCCCACCCGGGGATCGGCGCTCAGGCGATCGGCTTCTCCATGGAGGCACCGCCGATGCTCGACCCGTCAGGCATCGGGATCGCCACCCGCTCCAGGACCTCGAAGCCGTAGCGCTCGTAGAGGAGGAGCCCCGGCAGGGTGGCCATCAGCGCCAGCGTCTGAAACCCCTCGGCCTTCGCCGCGGCCTCGCACGCCTCGAGGATGCGAGTGCCAAGGCCCCGTCTCGTCCAGTCCGGTCGGACGAACATCGCCCGCACGCGCGCCGGCTCGCTGGCCGGGTCCAGCAGACGGGCGTCGGCGGCACCTTCCCCGGAGCCCGAATAGAGCTTGTCCCGCCGGCTCCACCCGCCGCAGGCCACCAGCTCGCCGTCCGTCTCCGCCACGAAATAGGTGCCGTCGTCGATCAGCATCCGATCGACCACGCCGACGTGGCGAACCGACGATTCTGTCTGCGCCGCGTCGTAGAACCGGGGGAAGAGGTCCCTGATCGACGCCTTCATCAGCGCTTCGATCGCGTCGGCGTCGGCCGGAATGGCCACGCGCAGGGCGGGGAGATCGGCTGCCATGCGCGGAGTCTACGAGGAGACGCCGTTCAGGCTAGGCGCCAGGCTGATCCGCGCCCGCGTCAGGGTCGCGGGGGATGTCCCGGAACGCCCGAGCGATGAGCACGGCCGCGACGATGATGGCTCCCCAGGTCAGCATCCCGAATTCCGGTCCGAGCAGCAGCGTCACCGGGATCGAGATCGCGAACGCGGCTGGCGCACGGCACAGCTGGATGGTCACATAGCGGATCTTTCGGGGCTCGATGCCGGGGGCCAGCACACCCTGTCCGCGAAGCGCCACGGCCCAGAGCGCGAGCAGGACGATGCCCGACAGCACCTGGCAGGCGGCGTAGGCCACCACCGAGGTCCGGTTTGGATCGTGCGAGGCCAGCGCCGCGGTGAAGAACGGCTGGACAACGATCCAGAACAGAAACGCGGTGTTGGCCCAGGCGAGGCCCCCCGCGCTGCGGCGGATCAGCGCGAAGATGCTGCGGTGGCTCATCCAGTAGGACCCAACCACCACGAACCCGATCCCCGTCGCGATGAACGGCGCAGGCTGGAACAGGTAGGTGCGCAGCGCATCCTCGTAGCTGGCGGCCGGAACGTCGGGCGGCTGCAGGTCGACCGCCAGCAGCGTGATCGCAAATCCGAACACGGCATCCGAGAACGAGATCAGGCGATGGAGCCTCTGCTCGGTGCCGGTCATTGGACCGAAATGATGAGGAAGGTCGCAGCGCCCATCGAGTGCGCTTCGGCCCCTTGTCGGAGGACCCACGTCCTGCCGCGCCCGATGCCCATCGGTCGTGTACCCTTCGCCGATCGCCGGAGACCCGGCACACGCTCGCGAGGCTGTATCAGCATGACCGACCGCGGCGCACTCCTTGATCGGTTCCGCACCGGCTACGCCGACGTCGAGGCGGCGCTCGCGGGGATCACCGACCGGGAGCTTGACCGCCCCGTCCCCAATGGCGGCTGGACCGCGCGCCAGATCGCTCACCACCTCGCGGATAGCGAGGCGATGGCCTACATCCGGCTGCGCCGCCTGATCGCCGAGGACGAGCCGATGATCCAGGGATACGACGAGCCCGAATGGGCGCGCCGCCTGCACTACGACCGCCCGATCGGGTCATCGCTCGCGGTGCTCCGTGCCGTCCGGGAAGCCAGCCTGGCATTGCTGGAACGGCTCACCCCGGCCGAGTGGGTGCGACGCGGCATGCACAGCGAATCGGGTGAGTACACGGTGGACGACTGGCTTCGCATCTACGCCACGCATTCGCACGACCACGCCAACCAGATCCGCGCTGCTGCAGGTCGGCCGCCCACCTGAGATGGACGCCCTCGGCGCCGGAGTCCTGGCCAGCCTGGCGGTCGCCGTTCCGGTCGGGCCGATCGCGCTCGAGGCGCTCCTCTGAGCGCTTGGAAGAGCGGCGTACGATGCCGCGGTGAGCCCGGAGGAGCTTCCGTTCGAGACTTCGGCAGGCCACCGCCCGCCCAACGCGGGGATCGACCGGATCATGGTCGGCCTGGCGGTCGTGGTCCTGCTCGGCGCGGCGTGGATCCTGGTGGGCAAGGTGCTGCCGAAGAGCCACGATGTCTCCCGAGCGACCCCGTCTCCAGCCTCGGCGAGCGTTGAGCTCAGCGCTCAACCCACCCGCACGCCGTGGCCGACGCCCACCCCGCGGCCCCTGGGCGAGGTGATCCTGCTGCCGGGGACGCCGCCGTCGCCGACGCCCCAGCCGACCAGCCAGTTCAGCGGCTGGATTCGTGCGAAGGAAGATCTTGCCATCCGCATCGAGCCCGTTCTCAGCATCGTCGGCCACGGCTCGCTGACAGCGGGCACCCTGGCCTATGCGTGGTCGGACCCCGAGACCGATGCAGCCGGCGGAGATCTCGGCTGGATGCAGATCACGGACCCACAGCCGGGAGGTTGGATCGCGACCACCCCGAACGGCGTGTCAGTGGTGGACCGCATCGGTCCGCCGCCGGTCCCGACGAGCGGGTACGTGAACACGCTTGTCGCCGGCCAGGGTGGCTTCCTCGCGCTGGCCAGTCCGGCCGGGCGGTCGGACCAGCCCAGCGTCACATTGCCGCTCGTTTCCAGTGACGGGGCGGTCTGGCGATGGGGAAGCTCGCCCAGCCCGGGATGGAGCGCGGCGTGGGGTCCGGCTGGGTGGCTCACCTTCTCGCTTGACACGAACGGAGACACACCTGAAGCATGGATCTGGAGATCGTCCGATGGCGTTTCATGGGAGTCGTTGGGTGCCTGGATCGACCCGCGCGACCCTGGCAGCGGTGCAAGCCAGCTGGTCGGGACCCCCCGTGGCTACCTGCTCACCACGCAGCCCCAGGGGCGGGGAGGGCTCTTCGGCGGGAGTGCGAGGTGGTATTCCTCCGACGGTGTCACGTGGGACGAGATGCCCGACACGGGGCTCGGGCCGGGCGTCTGGCCGCAGATCACCGGCACCGCGCTTGGCTTCTATACATGGGACGGACGTCCTGCGGTTGAGCGCGTCAAGGACGAGGCCGTGGCTGCGTTCTCCTCGGATGGGATGCACTGGGCGCCGATCCTTGCGGGACCGAGCGGCTATCAGCAGCAGATTGGTGCCATCGATGGGCGCCTGATCGCCATCAGTGTGGACCCGGTCAGCGGATCCGCCGAGGTGTGGATCGGCTCCGTCGTCAGGACCGGGCTCGAGTGGCGTCGCGACCCCGGTCAGGACCAGGTGTTTGCCGGCGCAGCCGTCTCCGCGGTGGCGTCAGATGGCCAGCGCCTGGCCTTCTTCGGCTGGTCCCTGAACGCAGAGCGGCCCATCGCCTGGATTCGTGACGGCGACGGGTGGGCAACGTCGCTGCTGCCAGCCTCGTTCGGCGGCATCCCGCGGACAGCCGCCATCGGGCCGAATGGCTTCGTGGTGGTCGGCTATCGGACCAACCTGCGCGGTGCGAACCCGGTGTTCTGGCATCAATCCGCGGATGGCTCCTGGGCCCCGGAGGCCGACCCGGCATTCAAGGCCGCTCCGAATCCGTCAACGGCCGACTGCGGCACGGTCCCGCGGAACGCGCTGGAGTTCACCCTTCTTGACCGCGCAACCGCCCCGTTCTGTCTGGGCGACTCTCCGATGACGCTCCGCTCGTACTCCGTCAGCTGCGACGGCTGCTACTCCGAGCCCGGCGGCCGGCGGACCCCCGAATGGCTGACCGACGCAGGCAGCAACCAGCTGCAGCTCTCACCGATCGAGAGCTCAAACGGCTGGGGGCAGGCAGTCCTGGCCCCGAACCTCACCTTCGACCCCAGCTGGTCAAACCATTGGGTCGAGGTCACCGGGCATTTCGATGACCCTGCCTCCGCCTCGTGCAAGTGGGTCCCTGCGCCCGATGAGCAGAGCTGGTACTCGGGGCACCAGGAGGTCGTCAATGGCTGCCGCCAGACCTTCGTGGTCACTGCCCTTCGCCTGGTGGACGGCCCCTGACGACGAGCGGTGGCTACGTCGCGACATAGCCGAGGCCGAGTCCGCCCGAGGTGATCGTGAGACGGTCGCCCTCGATCTTCAGGCTGAAGCCGTCGTGGATCACGTTCAGCACGTGCTCATCCTGGGCAACCAGATCGGTTGTGCAGGCGTTCTTGGTGGTCGTGAGCTCGGTCACCTGGACCTGGCTGCCCGCGAGGGTGTAGCGAGCCGCAAACGAGCGGCAGCCGGTCGAGCCGACGAGCGAGCCATCACTGCCAAGCACAAGCGTCGCCACGGCACCCAGCGTGGACGCGGCGGTGTCACCAGTGAAGAGCGTGTCGAGCGTCCAGGTGGTGCCGACCAGGTCTGCATCGGCCACCGGTGGCACCAGCGAGAAGCGCAGCTCGACCCCCTGGCCGCTGAGCACCAGGCTGTCGCCGCTGCGCGTTGCCCGATTGGCCTTGGGCAGCGCGGCCAGGTAGGCCGCCTCGGAGGCCATCAGGTCCTCGGCGCAGGCCATCTCGGTCATCGACAGGGCGCTGATGGTGACCCGATCGCCATCGATGGCGATCGTCCCGCCGTAGATGTTGCAGGCCGATCTGCCGCCGATCCTCTTCCCGTCGATGCTCATGGTGATGCTGCCGAGGGTGACGATCGGGATGGCCTTCCCCCCATCGGTGCCGGAGAGAAGCTGCCAGGTGCCATCGATCTCCACGTTGGCGCCGGGAAAGAGGCGGCACCCTACCAGCAGCAGCGCTACGGCGCAGACGGCCAGGACGCGAAGCAACGGTCTCATGTCAGCACGACGCGGCACCGGGGCGGCGAGTTGCCTACAGGGTAGTCCGCCTCCGGTAGAGCCACAGCGCCACGGGGAAGAAGACGACGAGGATCCCCGCAGCCCAGATCAG
>Ga0153915_10007149_pt1 | contig 10514 bp, 13 predicted proteins | sample Opewatmetagenome_2_FD_107003 | JGI IMG/M metagenome (GOLD analysis project Ga0153915, IMG submission 107003) | Freshwater wetland microbial communities from Ohio, USA - Open water 3 Core 3 Depth 3 metaG | ecosystem: Environmental > Aquatic > Freshwater > Wetlands | place: USA: Ohio, Lake Erie... | reverse complement strand
TGGTTGGCAGCAAGGTCACCTTCATTCGAACAGTTGAAAGAACGTTCAAATGTACTCTGATAAGGCTTGCCATCTGAACATAGCTGACGAGAGACTGCCCATCTTCTTTACACGAAGTCTTAATCCCATCAACAAAGGTCCTTTGTTACCGCTAATGAGAAGGAAGCAAGAAGCCATGACTGGCCCCGTTGTCCAGAAGATAGTGACGCAGCGGTAATCCGCTAGTTGGGAACCAATCCCGTAATCCGGTAGGACTCCACATCATCAAGCAGGTGAGTCCAATCAACCATCTCAGACTCGAAACTTGATAGCCCCCTGCAACGGCCTACCCATCTCCAGCAAGGAACATTGTCCATCAGTTCAAGTCTATACAAGTTCGCCTTGGTGGTATTGTATCGGACCTCAAGAAGTGAGCCTTCCGGAAGACTCTCAATATCGGAGATTTCTAGAGGAACACGACCATTCCGGTCAGGACAACCAGTCCGAGACAGATAATACCGGACGGCGGAGTCATCGATGGCGTCTTCGACTATGACAGCCACATGAGGTCTTGCGACAGGATCCCACCAGCGCGGCAAGGATGGTCTCCTTACAAGAATGTAGTCGCATACAAGCTCCGTCATGCTTTTTGACGCACCCGATTGGAACGCCATCCATTCCATGTGAGAAGCCTCCGCTTGCTAGGCATATAAGGGGGTGTTGGATTCGCCGCCTTCTTGAAAGGCTCCCCGGAATCCATTCTCGACCAGTCCAGCACATACGAGCAGCGGCCAAACACACCTCCATTACTAATGGAGTCAAAACGTGGTATTGGTCACATCTTTGGACTTAACAAACGGCCAAGCCCTGTTATACGCATGGGAGCTCATTTGGATTGCTCCCTCGCAATCCTATCGGAGACCGCGCAGGTTTTGGTTGTGTGGATTCTCTTCGCAATATGATTTGCCCACCTTCACTTCTGATGGAATGATTGGAGAGCTTTATCTCTCGCCGGTGAGGAAATACTCCACAGTATGAGAGTTGGTTGTAATGGGCTTTAGCGTCGGTGTTGTTGGAAAACCATCGTCTGGCAAGACCTCTTTCACAAACGCGGCGTGTATGACCGATTTCAAAGTCGGCAATTACCCCTTCACAACGATACAGGCGAATGTTGCAGTAACCTACGTACGCACGCCATGTGCATGTAGGGTCTTTGGCGTGAAGGACAATCCGAAGAACTCCGCTTGCATCGATGGCATCAGAATGATACCAGTCAAGATGATTGACGTTGCAGGCCTTGTCCCAGGCGCCCACGAAGGAAAGGGATTGGGTAACCAATTCCTTGATGACTTGAGACAGGCGGATGTGCTGATCCATATCGTGGATACCAGCGGCTCCACGAACTCCGAAGGGCAGGAGGTTGCCGCAGGGAGTCATGATCCTTTGGAGGATGTAAAGTTCCTCGAGGATGAGGTCACTGAGTGGATGTTTTCAGTAGTCCAGAAAGACTGGAGGAGAATATCCGGACGAGTCAAAGCGGAGTCTGCAAAGGTTGACGAACTTCTTCTTGAGAAGCTTACAGGTCTGAATATCAGCAGGGCCCATATTCTGAAGGCAATCAGAGACGCAGGTCTCAAGGCTGAAGCGGCAGACAAGTGGACAGACGATGACGTGAAGAAGTTCGTTACCATACTTCGGAAGGTGGCCAAACCCATAATAATCGCAGCCAACAAAATCGATCGTCCTACCGCAGAACAGAACCTCAAGAGACTCGAGAAGGCATATCCTGACACCCTCGTTGTGCCAGTGAGCGCTCTGGCTGAGAAAGCGCTTCGTGACATGGATAAGAAAGGGATTATCAAGTACATACCCGGGAACGACGACTTCGAGATTCTGCAGCCCGAGAGATTAAAGGAAAACGAACGAACGCAGCTGGACAAGCTCAAGAAGGACCTTCTCAAGAAGTATGGCGGCACGGGGGTACAAGGTATCCTCAATCGGGCAGTGTTTGAGTACCTGCACATGATAGCCGTCTATCCGGTTCATGATCCGAACTCGCTTTCGGATGGAGATGGCAATGTCCTACCGGATGTTTACCTAGTGCCAGAGGGTACAACGGCAAAGGAATTCGCGGGCGTGATTCACACCGACCTCATGGACAGCTTCATACACGCAATCGATGCCCGTACCAAGATGAGAATTTCCGACAAGACTGTCCTGAAGAACGGCGATGTCATCAAGATTGTGAGTGCCAAAGGAACCAAGTAAGTAGGCAGTCTCTGGCCTCAGTAGCCTGAGCACTTCGTTGTACCTGAATGACGAGGTCAGGAGAAGAACCGTCTCCGAAATCCATCAGCGGCCGCGGGTCTTGGTTTTGGTCTTGCGGACTGGGGCCGATTCCAGAATCTGCCCTCCAAGCTCCCAGTAATCCCCTGTTTGCGGGAGAAAGGTGAATAGCTTGGCTTTGGCGGCGTCGAATTCACCCTTCTTGTCCATAACAGATTCATCCATGTGGACCGCCACAACTTCGGCGATGAAAAGGTCATGACTCCCTAACGTGATTACTTGCTTCGTCTTGCATTCAATGTTGATGATGCATTCCTTAATCATCGGAGACGTGATCTTCGTTGACGGCTCCGCAGTGAGATGCGCCTCTGCAAACTTGTCGATGTCTTTGCCCGACTTTGTGCCACACAGTCTTGTTGCGTCAATCAGGTCAGCAGATGGAATGTTGATGACAAAGTCGCCCGCATCCTTCACAAGAGCGTGACTGTATCGCTTTGGTCTGATACCAACTACCACCGTAGGAGGCTCGCTGCATACGTTGGCCACCCAAGCAAGCGTGATGATGTTTGGCCGAGTAGGCCCCTTCACGCTCAAGAGGATGGCAGGGCATGGTGTGATGGAATTAGAGGGCTCGAGCTGCCGTTTCATGAGCCAAGAATCGTGGATTCGGCCTTAAGAAACTGTTCGGTCGCCAAGTTTAAGCCAGATTGAGATGGGTTTCCCTTCACCCGAATCAGTAGGTGAAAGTCATGGTACGTGTGCTGATTGCTGATCCCGTCGCAGAATCCGCCCAGAAGAGACTGGAGAAGGCGGGACTTACAGTTGTAGTTAGGAAACCAGAGACCGACGGGCCTCTGGAAAAGCAAATCAAGGGCTTCGAATGCATAGTTGTCAGAAGCGCAACGAAGGTGACCAAAGAGGTCATCGCTTCTGCAGACAAGCTCAAGCTCATAGTAAGAGCAGGAGTAGGTCTCGATAACGTCGATGCAGAGGCTGCAAAGGCGAAGGGCATCAAGGTCCTGAATACTCCCGAGGGCCCCTCTGTCTCTGTCGCTGAGTTGGTCTTTGGCCTCATGCTCTCGCTCATCAGGTTCTTCCCAACGGCAGACCGCACGATGAAAGAAGAGAAGTGGGAGAAGAAGAAGCTGGAGGGCACGGAGCTGTACAAGAAGACATTAGGAATCGTAGGCCTTGGAAGAATCGGAGCAGAAGTGGCGAAGAGGGCAAAGGCTTTCGATATGGATGTGCTAGCCTATGATGTAGTAGACATCAGTAAGGCATGCAAGGACCTCGGCATAAAGCGGGTTGAGCTCAAGGATATCATAGAGAGATCCGATTTCATAACTCTACATGTCCCTATGGTACCCGCGACAAAAGGCATGATTGGCGAGAAAGAATTCGGTCGTATGAAGAAAACAGCTTACATAATCAACACATCACGTGGTGGAATTGTTGATGAAGCGGCTCTTCTCAAGGCACTCGATGCGGGAACAATCGCTGGTGCGGGTCTGGACGTCTACGTCGATGAGCCGCCTAAGGACTGGAAACTTGTGAAGCATCCGAAGGTAGTGGCGACACCACATATCGCATCGTCCACGCTCGAAGCCCAGAGCAGAATAGGAGAACTCACGGTCGATAAGGTCATTGCAGAGTTCGCCAAGAAGTAGGATACTGCACCTGACCCGGCCGTCTAGTTCAATCGTTACATCTTTAAGTCAAGCCTACCGGAAAAACGTGGTCGAGTCAGAAGGACAGCTGAAGAATCTCGACCACGTCATTCCTTTGTGTTGGCGGATACGTCCGCGCGGGATGTGGCCCTTTGAGGGCTGAACCTCAAACAAAGAGACTTGATTCACGGCAAAGGAAGTAGTAACATGTCAGCCTACAAACACATGAATGAAGCATGGATGGAAGAGCAAGACGAGCGTACTGAAACCATCCGGGGTAGATATATCGTCTGGAGAAGACAGGATAGTATCGTAAGGCTAGAGCACCCAACAAGACTCGGACGAGCACGGTCACTAGGCTACAAAGCCAAGCTAGGCTACGTTGTTGTAAGAGTGAGAACCGGTCGTGGTCCTCGTGAGAAGATTCGACCCAAAGCTGGACGGAAGCCAAGAAGCATGGGTGTCACCAGATACACGCCCCAGAAGAATCGTCGCTGGATTGCTGAAGAGAGAGTTGCTCGCAAGTTTCCCAATCTTCGCTTGCTGAACTCCTACTGGCTAGGGCAGGATAGCAAGTGGATATGGTACGAATGCATCTTGGTGGATCCCAGTCGCCCAGAAGTCTATAATGACCCGGTCATCAACTGGATTTGTGACCCTACACAGAAAGGAAGAACGCACCGTGGACTCACTTCAGCCGGCAAGAAGAGCAGGGGTCTACGGAGAAAGGGTACTGGTGCAGAAAAGATCAGACCGTCTCTTGGGGCCAAGGGCAATATTGGGAAGTAGGCTTGACTGCTCCGCTCAGGGAGACGAATATGTCGTACTTCGCCAGGGTTGAGGCCCGGGCCTACTCACGCGCGACAGAGATCGTCGAAAGGGTGAATGCTGCAGTCCTGAATGTTTTCCCCGAAGAGCTTCGCAGCAAGGTGCAGATGACCAGCACAAGGACGGAAGGGTACAATCAGATACCTATCGTCGTAATCGCTGCGACAACAGAAGATAAGCCCTCAAGCGAGACTACAGCAGACTACCTCCTGAGAACATTATCATCAACCGACAGAGAGACCCTTCTCAGCACGATAAGGCAGCGTTTAGACGACCGCTGTGTTCTTTTCATTAGACTTGATAAGCAGGCTGCATATCTTGGCCGCTTGCAGCTTGCAACGGAATCAGATGTCATTAGCATTCAACTGCATATTCGTCAGTATCCTCGATGTATTCAGGAAAAAGCCATAACATTCATTCAAGAGCGTCTAGCAGCTGCGGAGGGGTGAACCGTGCCTCTGGACCTGAACGTAAGAGTACCCAAGTTCGATAAGCTCACAGATTTCACACGAATGGCGGCCAGGATAGGGCTGACTGGTTTTGCTGTTCCTCTTCCTATGAGCAACCCCATAACAAAGACGAACGACGGCATCGTGCTGATGACTAGGATAGACTTGGCTGGAAGAGGTGCAGAGTCAATAAAGAGACAGCTGCCACGCATCAGACAGAGAACCTCAGTAATTGCAGTGCCCCTAAGCGACATCGAAGCTTCCAACTGGGCAGCGGAGGATTCCAGAGTCGACCTCCTTACGATTGCAGAGCCATCAAAGGAGTATACTATTCGAGAAAGCACTGCCAAGCTGGCCGGACAGAACGGAATCGCTTTGGAGGTCCCTATTGCTCCACTCCTCAGGACATCCGGGCTTGATAGGTCGAGGATTTTGAAGGTCTATAGAGAATCAGTAGCAACGGCGATAGATTCAGGGATGGCAGTCGTCCTGTCGAGCTTCGCATCCGAACCCATCCTTATGAGAGCGCCATCCGCCATGTGGCACATCGGCATACTGCTTGGAATGGATAAGCGCAAGTCGAAGGAATGCGTGTATCAGGTACCTGATCAAATCCTGAGCCGCTCTGAGCGCAAAGTGAAGTCTCAGTCATTTACACCCGGGATTGAAGTCGTACGGGAGGATTCGTGAGAATGCGCAAACTGAGAAGAAGGTATGTGCTCTTCCGCCTGCACAGGGAGGGGCCCGGAATCGATGTGCACCAGCTCTCAGCAGCCATTCGAAAGAACTTCCTTTCGCTGTTCGGAGAAGTCTCCGTCGCAGACTCTAGGTTGTTCATAGGCATGTACAATGATGATGAAGATACAGGAATATTGCAGTGCAATGCCGAATCTCTCGATAAGCTTCTTGCTTCTGCTGCGCTGATAACGGCCATTGGCAACACGCAGGTATCGTTTGAGCCCAAGCGAGCCTCAGGAACATTGAAAGGGCTGCAACGTTAGGCTCACACAACGATAAGCGAGACTTCTGCCAATTTCATGTTGTCTAGCAAGAAGGCACGACTCTTCCAACGGCCGGTCGTCTTCGATGCTATCAGCCACACGACAGGGTTTAGATCCATGTTGCGGAGATCCTGTTTCGATGGCATCGGCGGCGCAGGATGTGAGTGGAATATCCCAATCATCTCCTCGCCTCGTGCCTCAGCATCCAGAAGCAGTCGATATTCGACCATAGGGTCAACTTCGAATGCGACGCTTGACTTCAAGACATTGTCAACAGGCTCAACCCTTGTGACCAAGATTACATTGCTTTCGATTCGCCCGAAGAGCAAGGCGGCCGATTCAAGGGGTAGGCTACTCTCTGCATGGCAGATTAGTCTGTCCAAGTCACCTTTCGAAATTCGCATGCCATCCAGCATGGGACCGATCTCCATTCAGAGGTCGTTTCCGATCAGAGTACTCTCAGCTTCTCGCCCAGTATCCGATCCTCTTCTCCAGCCATGATTGCATAAAGCTCGATGTGGTCAAGCAGCTGGGCCGCGTTGCGTATCTTCTTTTCCAAAAGCTCTTGGATTTGGAAAATACCTGAAGCATTGCTCATCGAGATTTCTATTCTCACGGTCTTCTCTTCACCCTTCTTAATATCGACCTTGTTGATTGCCATCGCCGAGGCTGAATGGATGTTGACTCTCCCGGCCTCGAACGGAATCCTCGCCCTGCCTTTGGTCATGTCGAGTGCGTCGGCCACACCGACAATGCCGGCCTCAATCGTGCTCGGGGTGATTTGCTTGTCATGGCAGAAAATGGCATGAAGCACGTGCCCTCTGATATGGGCCTGCTTATGCCTGTCTTTCGGGTACACCTTCTCGAGAATCCGGTTGACAATCGGTGTTGCAAGGGTCACTGAGAATATGTTGTGCCGCTCACGATGCACGCTCATTCCTATGTCGTGCAGATAACAGGCAAGCATAACTACGAGCTCTGAATCCTCTAACGTCCCAGTCTGCTCCTGCACAATCGATGGCTGAACTCCCGAGCTCAGGACGCGCAGCAAGTGAATCCCATTCATGGTCACAATCAGAGAGTGCGTGTGTCCGTGATCAGAGAATCCGAGTCTGTCTATTGCCATCCTGTTGCAGTCCTCAAGCATGGTATCTACTTCATCGTCATTCTCAAGTTCATCAAATGCCAACTCGCACATCTTGTTGCTGGCAAATAGCTCGCGCACTCTGTCTTTCAGAGGGCTCTTCTGTTTCTGTGAATTGGGCACTTTCTCGCCCTTCTCTCTCCGAACCATCGACGCTTGCTCCGCCTTGTCTCCAGTTCGACGTCTATCTGAGTGTATCTGTATTCCCCCTTAGATGGGTTTGCGATGACAGCCAAAGTCGTTTTGGTTGCTGCAAATGGATAATAGGGTCTTCCTGCATCCCGTGAAAGCCTTTGCTGTCGAGCGCAAGATGAGGTCTGTTCAGTTGTTCACTCCTTGGCGGCAATTACTGCGGCTTCGAGCGTGGAGGGATGGACCACGTGGTTGACATGTCTCTTGTTGAGTCCGTAGTAGACAGCAACTATAAACAGATACGACACATATCCCACGACCATCAAAGCCGAAGGGTTGCCATCATATCCGAACAAAGCCTTGGCAAGACCTCCAATTAGCCCGTTCTCATCCAACAGCGGATTGATATCCCATACCTGAAGTGACCCGATCAGAAGCAGGCCTCCGTCTTGTAGCTCCTGTATTCCATAGGATACCATCCCTGCTGCGAAGAGCACTAGGAATATGGAAGTCCACCTGAAGAAAGTTCTCAGGCTGATTCTCAGCGATCCTTGGTAAATGCCAACCCCTGCGGCGAAGGCAAGTAACAACCCCAAAGTGACCCCTAGATATGTCTGGGTCGCATCCTCTATTGCCAGAGCCATCGAGAAGAGAACAAGCTCTACGCCCTCTCTGAGGATGAGCGCGAAGCTCAATAAGACCAGTCCGATGCTGCTGCCTGCTCTTGCCCTTTGCTTCATTGATGCTTCTATGTCCGGCCCGACGCTGGGCCCCATCTTCCACATCCAAAGGATCATTGTCGTCAGTAATACTGCAGCACTAATGACCACAACCCCTTCAAACACATCAAGGCCGGGCCCCTCAAATTCCCCCCAGATCGCGGCCATTAAGAGGGCTATTCCTATGCTGCCCACCACAGCCATTAGCGTGCCGGCCATCACATACCGAGCTAGAGGCATTTGACCCGACTTACGCAAGTATGATGCCATTACTGCGATTATCAGAGCTATCTCAATGCCTTCTCTCAACGATACAACCAGAGGTGCTACTAACGACATTCTTTGCCCGCCCCATATTCACTATAGTTAAGGAATGGAGTGTTTTGGATATAAACCCTGTTCTCTATACTACCCCCGTAACGAACAAATCCCCCGGATTCAACATCCGAAACAGAAACCGAAAGCCAAGAAAACCGATCAGCAAACCAAACAGGAAGATAACAACCAAGAATCCAACAGTCGCTGGTTCCCTCTTGAGAAGCCAACCGTCTTGCCCTGTATAGTCTTCAATAGATATAGATGAGCCCAAACCTACAGACGTATCGGATTCGGCCCAATCTTCCGAATTTCGTCAGCGAATTTGTTGACCTCAGCCGCGAACTTGTCGCCTTCTGCAGCGCTGACAAAGACCATCTTCACGCGGCCCTCATTCATTCCCAGCTGACCGATGAGCTTCTTCGCGAAGCGGACCCTTCTTTCCGCACCCAAGTTTCCGGTCTTGTAAGCGCAGTCGCCGGGGTGACAGCCAACTACAAGAACGCCATCTGCGCCCTCTTGAAGGGCCTTCAGGATGAAGTTGATGTCTAACCTTGCCGTGCAAGGCATGCGAATGATGCGGGCACTCACGTCATATTGTATCTTCATTGTGCCTGCAAGATCGGCTGCATTATACATGCACTGAGTACAGCCAAACACGATGACGTTCATGTCCTTCGGAGGCATTCCATCGACCCTTCGGAAAGATGTTGGTCGGCTGGCTTGATGAACCATTTAACCTTTCAGATACGCTCGGAAGATCATGTAACGGGTGCCGATTCTCTAGGCCAACTCTAGAGGTGAGCTGGCAAGAGCCGTCTAGGCGGTGAAGAGTATGCTCGAACTCTTTCGGCCTCTTAGATTGGTTTGAATGCCTTTACCTCTGCACTGTACACTTGTTCCACGAATCGCTTCTTAGAGACAGTCTCCACGTCCTGAAATCCCGCATCATGAATCTTGGCCAGATAGTCCCGCTCGTCAAGGGCACCAGCCACGCATCCCGCCCATGCATCTGGATTGTCCCTTACTGCTTTGGGCAGCTCACCATCGGTGACTATGTCAGATACCATCAACCGCCCGCCGGGCTTGAGTACTCTGTAGGCTTCCCTGAACACCTTGTCCTTGTCAGGTGCAAGATTAATGACACAGTTGCTTATGATGACATCAACGGATTGATTCTCCACAGGCAATTCCTCGATGTCTCCCAGTCTGAACTCGACATTCTCAAGGCCCATTTCCTTCGCGCCCTTCTCGGCCAATTCTATCATATCAGGGGTCATATCCACACCGATTACCCTTCCGTGCGGTCCGACCCGTTTCGCAGCCAAGAATACGTCAATGCCGCCTCCAGATCCGAGATCCAGGACTATTTCTCCATCTTGCAGTTCTGCAAGAGCTGTGGGATTACCACATCCTGCGCTGGCCGCAATGGCCCCGTCGGGCAGCGTGACGATTTGCTCCTTGATGTAACCTATTGCTTCTGCATACTCTGCCTTCGAGACCGAACCGCAGCACGAGCTGGAGCATGAGCAAGAGGCAGGTGCCTGGGCTCTTTGTGCGACCTCAGCGTAGTGTTGCTTCACGTGCTTCTTGATGGACTTGCTCTCCTTTCTCATTGCAGATTCGTCCTTCTATTCCTCATCTAATATGGTCCTATTGGACGCCCGATACAAGCAGATATAAACCTATTGGTCATCCAATATAGACCGTGACGCACAAGCCAGTATACGATGAATGCTGTCCGCCAGCCTGCTGTGACATGCGTGGTCTGCTTTCATTCCAAATACTTTGGGAATTGAGTAAGAAACCAATGAACGGACAGGAACTGGCGAAGAGAATCGCTGTAAGAAGAGGCAGTAAACCAACGCCCGGCACTATCTATCCCGCGCTCAAGGACCTATTCTCTCGTAATCTGATTGAGAAGACATCGGAGGGAAGACAGGTCATCTACAGATTGACAACCGCCGGTAGAGAAGGTCTATTGGAGGCCTGTC
>Ga0153915_10007148_pt1 | contig 10515 bp, 11 predicted proteins | sample Opewatmetagenome_2_FD_107003 | JGI IMG/M metagenome (GOLD analysis project Ga0153915, IMG submission 107003) | Freshwater wetland microbial communities from Ohio, USA - Open water 3 Core 3 Depth 3 metaG | ecosystem: Environmental > Aquatic > Freshwater > Wetlands | place: USA: Ohio, Lake Erie... | reverse complement strand
GGAATGTCCCCATGACATTTGTTTCCAGAAATGCCCCCGGGCCTACTATGGAGCGGTCCACATGGGATTCGGCGGCAAAATGTACAATACCGTCAAGCTCTTCGGTGTTGAATAATTTTTCCACAAGCCCGGCGTCTCTTATGTCGCCGTGAAGGAACCTGCATCTCTCATTGTACTCAGGAGGGAGGTCTTTAAAGTTTTCCAGGTTGCCTGCATAGGTCAATGCATCCAGGTTAAGGATGCTCCAGTTTGGTCTGATGGAAAGGGCATGACGGATGAAATTCGTTCCGATAAAACCTGCCCCGCCGGTGACAAGGATATTTTTTTTGATATTAGTCATAGGTCATAGGTAATAGGGTTTGAGGTCATGGGTAGTCATTTGTAGTCATGTATCGTCAGGGGTTGTCAGGTATCGGTTAAAGGGTCAAATAAATGGTTGAATGGTTATCGAAAAAGACAGCCAAGCATGGTTTCAAGGCTTTTATCCCATAAAGGGGGATATAGGTTAAACTCCTTGGCCAGTAATGAGCAATCCAAAACTGAATTTGCGGGCCGTTTTGCGGGCGTTGGATATTCCGCAGTCTTGATGGGAGTGACCTTTTCCAATTTAAAGGATTCATAGCCTTTGGCTATCTCGAATATCCTTGAGGCGAACCCGAACCAGGTTGTACTGCCCCCTCCGCAATAGTGATAGGTACCCCAGGGAATATTGCTGTCTTCCTTTATCCTGGATGTAATATCAAGGATCGCCCCTGCAAGGTCTGCTGCAAAGGTCGGGCATCCATATTGGTCGGCTACAACCTTTATCTCTTCCCTTTCTTTTCCCAGTTTCAACATGGTCTTAACGAAGTTATTGCCATGAACGCCATAGAGCCATGCGGTACGAACAATAATGTGTTCCTTTAGGTTGCGTCTAACCTCCGCCTCGCCTTCTGCCTTGCTTTTGCCGTAGATCCCGACAGGAGAGACCGGATCAGTCTCCAGATACGGCCCATTCTTTAAGCCGTCAAAGACATAGTCCGTGGAAACATGGATAAGAGGGATACCCTTTTCAGCGCATGCAATAGCGAGGTAGAAAGGCCCTTCACGGTTGACGGCAAAGGTTAAGGCATGATCTGATTCCGCCTTGTCAACCGCCGTATAGGCCGCAGCATTTATGACTACATCGGGATCAGAACGGTCGACGACATTAGTAACGGCAATCTGGTCGGTAATATCAAACTCAGGGAGATCCAACGGGACAATGGAAAAACCCCTTTCTTCCCCCTGCCTGAGAAGCTCCCAGCCTAGTTGGCCGTTACTTCCGGTTATTAGTAGTTTCATGGATGATCGGTTAATGGTTATCTGGTCATGTATAGTCATGAGTAGTCATGGTCATCATGTGTGGTCAGTTATTGGCTAAATAATTAAATGGTTGCAGATCATGTAGAGGTTTTATAGACCGGCAAACGGTCTTTGGGGATGTCTTTCAGACAGGGATACTTATTGTCCTTTTCCGACAGCAATGAGCCTTTTACAGGCCAGTCAATAGCGAGCTCCGGATCGGACCAGAGGATGCCTCCCTCGCAATCCGGGGCGTAAAAGTCATCGCATTTATAGGAAAAAAGCGCCGTATCGCTCAGGACGCAAAAGCCATGCGCGAATCCCCTGGGGATATAGAACTGTTTCTTGTTTTCCGATGATAGCCTGACTCCGGCCCATTGACCGAATGTCGGCGATCCGATGCGGATATCTACAGCCACGTCAAATGCCTCGCCTGAAAGGACCTGCACCAGCTTGGCCTGGGAATGAGGGTGCTGATAATGTAATCCTCTTAAGGTATCCTTCACTGAATAGGAAAGGTTGTCCTGCACAAAATCATTGCCCATGCCGCATTCGCCATATCTATTACGATGATAGGTCTCAAAGAAAAAACCGCGTCCGTCAGGAAAGACGCGAGGCTCGATTATCAGGACGCCGGGGAGATTGGTCTTAATTATATTCATTTAGTTGATTGGTTGATTGTTCGAATGATTAAAGGGTTAAGGAGTTGATGAAAATCAGAACCTCAGAAGTCAGAACTTCAGAAACACAGAACCTCAGAGCCTCAGAAGGAAAGGATCGGGATTTCGTAACATAGAACCAATCATCTTGCCCACCTCCCGGCATTTCTCCGACAATCTGCCGTGGTCTTCCTCCTTTAAATAACCACAGTCTTTGGCATAATCCAACCATGTATCGCTTTCGCTATTCTCGCCATCACAGTCTGTTAATTTCATTATAAAGTGAGCCTCATATCGCCGCTTGGACCATGCCTCACGCAGGTTACTGCATACTGAACGGGATGACCTTCTAATCTGGTCAGTAAGTGAATTTCTCTCTTCAGACGGCCATTGTTTACTAATTTTGAATATCTCCATCGCTAAGGCATATGCCTCTTTATAGACATTGAGCTCTTTTGCGGAATTGATTTTCATAATTTAGGTCGTTTACTCGGGAAACAAGAACTCAATGGTCTGTGGTTCTGAGGCTCTGACTTCTGCGGCTCTATCCTTTATAAACCATTTCTCGATTTAACAAATTAACCGCTTGCCTAATATTATTCCTGCTGCTCCAGGATATCCATAAGATAGCGGCCATATCCATTTTTCATGAGGGGTTTTGCAAGGTCTTCAAGTTGGGCGGCATCAATAAAACCCATGCGATAGGCTATCTCATCGACACAGGAAACCTTCAGACCCTGTCTTTCCTCAATGATCCTGATAAAATCCGCCGCCTGCATAAGGCTTTCGTGGGTGCCTGTGTCGAGCCATGCTATGCCGCGACCCAATTTTTCCACAAACAGCATATCCATTTCCATATAGACACGATTGACATCGGTAATCTCCAACTCGCCCCTTGCTGACGGTTTAAGGGATGCCGCGATATCAAGCACGCGGTTGTCATAGAAATAAAGCCCTGTCACAGCCCAGCTGGATTTAGGGTTGACAGGCTTTTCTTCTATGTTGACGGCCTTGCCCTTTTCATCCAGCTTCACAACGCCATAGCGCTCAGGGTCTTTCACCCAGTAACCGAATACCGTCGCCCCTTCTTTTAGAGACGCGGCCCTTTTCAATTGATCAGGGAGGCCATGACCATAAAATATGTTATCGCCGAGTATCAGGCAGGCGCTGTCATTTCCTATAAAATCCCTGCCTATTATGAATGCCTGGGCCAGACCCTCCGGGTGTGGCTGCTCCTCATATGAAAAATTCAAACCCCACTGCGATCCGTCACCCATCAATTCTTTATACAAAGGCAGATCGTGAGGGGTGGAGATGATAAGGATCTCACGAAGACCTGCAAGCATAAGCACTGCCAACGGATAGTATATCATGGGCTTGTCATAGACAGGAAGGAGCTGTTTGCTGACCACCCTTGTAATGGGATGGAGTCGCGTGCCTGACCCGCCGGCAAGGATTATTCCTTTCATTGGGATTCCTCGGGAATTAGGTTATGGGGAATAGGTAGTGGGTAATGGGTCATGGGTAATAGGTTACCTCTATCTTTTTTTAAACCGCAAGAGACCGACAATGCCGTTTTTCATTTCCAGCCACTTGGGGGCGGTTTCAGGGTCCTGATCCATTCGATGTATAAATTCCATGAAGAACACTATGAATATCCCGATAAAAAAACTTACAACGATACTAAGCATGACATTATTTTTTATTTTTGGCTTGACAGGGTTGTTAGGCGGATAGGACCATTCCAGGACATTGATGGTCGGCATGTCCTTGGCCTCATCAAGCCTTGCCTGTTCAAGCTGTGTTGTGAGCAGGGTGACAACCCCTGTCTTTGCCTTGACCTTAAGAAGAAGCCTGCTTTCCTCAAAGTTTAGACCCGGGACGCGTGTGAGCGGGATATAAAACTCCACCTTGCCCTCCTCATTTTTAATGGGAACAGAACCGGTTTCGGAATAGGTCAGGCTGTCAATATTCTTCTGCAATGCCTCCATCTGCGCCTCCAGTTGCTCTATCTGGATATGGGGGCCTTTGTAAAATTTTTCCTTGGTCGCCTTTTGCACCTCCAGCGCCACCCTCTGCGCCTCCATCTGGCCGAGCACTTCCAGGGTCGCCGCTGCCTGCTGACTTATGGAAATAGCATTGTTTTTTTCCTGGAATTCGCGCAATTCCACCTGTGCCTGGTTCAGTTCCTTATCTGCCTCATCCATTCGCTTCTCTATATATTCCCTCAAGCTCCTGGCGGTTGTAAAACTATAGGTAAGGTTATATCTGTCCAATGCCTTTATATAGGAGTTGGCGAGATCAGAGGCAAAAACCGGGTCTTGATCCTGTATGGTGACAGACATGGTTGGGGTTGTCTTGGAGGTCGTCACCGTGACCCGTTGAGCAAGTGATTTTATACTGCTATTCTCACCTTTCGCGCTGATCCCCATCATTGAGAAGTAATTATAACGTCTGAGCACCTTGCCGGCCAACTCCTTGCTTTTAAGCACTGCCTCAAAGGACTTTGTGGAGGTGGATGTAGAGCTTCCTACCCCCGAAAGGCCGAACATCTCCAAGGTGGATGAAAGACTCGTCAGGGTGCTGCTTTTTTGATCTGACACAGGCAAGATGACGGCGGTGGCCTCATAGGTCTTCGGTAAAAACTTGCCCCATATGCCTGTCGCAATTGCGACGATAAGACAAAAACAGATAATGAATTTTCTTCTTTGATAGATGGGGTAAATAAGGTCAATCAGATTGATCTCGTCATCCATCTCTTCCTGAAAAGAAGGCATGGGGCGGGACTCAGTGGCTTGATTAATCTGTTCGTTTTTGTCCATGTAGTTCCTGTCTGTTAATTAAGGTTCTAAGCTCAAGACCTGAAGCATATGGTTTATATCATAAGACAACAGGATGGAAGGATTGTTAAATTGTTAATTGGTTTGCAGGGCAATACCGCTGAAGTAAGTCTTTTCAAGTCCATAACTCCTGCTGACCCATTTAGGGGTTTCATCATCCTGCGCCACGAATAATCCGTTCGCGCCGGCAGCATAAACCTGGTCTTTACCGTCTGACATGTGCGCTATCCTGATATCCAGTATCCTGAGTTTTTTGGGAAGGCCGCCTTCCATTTTTGTCCATTTCTTCCCGCTGTCGGTTGACCTGTATATACCGTCCGAGGTCCCAAGATATATCCTTTCCGGTTTCAGAGGATTAACAGCGATACAATAGACAAGGACGTCATCAGGGAGTCCCTTGTCCGCAGCCTCCCAGGTCTTGCCGTTGTCAGTGCTTTTATAAAGGGACGGGATGTCTTCAAATCGCCCTTTCCCATTCTGATTGACCCCAGCGCCTGCATAAATTGTCTTGCCTTGAGGGTCAGCGTCAATGGCGATAATATTTTTATTTTTAATGCCTTCTGATGTGACCAGCCACATCTTTGATGCCTCATCCCATTTAAAGAGGCCATTAATTGTGCCTGCATATAGATTGCCGGTCTTCGTAAAAAGAGTATTCACATCCCGGTAGGTAAGGCCATTATTGGATTGCTCCCAGTTGTCCGACCCTTCGATAGATTTATAGATGCCGGTATCTTTTTTGCCCACCAATATCTCGATGCTGTTTCCCTGTCCGTTAGGGGCATTTCTAAATGCCACGGACCTTATATCCTCATCCCTGAATGCAGTTAAACTGTTCAGCGTTCCCTTTTCCATGTCAACAAAGAAAATGCCTCCTCCAGTAGTGGAGATATAAAGCCTTTTATTATCCGGATTCAAGAACAGCTTTTTAGAGTACAGGTAGAGGTCATCCTGATTAGACACCAACGGATACCAACTGATTCCACCATTGTCACTTTTATATACGCCTTTATTGTATGTCGCCGCATAACAGGTAATATTATTATCCAATGTTGATATATCTGTTTTGGTGCAACTTCCTGCAGGCAACAGAAGCGCCAGACTTAAAAGGATGATGAGATTTTTGAATTTATCGGTATGGGTCATCGGCATTTATCTCTTTTTATAAGTGCGGAAAATCAATTGAATCGTCGGAATGATCTAAATTAGTGTTCCTCCGAAAACGGCCTTTTTCGAAATTAATTTTTTAAGGGTTGTAGGGATTGATTCCCATAGAAGATTATTTTTGTCAATACCTTTCAGACGCCTCTGAAAGGCATTAATCTTCATGCATTGAATACACCTCCGGCCCTTGGATTACAATAAATTGAAAATTTGAAAGATTGAAGATTAAAAATTAGTCAGCAAAAAGCAACCGTCTGCACAGAAACACCTTATCACCAAAGGGGCAATATTTTATTTTTAAGGATTTGCGGGACTTCTCCCAACCCTAATATATCATCCTGTTCACCATCAAACAGCAGGGCTACATCAAAGGTTTCGGGATCAAGATTGCCGACATCCTTCCAATTAGTATAGTAGCGCGTTAGGACAATATTCAGATTCTTATCTTTTATCAGGCTATTAATAAAATCTTTTACAACAGGAGGGCCAAGGAAAATAATGCGGTTTAGTCCTCCCTTTTCAATTGAGATCAGTCGTTCTGTCAGTCTTTCCCTGATGTCGTCATATTCCCTGATCTTACGAATTACAAATCTGACAGAAAGTCTCGATTTAGCCTCAATCCCTTTTGGAGTCAAAAGATATGCATATCCGATTTTATTGGGATTTTTTCGGAAGTTATCTATCTTCACAAGACCCTTTTCCAGAAGGCTCTTAAGGATGTAGTTAACCTGGCCGAGGCTTATGCCGGAATGATCGGCCAGTTGACGTTGAGTAGATATCTCCTGACGGTCCAGCGTGTCTAATACCTGGAAGGTTTTTTCAGACAGTTTCATGCCCTTTATTCCCCTAAACTCAAGACAACGTCTGCATGTTCATTTTTGAACGGAATTCTATGTGGGAGAGATTGCCATGTCAATAAAAAATTTGAATTATGAAATTATTATGAAGTAAAAAAATGAAGGTAGGCATTATGAGGTCACTCTTTCCTCGATGCTTACATGATCTTCATACCCGAGTTCCTGGAGATAGACATTTATAGTCTCATTAGCGGAAATATTCCAAATGCCGCCGATATAGTTGGCCATGATTGGCAATTCCCTGTCTCTGTCTCCCCTGTCAACCAGTATGGCCAGTTCAATCTTCCTGGGCCGTCCGAAGTCTATCAGTGCATCCATTGCCGCCCTGATAGTCCTCCCTGTAAAGAGCACATCATCAATGAGTATGACATCCTTATCGTCTATGGAAACGGGCAACTCCGTCTTTCCTACATTTGGCGCAGCGCTTATCCTTGTCCAGTCATCACGATATAGCGTGATATCCAATACCCCGGTGGGCGGTTTTGGAACGTTGAGGCGGCCTATCGCCTCCTGAAGCCTTTTTGCGAGAAAGGCGCCGCAGGTCCTTATGCCTACAAGAACCACATTATCCATAGCGTCATGCCTTTCAATAATCTCCGCGGCTATTCTAAGCACGCTGGCTTCTATATCCTGTTTTTTAAAAATTACTCTCTTTTTCATCTTTCTCTCACGATAAAAATGCCCTATCTATGCTTCAATAAATAAAATATCATTGATCAACTAAATTGGAGATGATCTTATTTTTTGTCTTGCCGTTACCCGGCCCTTGCATGTTGAATGTATTTCAGATATTAATACTTATCATATGAGCAGCAAAAAAGCAAAGAAGATTAAGGAGATTTTCTTGACTTAGGGTTGACCTTTATATTTTAATTAGCATCCATTATGAAAGATATAAATCTACTTTACAAAAGACTTAATTATACATTTAAATCCCCGGATATCCTTGCAGAGGCATTCAGGCACTCTTCATATGTCAATGAGGTGAGAGACCTTGGGATAAGGGATAATGAAAGACTTGAATTCCTTGGAGATGCGGTTTTGGATCTTGCCATAAGTCACATACTTATGGATGTCTTTAAAGACGCAAAGGAGGGCGACCTCTCCAAACACAGGTCCGTGGTAGTAAATGAAAGCTCCCTGTGTCAGATAGCAAAGGAGTTGGAAGTAGGAGATTTTTTGCTTCTTGGCAGGGGCGAGGAACTTACAAATGGGAGGAATAAACCCTCCATCCTGGCAAACACAATGGAGGCCCTCCTGGGGGCTCTTTATCTGGATACTGGATATCAGGAGACAAAAAAGGTTATTCAGAGGTTGTTTTTTCCTATCATCAGACAAATAGAAAGCAATGAAATTAAATGTGATTATAAGAGCATGCTCCAGGAATATTCCCAGGAGACATATAAATTGCTGCCTGAATATCTTCTCCTGGAAGAAAGCGGGCTTGCCCATGATAAGACCTTCACGGTTGCTTTAGTTTTAAACGGAAAGACAATTGCGGAGGGGAAGGGAAAGAGCAAAAAGGAGGCGGAACAAAAGGCTGCAAGGGAGGCATTCAATTGCCTGTCACCAAAGAAGAAAGACATTTGATTGTCCCCATCTTTATACCCCATCAGGGTTGTGCCTACCAGTGCATTTACTGCCGTCAGGATAAAATTACTGACCAGGAAAGAATGCCGGCGTCTATATCATATATAAAAGAAACGCTTGATACCTCTATCAAGTCAAGACGTTTTGCATCCTATTGCACAAAAGAAGTGGCCTTTTATGGCGGCACCTTTACAAACCTCCCGGCGACAAGGATGAAAGAGATGCTGGAGGCGGTTGCGCCTTACTTGAAACATGGGCTTTTCAACTCCATAAGGGTTTCTACAAGGCCTGACTGCATTGATGAAGACCGCCTTGAATTGCTGATGAGTTATGGCGTCTCCACTGTTGAACTGGGGGTGCAGTCCATGGATGACAATGTCCTGATGCTTTCAAAAAGGGGACATACATCTCATGATACGATTAAGGCCGTTGCCCTGCTTAAGCAATTTAATTTCAAGGTCGGGGTCCAGCTCATGCCGGGACTCCCGGGCGACTCTGAATCAGGATTCAATGATACCATTAAAAAGGTTATAGACCTGAACCCTCATATGGCCAGACTGTATCCTGCTATTGTTATCAAGGGGACGGAACTTGCCTCGATTTATCATGCCAATGGATTCCGGCCTTTGACCCTTGATGAGGCAATAAGGATATGCGGCGAAGGATGTGTCAGGTTGGAAGATAAAGGCATCCAGGTAATAAGGATCGGTTTGATGTCATCTCCTTCCCTGCTCCGGGATGGAGAGATATTAGCCGGCCCGTGGCACAGCGCCTTCGGTTTCCTGGTGCGTTCATATATTCATCAAAAAAAGATTGAGGCATTTCTGCCAAGGTTCGGCAGCCCCGCAAGCATAGGCATAAAGGCGCCCATGAGGGAAATACCGCTTGTCAGGGGTTATAAAAATGAAGGGGTTCGCCTGATGGAGGAAAAGTCAGGTGCAAGGATTATCTATATCAGACCGGATGATTCCGTTCCACCAGGATCTATAAAAATCGATGAACTATGTCTATAGGATACGTTAATATGTCCGATTCCAATACTAAAAAGTTTTTATCAGGCTTTATCGCTATCGTAGGCCCCCCAAACGTCGGGAAATCCACCCTGTTGAACCTGATGCTCGGATCAAAGGTCGCGATTGTAAGCCCCAAGCCCCAGACCACCAGAAACCGCGTCATGGGCATATATCACGGGGACGGATATCAGATGGCCTTTATGGACACGCCGGGCATACACAGGACAAAGACCCCTCTGCATAAAAGCATGGTCTCTTCAGCAATGGAATCAATATCCGAGGTGGATATTATTATGGTCGTGACGGAGATATCCAAACCTGACGATTATGAAATATCCATGATATTAACCGCCCTGAAGAAAAACGTTAAAAAACCCGTCATCCTCGTCCTGAACAAGATAGACACCGCCACAAAAGAGAAGATACTTGCGACCCTGGATCATTATGGAAAAACAGATATCTTTGACAGTATCGTCCCGGTATCCGCTTTAAAAGGCGATGGAATTGAAATACTCATTGAAGAGTTGAAGAAAAGACTCAAGCCCGGTCCCGAATTTTTTCCGAGGGATATGATTACTGATCAGTCCGAGACCTTTCTTGTATCGGAGATCATAAGGGAGAAGATTTTTATTTACACAAGACATGAGCTTCCCTATTCCGCGGCAGTCACGGTTGAACAGATACAGGAGATCCCTGATAAGGACTTGTTAAAGATCTCTGCCGTAATCCATGTCGAATCAAAGTCTCAAAAGGCGATAGTTGTCGGGCGCAACGGGGCAAAGATCAAGGAGATAGGGACGGCATCAAGACTGGAGCTTGAAAAGATATTCGGGACGAGGGTCTATCTTGAACTGTTCGCGCGAGTGGAAAAAAACTGGAGCAGGGATACAAGGGCCTTAAGAAGGTTGGGTTATTAATAAACAGTCTATTGCCCAACGCCAAGATTAATCAGCAATGTCCGGTTAGGATCTTGCATAGACGGATCCTCAAGGCATGGGAGGCCCTTTTTTTAAAGATGAAATGGCTTAAATGCAATATTCCGGCATAAGACGCCATAAAGCGGGCGGAG
>Ga0153915_10007147_pt1 | contig 10516 bp, 13 predicted proteins | sample Opewatmetagenome_2_FD_107003 | JGI IMG/M metagenome (GOLD analysis project Ga0153915, IMG submission 107003) | Freshwater wetland microbial communities from Ohio, USA - Open water 3 Core 3 Depth 3 metaG | ecosystem: Environmental > Aquatic > Freshwater > Wetlands | place: USA: Ohio, Lake Erie... | reverse complement strand
CGCCGTCACACCCGGCGAGCGCCAGCACCAGCCCGAAGCCCCTCATCCTGACCATTCTACCCTCAGTACCTCGTGAGATCGTTCGCGTAGTCGTCGCACTCGCAGGTGCCCATTCTACGCCCAGCTCTTCGAGCGCACGTCATGGTTTCTTCGTTCCGCGTCGCGACCCCGTGATCGGCGGTGCTAGCTTCCTCACGTGGACGTCGAGCGCGCACGCGCAACCATCGCCGCCGAGAAGCCGCGGCGGCTGCGGATCGACGAGATGCTGCGTGATCTCGGTGCCCACGTCGGGGACGAGCCTCCTCCGGCGCGTCCCGATGGCATCACGGTCGGAGAGCTCGTCGACAAGGCCGCCGAGACGGGGTTTGGCTTTCTCGTCGGCGTGCTCGCGCTGATCGCGATCCCGTTCTTCGGCCTGTCCACTCCGTTCGGCCTCGCGATCGCTCTGGTCGGCGTCCAGCTCGCGGTCGCGCGAGGCAGGCCATGGCTGCCCCGGCGGGCGCGGCGTCGCATGCTGGCGATGACGATGCTCGATCGCGTGCTCGGCCTGCTCTCGGGACGCCTGCGCTGGCTGTCGCGCGTGACGCGTCGTCGCTGGGAACCTGCGATCACGCCGCGCCTCGTCGGCCTGGCGATCACCCTGCTCGGTCTCGGCCTCGCGCTCCCGCTGCCGATTCCCGGCTCGAACATGATCTTCCTCGTACCGATCATCATCTATGCGGTCGGGCTGCTCGAGCGCGATGGGTTGTGGATCGTGATCGCGCACGTCGGTGCGGTCATCGACATCGCGCTCGCGTTCGTGTTCGGTGCGACGGTCGTCGCCGTGCTCGAACGGATCTGGCACTGGATCGTCTGACGCCTGGAAGTGCAGCTAGCGCTGCGAGCGCAGCAGCTCCGCGATGTCCTTCTGACCCGCAGGATCCTCGAGCAGCGTGATCGGCTGGTCGGCCATCGCCTGATCCTCGAGCATGATCTCGACCGCGCGGCGAGCGCCGATCAATCCAGACGCACGGCCCGGTGCCTGGAGTGCCCAGTCGCTGACACCGGCGTTCTTCACGACGCCGAGGATCCACGCGAGGTCCTTGCGGAACCGATCGTCGGTGTAGCCCTTCGCATCGCCGAGCCCGAACCACATCACGCGCTTGAACTTCAGGCGGCGCCCCGGCGGCAGGAGCAGCGTCTCGCCGGCCTCGGCCGTTGCTCGCTCGGTCTTGAGCAGGCGCGAGAGCTTTCCACACAGCCGCCAGTCCGCGAGGCCCGCAGCTCCACGCAGCGGGCGATCGTCGCGAAACACCGGCAGCACGAGGCAGTCTCGTGCCGTTTCGTCCCAGCGCGCGAGATCGAGCGGCAGGACGGACAGCGTCATTCAATCCTCGGCAGACCGGCCAACAGCGGTGGCGATTCGATCCAGGACGCCGTTCACGAACGCAGACGATTCGGCGGTACCGAACCGCTTGGCGAGCTCGACGGCCTCGTTGATGACGACCTTGACGGGCACATCCTTGAACGCGAGCAGCTCGCAGGCACCGAGGCGCAGGATGTTGCGGTCGACCCGCGACATCCGGTCGATGCGCCAGTTCTTCGACGCAGAGGCGATCAGATCGTCGATCTCCTTCGTGCGCTCCGATGCGGCCGCGACGAGATCCTTGGCGAACGCCTGCGCCGCCGGCTCGATCTCGAGCTCGAACTCGCTGGCCCAGCTGCCGGCAGCGCCCGCGACGTCCGTCGACGGATCTCCGTCGCGCGCGTAGAGGAGCTGCAGCGCGTAGGCGCGGCCGGTTCTGCGGACGCCTGCGCTCACTTGCCCTTGCCTCGCGGTCGCCCGGCCGGAGCTGCCAGTGCGCGGAACAGCTGCGCGAGCTCGATCGCGGCGAGCGCAGCATCGAAGCCCTTGTTGCCGGCCTTCGTGCCTGCACGCTCGAGCGCCTGCTCGATGGTATCGGTGGTCAGCACGCCGAAGCTCACGGGAATCGTCGCGGACGCCGCCGCACCGGCGATGCCACGCGCAGCCTCACCGGCGACGTAATCGAAGTGCGGTGTCGCACCGCGAATGACCGCGCCGAGCGCGATCACGGCATCGATGCCACCACGCTCCACGACGCGACGGACGACCTGCGGCAGCTCCCATGCTCCGGGGCAGCGCACGATCGTGACGTCGTCGGCGTTACCGCCCGAGCGAACGATCGCGTCGATCGCACCTGCGACGAGCGGCTCGACGATGAGGCCATTGAAACGGCTGGCGACGATCGCGAACCGCAGGCCGGCGGCGGACAAGGAACCTTCGACAGTGGTCGGCATGCGGGGCCAGATATATCAGCTTTGCCGCGTCGCCGCGCTCTTCGTGGCTGGCGGCGGAGGGATGGGCACGCGCTCGACGACGTCGATCCCGAAACCCTCGAGGCCCGGAATCTTGCGGTCGCTCCACATCATCAGGCGGATCTTGTGACAGCCGAGGTCGGCCAGCACCTGCGCGCCGAGGCCGAAGTCGCGCAGCGCCTCGCTCGAGCCCGCGGCGCTCTGCATGCCCGGCTTGGTCGACTCGCGGTCCTGCCACGCGCCGGCTCCCGCGAGGTCAGTCACCTTCGGCCGCATCACGAGCCGCTCGAACGAGCCGCGCAGCTTCATCCGGCCGCGATGAACGACGTAGAGGAACACGCCGACCCCCGCGTCATCGATCGCCTTGAGCGCGCTGACGAGGTCGGGGCGCAGACAGAACGGATCGGCGAGCGGATCCATGACGGCGACACGAACGAGCACCGTCCCTCCAGCCGCCGAGACACCGGCGACATCCCCACGCACGAGCGCGAGGTACTCGGTCTCCTCGACCTCCGTGTCGTAGTAGTGCGCCGTGAACGGCTCGCCCGGACCGAGCGTGCCGGGACGCAGCATGCCCGTGGCCTGGCAGCGAACGATGCGCTCGCGCTGGAGGCGATACGCGATCATGTCCGCGACGCTGAGGAGGAGAAGGCCATGCTTCTTCCCGAACTCCTCGAGCTCGGGACGCCGCGCCATCTCGCCGTCCTCGCGCATGATCTCGCAGATCACACCCGCGGGCTTGAGGCCTGCGAGCCGGGCGAGGTCGACGGAGCCTTCGGTCTGGCCGGTGCGGACGAGCACCCCGCCCTTGCGTGCGCGCAGCGGGAACACGTGACCCGGCGACACGATCTTGTGCGGCCCCGCATCGTCGGAGATGGCGGCGCGGACCGTCGTCGCGCGGTCGCGCGCGGAGATGCCGGTCGACACGCCGTGGCGCGCCTCGATCGAGACCGTGAACGCAGTGCCGAGCGAGGCCTGGTTGTCGCGCACCATCGGCGGCAGCTCGAGCTTGTCGATCATCGCATCGTCCATCGCGAGGCAGATGAGACCGCGCGCGTGCGTCGCCATGAAGTTGATGTGCTCGGGCGTGACGAGCTCGGCGGCGAACACGAGATCGCCCTCGTTCTCGCGATCCTCGTCATCGACGAGGATGACCATCTTCCCCGCGCGGATGTCCTCCAGGGCGCGCTGGACTCGTTCGATTGGGTTCATGAGTGGGCTCCTAGCAACTTCTCGACGTGCTTCGCGAGGATGTCGGTCTCGAGGTTCACGCGATCGCCGATCGCGAGATCGCCGAGCGTCGTGTGATCTCGCGTGTGCGGGATGATCGCGACAGAGAACGTCTCGGCATCGACCGCGTTGACCGTCAGCGACACGCCGGCGATCGCGATCGAACCCTTCTCGACGATGTACTTCAGCAGTGCCGGCACGGCGCGCACGACGAGCACCAGGTTCGAGCCGAGGTCGCGGCGGGCAGCGAGCTCGCCGGTGCCATCGATGTGGCCCGTCACCCAGTGGCCGCCGAGTCGATCGCCTACCTCGAGCGAGCGCTCGAGGTTGACGCGCTTGCCGACGCGCAGTCCGCCGAGCGTCGTGCGCTCGAGCGTCTCGGTCCCGGCGAGCACGCTGTACGAATCGCGGCCCAGATCCGTCACGGTCAGGCACGCGCCGTCGTGACAGATCGACTCGCCGACCGTCAGCTCCGGCAGCGCAATCGCGGCGGGCTTGATCGCGAGCACGAGCGCGTTCGAGCGCCTGTCTGCGCGCAGAACGGTGCCGACATCTTCGACCAGACCCGTGAACACGCCTGGGGTCTACCACCTTTAGAGCCCGAGCGAAACCGAGGAGTTACGGCCTTCCCGGGTCCAGTTCACGCGTTTTTCCCGTGACGTTTTACGCGGTTCTCCCGTGGTAGCTCACGAGGCCACAACCCTGGCGGCATGGGGCCCTCACGCGTGCTCGCCGCATGTTGGGTTCATGAACAACGCGAGCCGCAACGTGTCCCTCCTGGCCGGCCTCTTCGTGGCGGCTTCCACGTCCACCGCCTCCGCCCAGGCCCCGGCCGACCTGACCGACAAGGTCGAGGTCGAGGCTCAGCAGGGCACCGAGACGATCAAGCCGTCGCACGGCCCGCGCCACCTGCGGATGCTGGCCGAGGGCCTGGCGATCCAGACGATCGGCACCGCCTGGTACTGGCGCAACACCGGCTCGGGCTGGGGCGAGTCGAACCGCGTCGACTGGCAGCTGGGCTTCAAGGGCAGCGCGCTGGTCTCCAAGCTCGAGGGCACGGGCTGGCGCATGGACGGCAACCCGTACCTCATCAACTCGTTCTGCCACCCGATGTCCGGCTCGCTGAGCTACTACGTGGCGCGCAGCAACGGCTACTCGGAGCTGCAGGCATTTGGGGTCTCCTCGCTGATGTCGGTGTCGTGGGAGCTGTTCACGGAGTGGGCGGAGTACGGCGCGCCGAACGACCTGCTCGCCACGTCACCGGCGGGCGTGTCGATCGGCGAATCGGTCTACCAGATCCGCCACAACTGGCACCGCGCGACCAAGGAGCTGTCGCTCGGCGCGGGTTCGAACGAGGGTGACGGCTTCGGCGTGCTCGCCGGCCGCATCTCGCTCGACACGCTGCCCTCGGAGGGCGAAGGCACGGTCGTCGGTGGCAAGAAGGTCGGCGTTGGCGTCGAGGTTCCGTTCGACGGCGCCGGCCTCCGCTCGGTCGAGGCCGGTGCGAAGACGAGCCTCGTCGGCCACTACGACAACCGCGACAATCATCGCCTGTTCGCCGGCGCGAGCACGGAGTTCCACTTCCTCGATCGGATGAAGCGCGACTCGCGCGACTGGGACTACATGACGACCGTGTCGGCTGGCCCGACGATCGACGCCCAGGTCCGCATCGCCGAGGCGACGCTCAGCGCCGGCACCGACCTCTACGCGGAGTTCGGCATCCTCAAGTCGCAGGCGTTCGCGAAGTGGCAGGCCGATCACCCGATGGCGATCGTCCGCAACACGATGCGTGACCGCGTCGACCCGTACTACTACGCGGCCGGCGTCAGCGTCACCCCGCGCGTCAACATCGCGTACAAGAGCGTCAACGTCGGGGGCAAGGTCGCAGCGCACGTCTTCAAGTCGATGAACGGCCTCGACCGCGACCAGGAGATCATGACGGCAGACCCGAACATCCGCGACAACGACGCGTCGGCGGAAGCGTGGCTCGCCTACAGCCACAAGAGCGTGACGATGTCGGTCGACGGCCGCGCTCACCGCCGCGCCGGCAAGATGGACGACACGCGCAGCACGCAGAACGACACGACGACGATGCTCACCGTCGCGTACCGCCACTGATCACGTGCGGCGGACCGCACGAATCCGCAGGTCGTCGCCGAACCGAACCACCTCGCCCGCGAACCGAAACCCATACGCCGCCGCGAGATTCGGAACGCCTGCCCCGCCGACCCAGCTCGGCGCGGGTCCACCGAGAACCTTCGGCGCGACATAGATGACGAGCTCGTCGGCGAGACCGCTCTGGAGAAACGACGCATGCACCTGCCCGCCTCCCTCGACCAGCACCGACGTGATGCCCTCCTTGCCGAGCTGCGCGGCGAGCTGCTCGAGCGGCACCTGCCCGTTCGCCGGCGCAAACCGCCAGACCTCGACGCCCGCCGCGACCAGCACCTGCTCCGCCGCGCGCTCCGCCATGTCCGTCGTCGCGACGATCGTGCGCGGCCCTGTGCCGGTGACCAGCTTCGCGGTCGCCGGAATGCGAAGGCCACTGTCGACCACGATGCGAATCGGATCGCGCGCATCGGGCAGCCTCGCGGTCAGCTGCGGATCATCCGCGAGCACCGTGCCGATGCCGACGAGCACCGCATCGTGCGTGTCGCGCAGGTGATGAACGTCCGCGCGTGCTGCCTCGCCGGTGATCCACCGGCTCTGCCCCCGGACCGTCGCGATCTTTCCGTCGAGAGAGATCGCGGCCTTCAGCGTGAACGCCGCACGACCGTGCTTCGCCCAGGTCAAGAACGGACGATTCGATGCGTCGCACTCGGCGACGAGCGCACGATCGACCGCGATCCCCGCCTGGCGCAGGATGGCCATTCCGCCGCCATGCCCGGCGACCGGATCCTCGGTCCCCACGACGACGCGTGACACACCCGATGCGACGACGGCGGGCGCACACGGCGGTGTACGGCCGTGATGCGTGCAAGGCTCGAGCGTGACGTACATCGTCGCGCCGCGCGCGTTCCCGCCGAGCTTCGCGAGCGCCTCGACCTCGGCATGCGGCGCACCGAGTGCTCGATGTGCGCCCTCCGCGAGGATGCTGTTGTGGTCGTCGACGATCACGCAGCCGACGATCGGATTCGGCGACGTCCGGCCACGATATTTCTCGGCGAGCTCGAGAGCGCGCCGCATGAACGCGTCGTCGTGCTCCGCCGTGGCCGTCACTCGCCTGCTGCCACCGGTGCGTGCTCGTCCGTATTCTCGTCGGAGGCGGGCGCATCGGGCGCGGCTGCGGCATCGGAGTCGGTGCTCGCCCGCCGGCCAGGTGCCGCTGCATGCCGCCCCGTATCATCGCTACGCAGGGCGTCGAGCTCCTTCGCGAACCCGTCGAGGTCACGGAAGTCGCGATAGATCGACGCGAACCGGACATACGCGACCTGATCCAGGGCTCGCAGCTTCGGCAGCACGCGCTCGCCGATCTCGCGGGCCGCGATCTCGCTGACACCGAGCTCGCTGATCTCGCGCTCGACGTCCTGCGCGAGGTTGGAGACCTGGTCGCGCGAGACAGGCCGCTTGGCGACCGCCGCGCGCATCCCGTGCTCGATCTTGTTCCGATCGAACGGCTCGCGCCGTCCGTCGCTCTTGATGACGAGGGGCATCGACTCCTCGATGCGCTCGTAGGTCGTGAAGCGCCGCTTGCAGCCCTCGCACTCGCGGCGACGCCGGATCTCGCTGCCATCCTTCGAGACACGCGTCTCGATGACCTTGTCCTCGTCCGTGGCGCAGAAGGGGCAGCGCATCAGACGCTCAGCTCTTCGCGGTCTCGAGCTGGCTGATCAGCGCGACGCGCCGTTCATGCCGGCCGCCGACGAACTGGGTGGAGCGAAACATGCGCAACGCCGACTCGGCCACACCGGGGCCGACGACGCGCGCACCGAGCGCGATCACGTTCGCATCGTTGTGCGCGCGGGCCGCCGCGGCGGTGAAGTCATCGTGAACGAGCGCGGCGCGTACGCCGGGAATCTTGTTCGCGGCGATGCTGATGCCGATGCCCGTGCCACACACGACCAGTCCGGTCGTGCCCGGCTCCGCGACGACCTTGCGGCCGACCTCGGCACCGTACTGCGGGTAGTCGGTCGAGTCCTCGTTGTGGGTCCCGACGTCGATGACCTCGTCACCGAGCTCCTTGAGCACGGCGATCATGAGCTGCTTCAGACGAAACCCTGCGTGATCCGAGCCCGCATACCATTTCATCTTAGTCGCCCTTGTACCGGCTCAAGATGAGCGCGGCGTTGGTACCGCCGAAGCCGAAGCTATTGGACATCGCGTGATCGACGCGCATCTCGCGCGGGTGGTTGGGCACGTAGTCGAGATCGCACTCCGGGTCCGGCGTCTCGTAGTTCATCGTCGGCGGCAGCACGCCGCGCGCGATCGCCAGCGCCGTGATGCCTGCCTCGATACCGCCGGCCGCGCCGAGCGTGTGGCCGGTCATCGACTTCGTCGACGAGATCGCGAGCTTCTTCGCGTGGTCGCCGAACACTTTCTTGACCGCGAACGTCTCGTTCTTGTCGTTGAGATCGGTCGAGGTGCCATGCGCGTTGATGTAGCCGATCGCGCTCGGATCGAGCTTCGCGTCATCGAGGGTCACGCGGAAGCACGCCTGCGCGCCCTTGTGCTCCGGCGCCGGCGCCGCGACATGATGGGCGTCGCTGTTCGCACCGTAGCCGGTGAGCTCTGCGTAGATCCGCGCGCCGCGCTTCTTCGCGCTCTCGAGATCCTCGAGCACGAGGATGCCCGAGCCCTCGCCGATGACGAAGCCGTCGCGGTCCTTGTCGAACGGACGGCTCGCCTTCTCGGGCGCATCGTTGCGCGTCGACATGGCGCGCATGGCATTGAAGCCACCGACGCCGAGGATCGAGATCGTCGCCTCCGCGCCACCGGCGATCATGCCGTCGGCGTAGCCGTGCCGGATCGTCCGGAACGCCTCACCGATCGAGTGCGCACCCGTCGCGCACGCGGACACGTGCGAGATGTTCGGGCCGGTCGCGCCGGTGCGGATCGACACCATCCCGGGCAGCTCGTTGATGATGATGTCCGTGACGAAGTACGGCGAGAACCCGTAGCGGGGTCCCTTCGCCTTCGTCGCGGCATACGTATCCTCGATCGTGCGCACGCCGCCGAGGCCTGCACCGATGTAGCTACCCCAGCGATGCTCGTGGCCCGCCGGGACCTTCGTCCCGAGGCCCGCGTCCTCGACCGCCATCATCGCGGCCGCCACCCCGAACTGGAGGAACCGATCGAGGTGCTTGAGCTCTCGCTTGTCGAACCACTTTGCAGTGTCGAGCCCCTTCACCTCGCAACCGAACTTGGTCGCGAAGTCGGTGGTGTCGAACTGCGTGATGGGCGCAGCGCCGCTCTTGCCCGCGAGCAAGGACGCCCAGGTCGTCTCGAGATCGTTGCCGATCGGAGTAATGAGACCGATACCGGTAACTACGACACGACGCATGCGCATCTCCTACCGCGGCGAGTGCCGCATGTCACTTCGCGTGGGTTTTGATGTAGTTCGTCGCGTCCTTGACGGTCTTGATCTGCTCGGTATCTTCCTCGGGGATCGTGATCTTGAACTCCTGCTCGAATGCGAGCACGAGCTCCACGACGGCAAGCGAGTCCGCCTTCAGATCGTCGATGAACGACGCCTCCGGGCGCAGCTGCTCGGGGGACACCTCGAGCTGATTGCAGATGATTTCCTTGACCTTGCTCTCGATCTCGTCAGGCGACATGGCGGCGTTGATAGTCCAAGTCACGCCCCACAATCAACACTCATACCCAAGGCGATCTCATTGAACCGCCTGCGAAATGCGCTGCGCACTGCCCCTGCGCACTGCGTCGAGAGTCGCGCGCCCGGACCTGATGTCGAATCACCCTGATCAGGCCAGGCGTTTCCTCACATCAGGAGGCCGCCATTGACCCGAAGGACCTGGCCGGTGATGTACGCGGCCTCCGGTCCGGCCAGGAACGCCGCGGCGTCGGCCACCTCGTCGGCCCGGCCGATCCGGCTCAGCGGGATGCTCTCCAGGAGCTTCCCGCGCTGGGCTTCGGGCAGGTGCTCGGCGGTCATGTCGGTCTCGATGAACCCCGGCGACACGGCATTGCAGGTCACGCCGCGGCTCGCGAGCTCCTTGGCGGTCGACATCGTCAAGCCGATCAAGCCGGCCTTGCTCGCGGCATACGCCGCCTGGCCGCCGTTGCCCTGCTCGCCCACGACGCTCGTGATGTTGATGATGCGGCCGTTCTCCTTGGCCTTGAGCAGCAGCATCGCGGCGGCGCGGATGCAGTGAAAGGCGCCGCTGAGGTTCGTGTTGATGCTCCTGGCCCACTGGTCATCGGAGAACCGCATGAGCAGACCATTCACGGCGACGCCGGCGTTGTTCACCAGGATATCGAGGCCCCCGTGGTCCTTGCCGATCGCCTTGATGGCATCGGTCACCGCCGCGCTGTTCGCGACGTCGAAGCCGACCGTCGCAGCGGTCCCGCCGACTGCCTCGACCGCGGTCGCGGTCTCGCGAGCAGCGTCCTCGCGCGACGCATAGTTCACGATGACCTTCGCGCCGCGCCGTCCCAGCGCGATGGCAATGGCGCGGCCGATACCGCGCGAGCCACCGGTCACGAGTGCAACGCGTCCCTGCAGTGCTTTGTCGACGATAGCCATGGTTGCCTTCTCTCCTATCTACGCGGTGAACGCGGCCACTTCGTGCGGCTCGCCGATCGTTGTGACGTCAATCGTGCCTGCGATGCGCTTGACGAGTCCCTTGAGGACCGCCCCGGATCCGAGCTCGTACGCCTTCACGACGCCCAGCTTCGCGATCGTCAGGATCGACTCCTCCCAGCGCACCGGCGCGGTCACCTGCTGGATCAACAGGTCCTTGATCCGGCCTGCATCCGTCGTCGGCTCCGCGGTCACGTTCGCGACCACGGG
>Ga0153915_10007146_pt1 | contig 10516 bp, 12 predicted proteins | sample Opewatmetagenome_2_FD_107003 | JGI IMG/M metagenome (GOLD analysis project Ga0153915, IMG submission 107003) | Freshwater wetland microbial communities from Ohio, USA - Open water 3 Core 3 Depth 3 metaG | ecosystem: Environmental > Aquatic > Freshwater > Wetlands | place: USA: Ohio, Lake Erie... | reverse complement strand
TTTAACTAGTAGAAAATCATAAATACTATAATGATTATAGTACTTATTGATATTATGACAAATACGACGATTTCAATTACCCCAGAAACAAAACAAGCTTTACAACAACTCGGAACAAAAGGTGAAACATATGATACTATCATAAAAAAATTATTACGAAGATTTGCATGGAAAAAACTCGATGATGAATGGAATAAGATTCTTGCTCAGGATGAATTTATTCCACTTGATGAACTGTGACGAAAATGCCATACATTGTTCTCGTTTCACGGACGTTTCAACACAAATATCAGCAACTGCCTAACGCTTTGCGTAATCAAATAAAAAGGTCTTTAGTAGAACTTAAAGAGAATCCATTCACCTCTCGATCAAAGTGTGATATTAAATTACTTAAAGATACACATCCAAAAAAATATCGTTTACGGATTGGTGATTATCGAATTATTTACATCATTTTAAAACAAGAAGTAAGGGTTATTGATTTACTAAAAAGAGAACTTGGATACGGAAAGATAGAATAAAATTTTCTATTCAAAATTTTTTTGTTTTTAAAGTAATTATATTGATGATTTCTTTCCTGTTTTTACCGGTAAATTGGGCTGTCAAATCTCCTTCCCAGCGCTACTTTGCCTGAATTCTTTTTTCAACCGCACTTTTGAATCACCTGTTCACAGAACAAAACAATAGAAGGGATAGAATCGTTCCCTTGTTTTATCATTGATTTTAGCGACTACAACACTCCAAGATAAGGGTAAACATCAAACGTTCATGGTATTAATGAATTTTTTAGCCAGAGATCACCTTGAAAAGACCCAAGGAAAAATGACCTTCATTTCCGATGTTTGAAGAATTCTACCTGTCGAAGTCGTTTCACTGCTTCGTCTCGAGTTGCGTACGGTCCACCGAGGTTCTTTTTCGTTTTCTCGGAGAGCACGTAATATCCGTCTTTACGTTTAACAATCACGTCGATCCTGTCGTATGATTATTTCCAGCGTGCTGCTTGGGCTTTCTGGATGTTTTCCCTCTGTGCTTTTCGCTGAGCCGCAGTCGGTTTCTCCCGCTCGGGAATGTTTTTTCGAGGATGCCCTTGAAAAACATCTCCTTTTATGCGTTTAACCGGCCCGATGATCCGAAGAATTTTTCGTGCATCGGTGGTGTCGGGGATAAGTGAACCATCCTTGGTATGAGCATCTTCTTTGCTAATCAACCATGCCTGGTCAGCCCAGGAGCCACTTGCTCGTTTCCCTGCGAGTCTCTGAAGATGACCTTTTTTCCCAACATCATGGTAGCGAAAGGTGATAAATTCTTCTTTCGGACGGACAATGATACGGTAATACTGTCCTTCCCCTTTCGTTCCTGGTTTTGCCCGTGCTCTCCCCTCAGGTTGTGCCAAAGCATGTTGACGATGGGACATAGATCGCCACGCGGTCTGTGCTTTCTTTATATTCTTTGTTGCTGCTTGAATTTGCTTTCTTGTAGGCATTATTATTTCCTCCAAAGGACTTCTACATATTGTCAAAAGAATTTTTTTTATAAATAGATGTCTCATATTCGTGTGAAAAATAGGTGAAAAACAAATTCAAAAATGACCTGAAGTTCCCCCTTTAGTGATGCTCAATTTTTCTCTGACTAAATTGTATCTCATTATTTTTTTTCTTCTTTTATGACAATCGTATTTTTCCGTTTTTGTTTAATCAGAAGGAGATATTTGTCGGACATCTTGATGCGTCGATGATTTTTTCTTGTTGTTCTAAGATAATCAACCCACGAATGAGAATGATGATCCCTAACACGAAAATGATTTGAGATGCGAACCAAAAGAATGTTAATTGTAGGAACATAAATAAAATCGTGTTTTCTGTTGAGATTTTTATGATATATTAGTGAAATATGATGGAGGGATGAGTTGTGCCTAAGTGAAAAACACAACGATGGAGGAGAGCATTAGGGAAGTATGGCACAACCTCATCTGGTGCTGGTTAATCCGTCTGCGGTCGTTGTTTGAGTATCACCGGTATATCCTGCAGATGATTGTCTCTGAGGATCGTAAAGGTGATCGTCTGATTTGGGCTTGTGCGCTCTTCAAGATAGGACATGAAGGTATCGCCGTTGATGATGCGTGTCCCATCGACTGCGATAATGAGATCCCCGCCGATGACCACATATTCATTGATCACTCTCACCTGTTGATCTCCGCCTTGGAGCCCTGCCTCAGCAGCGGCTCCGCCAGCGGTGACCTGGGTGATGAGCCACCCGTAGGTGATGTTTGTTCCTAAGATTCTTGCGATTTCATAGGTCATGTCTGTCCCTGAGATTCCCACCCAGGGGTGTTGCGTGTAAGATCCAGTGGTGATCAGAGATGCGATTTCCCGTAAGATCGTATTGGATGGAACCGCGAAGCCAAGACTGTTGGAATCAGAGATGATCGCGGTGGTAATCCCAATGACTTCCCCTTGATAGTTGAGGAGTGGTCCTCCTGAGTTCCCCGGGTTGATTGCTGCGCTGGTCTGTATGATGTTTGCGATCGGGAAACTCCCTGCGACAGAATCCTCTATGGTCCTTCCCAGTTGACTGACGATACCCGTCGTCATGGTCCCTCCTAGCCCGAAGGGGCTGCCGATCGCGATGACCGGATCACCAACCTCCAGGGCCGAAGAACTTGTGATGACCAAAGGTTGGAACTTCTCCAAAGGTGCATCAACTGATAACACCGCTAAATCGGAGTACGCATCAGAGCCGATGACCGTGGCAGGATATCCATTTCCATTTGAGAATGTCACCGTGATGTTATCTGCTTCATTGACTACGTGCTTATTAGTGATGACAATCATGTCATGGCCGTATTCATACACAAAACCAGACCCTTGAACCTCAGAATATTGCCTGCCAAAAAATGAATATTGGATGACATACCCTGTGATAACGACCACAGAGTCTTTAGCATCATTATAGAGTTGCGCAAGGGACGTCGTATTATAATAATACGTGATATTGTGACTCTCCTTCGCAGTCGTGGCATTTGTAAGAAGAGTATTCTGTTGGTTGGATGATTCTATCGTTGATGATGTTGCAAGAGGGTTGAGCGATCCACCGACGAAATACCCGGCGATAAACATCACTGCTATACCAATCGCAACACCCATGAAGATGTTTTTATTAAGTGATTTCTTTTTTAGTTCTACGCTCTCGTTCATAATTACTACCTCCGTCTTATTTTTATTCAAATATTTTACTTGTTTTTCTTTATATTTTTTCCTCCCAATTTCTTCCCAATTTCTCCCCAAATTTTATTAAAAAAATGAGTTGTGCCAAGCTTTTTTCGAAGGAAGCGGGGAAAGAAACGATTCGGTGACCTGGCACAACAGTGATGTGAGAGGAGATGGAAAAGAGGAATCATGTTGCATGATTTTTTTCCTTTTTCATCCACCTCAATGGGTTTCCTTTTTGGCTTTTTATTGATCTTATTCTTCAGGGGCAATACAATCCCGTGATCCTCCGTGTGGTCCATATCCGAACTCACCATGTCCACCCATGATACCCCAGCTGATTCCTGTGGTGTTTTCCAAGCCGAATTCGTCTTCGATGATGCTGTTAATTTCGTCCCAGCTATATCCTTCGTTCCTGAGTTCTTTCTGTCTGTTCAGGATGGTGAGTCGCTGCTCGGTTTGCGCAATTTCGTTGTCCAACTGTGTGTCAAGCACCCCGAATTCATCGAGTTTCTCTTGGATGGCGGTTCTGATCTCGTCAGGGGTCGCGTTTTGGTCTCGAAGGCTTGTCATGAGGTCCTCAAGTTCTGTCTGTTGTTCGACGGTCAGATTATATCCGAATGGTCCGAACCCCATCATCCCACGATGACCTCCAAATGGCATCGCTGGGGCTGTGTCGGTCGTCGCGTCATCGGTGGTGTCGTCGGCGAGGTCATCGGTCGCACCTGTGGCGATCGCTGCTCCGATGGTCGCGATTAGCAGGCTGATGAGCAGACCTCCGACCAATTTTTTGTGTGTTGTTTTCATTTTTTTTGCTCTCCTTTTATTTCTAATTTCCTCTATACTCAGGAGGTTATTTATTGATTTTTTACAAATTGAACCCGATTTCTTCCCAAATTATTCCCAAATGTAATTTCGTTGTTTGACAATTGAAAAAGTTCTTTCAGTTGAGTAGAACCATGAGAAATAATTTTAAAAAAAACAAAAAAAGGAGAGATTAGAGGAATTTGTTGACCTCTATTTCTTTGCTTGCGGTGTCCCCATTGAAATCAAAGGCAATGACCTTGATGAGATGTTTCCCAAAGGTCTTCTGAGACCATGTCCAATTGTAGGGATGTTCGGTGATTGTTGCTTGGAGGACACCGTCGACGTAAAACTCTACTTTTTCTGCGTCCCCCGGTTCATCCCATCCTCCAGGGATGTACGCAGTGATATCGATAGCACCGATAATCCGCGGGGTGGTCCATGGGATGAGTCGCTGGTTTTTCACATAAAGGGCATTGAGTGGCTGGTTCAGTTCAAGTCCGATGGTCGATCGAACAAGGGAGCAGTTCAACCAGACGGTCGAGTTTTCTACGGCTTCATGCCGATACGGATAGTAGTACTCATAACCCATCCCATGGATGTACATATACAGCTCCCCAGGTGCGATGGTGATACTGTAGAATCCCAAGGAATTTGTCTGAGCATCTTTTCCATAACTAAGCCCTGTCTCGAAGTCAATCCATTCGAACTCTAGATGGATGCCATTTAATGGATCACCCGTTGCATTATCCGTGACATATCCGCTGACAATGGCATTTTCAACAGGACGTGCGTCGATTGAGACGTTCACCCAGAGCGTCTCGGAATCGGCGACCGCTAGGTCCTCGATGTATTCTGAGAAATACCCTTCCTTTTCTATTTGCAGACTGAGGTTTCCCGCTGCGACATTCATCTGATAAAAACCATTGCTCGCTGTTAGTGTCTGGTTCTGATAATATTGCTCCTGGCTTCCATCCCAGTTTAAGCTTACATTTACCATCTCGACAGGGTTCATCGTCTCTTCATCCTTGATATAACCGCAGATAAGTGCGGTCTCTGGCGGACGTTCATTCAATGAGAGGTTTGCCCATCGGGTCTGGTTCTCCTGCATCTGAATGGGTCCGACCCCTCTGTCACAATATCCATCGGCAGAGACGGTCACCCGGAGTCGTATCGCAGGAGTATTGATATAGAAGAAGCCTGAGGCGTTCGTCGTCGTCTGATTCTCGTAATACTCGTATTCATTGATTCGACCACGGACCGAGATGGACGCGTTTTCTATGGAAGCGTTTGTGACTGCCTCTGTGATGTATCCGCAGAGAATCGAGTTTTCCTCGGATTTCATCCCAGATTCCTTTCCTGTATCCATCTGAATGAAACGATTTGTATCGACTGATTGTTTAGATGACTGAACAGTCATTATCGGAAGCTCACCGTCGTATCCATCATAGAGAGTGGGATGTTGGAAAGAGGCACTTCGCGGCTTCGCATAATAAAACACCTCCTCAGCCGTGATGAGACCATCATGGTTCGAATCTGCATATCCCCGTATACCATCAACAAGATAAGGTCCAAATCCCCCAGAAACTGCTTCTTCATCCTCACAGGAACCCATAAGGACAACCCGTTTTTGACCACGGACATCCTCACCAAATCCCTTTGACCATTCCTCAGCAGCGTACGCACTCTGATGTGGAGCATTTATGGGAATATCGGTGAGATTCCAGTTCGGGGGATCATTAAAACCACCTGCATAACAGCTGTCGACAATGAGGCAGACTCCTTTTGACTCGAGACGATTCAGCAGTACATTCAACTCATCATCCCAGATGACAAGACTTGGAAAAGAAAACCCCCAATAACTCACCAATGCTTCATCAGTCCCATCTGCCTCATCAGCAGGAGGGATATCAAACCCTAGTGGGAATCCATGCGTACTGAGGTAGATAACAGAAATGTCATTGCTATCCTCCATCCTATCAAGCCATCGAAGCCCTTTGATGATATTGACGACAGTCGCATCAGCTCCAGTCAAGACCTTGACATGGTCCTCCGGCCACCAGTCTGATTGCAGGAGTTGTGCATAAAAATCGTTCACCTCAAGGATCATATCCGGCCTGTCCTCCATTGGGTTCTCCGCATAATCCCCGACACCAACCAGTAACGCCCAATATTCGGTATCATCAACCATGGCTATGGTTGGATCTTGACCGATGATAGGTATCGATGGATTTGCCGTCGAAACAACGCTACACAATGGTAACACACTCGAGCTGAGGAAAAGAAGGACAACAGCATAACTATTCTTTTTATGAATCTTATTCTCCATAATTATACTCCCTTGTACCAATAAAAATAAAAGAAATAGGGTTTAAGTAATTTATTCCCAAATCACTCCCAAATTTTAAGAAACATATTAAAGAAAGAATATGAATTCCCTGTCAAAAGGCTCATGCTATGGATTCTCTAAAAAACGTCCTCTATTGGCTCATCGCTAACTCTCTCGGTGGATATAATCGAGGTCGTATTCTTGAGGAGCTTTTTCAAAAACCACAAAATGCAAATGAATTGTCAAAAAATCTTGAAATCGAGTATAAAACAATCCGATATCATTTGAAGGTTTTAGAGGACAATGGGATTCTTACTTCGGTCGGTGGGGGATACGGGAAAACCTATTTTCCGACCGAGACTCTGGAAACCAATAAACATTATTTTCTAGAGATTTGGGATAAAATTGGGAAAAAATCAAATAAAGTTTAGCATACATTAAAAGGGTGAGTAGTAAATGGATGAAACTCCAATAACCAACAATCAAATGCCAGAAGCTCCGATAAAAGAAGAGAAAATGTCGGTAGCTCCCATGAAGGAAGATAAGATTCCAACCTATAATAAAAAGGCAATCCGACTCATCGCTGTCCTGGTCATTGGAGGAGTCATTTTAGGATCTGTCCTTTCGAGTATTTTCATCACGGAGACAAATAATAAAATCCAAGAATACGCTGATTATCTTTCTGAGATATTCGGTGGAGAGATACCTCCTTTTTTCAACGTCAGAATCACTCCGCTAACGACCTCGGAAACCATTTTACCGACCCTTGGTGTCGTGATCGTCTGTATCAGTATGTTTCTCTTGATCGGTCTTATCGCGGTGTACTTCAAGGTGTATGCGAAAACAAAATCAAAATATATCCTTGGGTTGTTTTTTGTTTTAATTCCATTGTTTATCGAATCAATCTTTTTGGTGTACGCGTTGCGTCAATTATTTACGCTTCCAATTCTCCAAGCGTTCTCGCCAGGTCCTGGTCCAATGATTGGATTTGAGTGGGGCGGTCTGGGTCAGATCCTTGTCATCGTTTCGATATTTGAAAGTATCGGACTGTGTATTTTATTGTATCTCAGCAATGAATAATCTATTCATTGGTACAAGACAATTTAAAAAGAAATTATTTTTTTCCTTTTTGAATCTATTTTACCGATACCTTTAAGACGATGACATTCTTTTCCGGTTTTGGAGGCATATGGTAATGAAACTAAGAAGTTATAGTTTAGTAATCGTAAGTTTGGCGATCCTGCTTGGTTCTTGTTTCACGGCAGCAGCCACAAGCATTTCAGATGGAACAGGTGATGTGTGGCATTATTCATACACAGGAACCGCATGGTCATGGGGAGGAAATGTTGGAAGTAAACCAAACATCGACATTAAAGAGATTTCCTATGAAGTCAACGACGGCAAGATCACATTGAAAATGGAAGTCGCAGGTTCTATTCAAACATCTGATAAGATAGCGTACTGGGTATGGTACAATAGTACTGATGCAACCTATTGGCTCTCGTATGCGAATGGAACTGGTGCTGGATTGGGAATGAAAAAAGGAGAAATAAATTATACTTCAAATTATTCTTCATATATGACTTCAGCAGATAATGTCACGATCTCTGGTGATACCCTGAGTGTTGTTCTAAATGTTCTTGGTGATACGTCAAATGTAGAGCTTTGGGGATGGGCTTGGGAGGTCACCAATTCTCTTGATCGTACCACGAATGAATGGTGGGGAGACTGGGCACCGAACTCGAAACTCCCGTTCACACCACCTGGCACTGGCGGAAACACCGATGGGAATCAAACAGGGGGAAATACCACTGACGGAAACAACACCGGCGAAGGATCGAAAACACCAGGTTTCGAAGTACTCCCGGTTATCGCAGCGGTCGCTCTAGCAGCCGTCCTGCTGAGACGTCGGCGATAGATACTTCCATCTTTTCTTCCTTTTTTTCCTTCTCTTTTTCCAATAAACTATTTTATAAAATGAATACGCTTTCTTTTTTTTTGTATGACGCATTCAATAGAACATGTCGACGAAATCTTCTCTTTACTGAAAAAACAGATGCAGCAGTACGGTCAACCGATTGTCTCACAGAAGAAAAAAAACATCCCGGAATCCCCGTTTGTGACACTGATTTCCTGCCTTCTCAGCCTGCGAACCAAAGATGAGGTGACCGCACAAGCATCACGAAGGTTACTGATACAATATCATACTCCGCAGAACATTTCAGCGTTGTCAGTGAAACAAATTGAAAAGATGATCTACCCCGTCGGATTCTATAAAACAAAAGCGCGCCGAATCAAAGACATTTCGCAAACACTTTTAAAAGAATACCATGGGAACGTCCCTGACACTTTGGAAGAATTAATGACCCTGAAAGGAGTCGGCAGAAAAACCGCAAACATCGTCATGGTCTACGGCCATAAGAAACATGGGTACCTCCCTATCGACACCCATTGTCATCGAATCCCAAACAGACTCGGATGGATCAAGACGAAGACACCTGAGGAAACGGAACAAGCCCTCATCAAAATCCTTCCACCGCAGTACTGGGATGATTTCAATGATCTGTTCGTCAGGTTCGGACAGACCATCTGCGTCCCGGTCTCACCGTTCTGCAGCAGATGCTCTCTTCAGAAATATTGTAAAAAAGTCGGAGTAAAAAAAAGCCGATAAATGATTAAAGCTTCTTGGTTTGAATAAATTTCTCAATCTCAGAAACCGTGATATGCCGGTCGGTCGTCATCAGGTCCACGAGTTTATCTTTTTCGGCCCAATTCTGATAATATTTCTTTTGTATCATGTTTAGTTTAAAGATGATTCCTTTACTGTCCGCGAGTTGCCTCAACTGATGTTCTGACAACTCATTGAGAAGCTCTTTCTTGATCGACATAGATGTCCCATCCTACCATTCGGTAAACAAGAACAGACATTTATCTGTTTCGTTTCGCTCACCATCTCATCCCTCGTACGATGAAATTGAACCGATTAGTTTATTAATGGGAAACGCAATTCCAAACACACTACGTGGAATGGGATGCTGGATGGAGAGAAATCAGTTATTTCTCCAGAGATGTTAAAACCTCTTATTATAAGGTCGCTTCGGAGAAGTAGCGTGCGGAAGAAGATCGCAGATTACCTGTTTGAGATCAGTCCAAGCGGCAGTTACACCTCAGAGATCGCCTATAATGTCAAAACCACTCCGACGAACGTGATCGGTGCGATCCGTGGCATGAACTCCCGGTACCGTGATGATGAATCATTGATGAGCCTCAATTTAGTAGAACAAATCGAGGGAGGCAAACATCGGGACATCAAACTCTATCGAATCACTGATTTTGGGAAAGAAATCGTCGAAGGCCTTCGAGACAACAAAAAAAGATTCTAACGAAACTCTTGTTGACTCCCTTTTTTTCAGCGAAACTGATAAAAAAAGGGGTAGCGTTATCCTCGTATTGGGAGTTGGATAACAAATGGTTGAAGTAGACATCAAAGAACTCCTCTCTACCTATGAGACAAAAAACCTGACGATTGCGACAGTCTGCTCGCATTCCAGTCTTCAGATTTTTCATGGTGCGAGAAAAGAAGGGTTTAAGACCTTAGGTATCTCCGTTGGTGAGGTAAAGAAATTCTATGACGCATTTCCCCTAGGAAAACCAGATGATTTTCTGACTGTTGACAATTACAAGGACATCGCGAAATACGCTGAGGAGCTCCGACAAAAAAACGTGGTGGTCATCCCGCATGGATCCTTTGTCGAGTACCTCGGTCCGAAGAATTTTCTGAACCTTCAAGTCCCCACATTTGGAAATCGACATGTGCTCATGTGGGAATCAGACCGTGAGAAAGAACGCGTCTGGCTAGAAGGTGCAGGGATCACCATGCCGAAGGAGATAAAAGATCCGCGGAATATCGAAAAACCAGTGATTGTGAAATATCATGGTGCAAAGGGTGGGAAAGGGTTCTTCATCGCAAAAACATTCGCGGAGTTCTCCAAGCGAGTGAAGCACGACAAGCCCTATACAATTCAAGAGTTCGTCATGGGCACTAGGTACTATCTGCATGAGTTCTACTCACCGATCCAGGATAACGCATACAAACTATCCCAGGCAGGCCTGCAACTGCTTGGCATGGACCGACGAGATGAAACTACAACTGATGAAGTCCAGCGCCTCGGTTCGA
>Ga0153915_10007145_pt1 | contig 10517 bp, 10 predicted proteins | sample Opewatmetagenome_2_FD_107003 | JGI IMG/M metagenome (GOLD analysis project Ga0153915, IMG submission 107003) | Freshwater wetland microbial communities from Ohio, USA - Open water 3 Core 3 Depth 3 metaG | ecosystem: Environmental > Aquatic > Freshwater > Wetlands | place: USA: Ohio, Lake Erie... | reverse complement strand
GTATTCGGGAAAACCGAACGTACGGTTTGATGAGGGGGAGCTGGAGATAGAGCTCACAGCCACTACGCCAGCTCTCTACTCTAATGAAAGCCTCAACCTTGTAAGCCATAATTGTCAGAGCAAATCCTCATGGTCGGTATAAGGGCAACTTTTTTAGGGGGGGGAGTTTCTAGATCGCATATGTCATCGATATATACCCCCGGCCCCCCCTCCGTGGCCCCTCGACTTTCCCACTATTTTCCCACTTTTAATTAAGAAAATACGGTTAAATGAGGTAAATGATATTACAGGTTTAGTGAATCTTTTTAATAACTTCTTGTAATCATTAGAAAGTGGTTGCATATTCGTAATCACTAGGTCGGGGGTGCAAATCCCTTCGCCGGCTCCAGAATTTGAGGCCGATATAAAAAGCAATGTTAGGTCGCCTCACCGGTCGGCATCATATGCTCAGGCATCTTTACGGCAACGACCTCACCCCTCGCGCATATCTTCCCATTGGCCGATACCGTAGCACTGACCAGAACTTTACGGTCTTTGATCTCTTTTATCTTTCCGCGGACTTCCAGAGGCACTCCCAGTGGTGTCGGGCGCATGTACTCCACGTGGAGCGACGCTGTAACAAAACGTAAGGGCGGCTCCGTACCCATTTTGCGGCCTTCAGCGCGATATAATGCTGCCGACGCTGTCCCGGTGCCGTGACAGTCGATGATCGATGCGATCAGGCCGCCGTAGACATAGCCTGGAATTGCAATATGATAGGGTCGGGGGTTAATAATGGCGACCGTTTCTTCCCCATCCCAGTAGCTCTTGAGTTTCAAACCTTCCTCATTGAGCCGGCCGCAACCATAACAATAGCTTAGTTCATCCGGGTAGTAGTCTTGAAATGCCTTCTCGTCCATAAAGATACCTCTCCTTTTTTCCGTCCATTAACGGAAGTCAACAATATTGCCTGAGTGAAGCAGAGGCAAAATCCGCTCGATCGAATGATTGAGCAGTTTGCATTTATTCAGCCCATGATATATCAGGCAGCTTATTTAACCGTTCGATGAACCTTTTTTTGTTGAATGGTTTTTTGCTTTTTAATATATCCAATATTTCTGCCATCATAACTACCCCGATGTATTTCATGACTTCTTCATGGCTGTTCATCTCTTTTATAAGTCTATTATATGTTTGTTTGGTTTCAGGCGGATCATTGCTTTTGATTTGATTGTTTATTGCTTCAAATACTGCCTCTCCTGCCAAATTTAAATCCTTTGAGGGCATTTTTATTTCCTTTCACATTGATTTCATATTTGCCTATTGTTAATAGATGAGATTCTTTCTGCCGGTACCCAATATATCATATTTCAGACGCAGGGTCTTTAAATGAACTTTACCAAATTTGTCTTGCCATCCCCTTCCTTCCTCCTGCCAGCCAGTCCCGGTCCCGACCGAGCCTGCCTGCCGGTAGGCAGGGGCAGGGCATGCAGGGGGGGAAATAATTCGGGATTTATGTGAAAATTGTTTCCACTTTTGATCCTGAATAAACTTTCTATTTTCTTAGAAAACGTTTTAATTCTAATGACTTATTAGCGTGGGAGAGGCCTGGCATTAAAATTGCTTTTTACTAAGGAAAAATTGAGTGGAGGATTACGAAATGTTAGCCTATGAATATTACTGGCATGACGAAATAAAAGGGTTTGAATTGATCGGTGTATTACCAGAAAGAAGAAAGGATTCGAGCAGAGCTACCCAGGAATCTATCCTTGGATTTGGAAAGAAGTTCTGGGGCATTGATATGGATAATGGCAACATCCTTTTTATTCGCGTTAATGTTGATAAAATAACAGGGGAAATTTCACGCCCCAAGCCTCCTTTGGGATTTGACTTCGAAGAGTAGAAATCAAAAATAGAGTGGTAGGAAGCAGACACAAGGAACTACCTCCTGGTTTCCTTAGGCTCCCCCCGCATCCACTCAAAGGCCTCCGCCCCTTCCTTCGATGAGAAAAAAGCGCCACATTTGGGGCACCGGATGACCACGCCTTTCGATGTCTTCTCAGTGGTCCATGAGCACCCAAAACAAAATAAAGACAGAACTGCCAGTAAGGCGAAGATCATCACCCATTTAAGCATAGGAACGATTCCCTCCTTTTTATCCTATTCATTCTTTCCTATTATGCTAAGAATCGATGGATGAATCAACAGCTCTGAAAAATTGTCCGGAACATCATTGCAGTATATCTTAAATTTCTTAACATCCTGCGAATCTCATTGGTTCAAAGATCTCCAGTTGACCCTGAGCGGCGTTTCTCTACTCCGCCTTCAAAGGCGGGGCTCGGCGCCGCCGAACGGGTCAAAGGGTTGACAGGCTCCTCTTTTTTCTTTATCTTTTGTCTAACGAATGATTTGGCGAAAATCGAGCCATCCTGAGAGAGAGGATGCCCTGGAGATTTTAGGGCTGTCTATCCGGACGGGAGGAATGTCATGATAAATAAGGGTATCAGGTTATCTGTTCTTGGATTGGGCCTGATTGGTCTTATTTTTTGGATCCCTTCGTGTGCCGTCAATCCCGTCAGCGGCAAACAAGAACTCATGCTCCTTAGCGAGTCCGACGAGATCGATCTCGGCCGCCAAACAGACGCTGAGATTATTAAGGAGTATGGTGTTCTTGAAGACCCCAATTTGACGGCCTATCTCAACGATTTTTGCCAGCGGTTGGGTCAAGTGTCCCACCGACCACGGTTGAGCTACCGTTTCAAAATCGTTGATGCCTCCGTGGTCAACGCCTTTGCCGTGCCTGGCGGTTATGTCTACTTCAGCCGCGGAATCCTGGCCACGTTGGACAGTGAAGCGGAGCTGGCGGGTGTCATGGGACACGAGATCGGTCACATCGCAGCCCGCCATTCGGCAAAGCAATATAGCCGGGCCCAACTGGCTCAAGTGGGGCTGGGAGTGGGGGCAGTTTTCATTGATTCTCCTGTCTTGTCGGGATTGGTCCAGGCGGGAGCGGGAATGCTGTTTATGCGGTTCAGCAGAGATAACGAGAGAGAGGCGGACGATTTAGGAGTAGAGTATGCAAGCAAAGCGGGGTATGATTCTGGACAATTGGCCAGTTTTTTTGAGATCCTCGAACGGATGAACCCGGGCTCGGACCGAAGTGGTCTTCCAGGCTGGTTTTCCACCCATCCGAGCCCACAAGACCGAGTTCATGTCGTCAGGGTGCGAGCAAAAGAGTGGCAGGAGAAACTCGGATTGAGAGATTCGAAAGTCAACCATGATCCCTACCTCAGGAGGGTCGACGGCCTCCTATTCGGGGACGACCCGCGGCAAGGATACGTTGATGGGAATGTTTTCTACCATCCGGGCCTGCGTTTCCAGTTCCCTGTCCCGACCAAATGGAAACTGAGTCATAAACCATCACAGGTGCAGATGGTCAGCGAGGGGGAGGATGCGATCATGCTGCTTTCTGCAACGTCAGGTGCTTCATCCAGAGAGGCGGCCAGAGAATTTATCACCAAGACGGGGGCTTCTGTGATCGGGTCTGATGGAATTCAGGTGAGTGGTCTCTCTTCACAACGAGTCACCTCAGAGATGCGAACTGAGAAGGCAGCCTATCGGCTGATGTCCTACTTCATTGAAAAAGGAAAGAATGTTTTTGTCTTTCATGGCCTGACCTCTGTTGAACGGTTTCAAAGTTATGGGTCTCTCTTTGAAAATACCATGCGCCAATTCAGGGAGCTTTCGGGTCCAAGAAGGATCGATGTTAAGCCTGACCGCATTCGCATCCGTGCGACAAGGGGTCCTGGTACCTTGGAAAATGCTCTCCGATCGTTGGGCATCCCAAATGAAAAGCTGAAAGAGGTGGCTTTACTCAATGGAGGGAATCTTAGCCAAATCATTCCAGCAAACACCCTGATCAAAGTGGTAGAAAAGGGAAGTTAAAAGTTTTGCGACAAGCGTTCGATGAAAATTCGTTCCTTATTTGAAAAAGACAGGGCAACACTGCTTTCAATGCTGATCAAGACCCAGGCCTTCACTTCTGCTGAGATCGATGTGGCGATGGAGTTGATTGACATCGTGCTGAAGGATCGGATCCAAAAAGATTATCAGATTGATTGCATGGTAGATGATCAGGATTTGGCCATCGGTTATATCTGTTATGGCCCAACTCCGATGGCCCGGGGAACTTTCGACCTCTACTGGATCGCCGTGGACCCTGATTTCCAGGAGCAGGGGGCGGGGACAAGACTCTTAATTTTTCTGGAGGAAGGGGTAAAGGCGAGGGAAGGCCGGATGATTCTTGCGGATACCTCGACCATCCCTCAATTCGAAAAGACCCAAAAATTTTATTTGAAGAATGGATTTCAAGAGGTCGCGAGAGTCCCGGATTATTATCATCCCGGTAATGATCGAATTACCTTCTGCAAAAGACTAGATTAAGGATTTGGAGAGGAAAATGGAAAAGAGAAGAATTGGAGTTCTGACGGGAGGCGGCGACTGCGCCGGATTGAATTCAGCGATCAAGTGGGTGGTGAAAACGGCATTGGATGATCGGCTCCGGAAGACCAGGAAAATCGAATATGAGGTTGTTGGGATCCGGGATGGCTGGAAGGGTCTTGTTTTGCCAGACGGCGACAAGGATGATCCGACGCCAAGGGTTTGCACCTTGACAGAGGAGATGGTCAGGACGTGGGATCGATACGGGGGGACGATGCTTGGAACTTCACGAACCAATCCCTACGATCCAAAGAACAATCGTTCCAGGATCGTCCTCGAAAACATAGATAAGTATCATCTCGATCATTTGGTGGCGATTGGAGGAGAGGATACCCTTGGGGTGGCTCACAAGCTTTATCTGGAAGGCGTCAAGGTGGTGGGGATTCCTAAGACCATCGACAAAGACCTTTCTGGGACGGATTATACACTGGGATTTGAGACCGCCGTGAATGTCATCACGGAGGAGATTGATCGTCTCAGGACGACCGCGGGATCTCACCGAAGGATCTTCATCGTAGAGACGATGGGAAGACATGCGGGGTGGTTGGCTCTAGAGGGGGGGGAGTCGAGCGGGGCTTATATCATTCTGATTCCAGAATACAATTTTGAGATGGATAAGGTCAATGAATTGGTCATGGAGGGAAGGAGAAAAGGAGCTCGGTATGAAATTGTCGTCGTGGCGGAAGGGGCGAAACCCGCAGGATCCTCTGAAGTTGTAAAAGAAAATGGCATCGACAGTTTCGGGCATAAGACTTTAGGAGGGATTGGAGAATTCCTTGCGAAGCGGATTTTTGAGTTGACGAAAATCGAGACGCGAAGCCTGACACTCAGTCACTTACAACGTGGAGGGGTTCCTTGTGCCTATGATCGTCGAATGGGAAGATATTTTGGAATTGCAGGCGTGGACCTGATCGTCAAAGAAGATTTTGGAAAGATGGTAAGCTATCAGAATGGACGGATCACCTCGGTTCCGTTGCGAGAGGCCGTTGGCAAATTGAACTTGGTCGATGTTCAAACCCAATATGATACAGAGCGCTATAATGGAAGAAGAAGCATTCTAGGAACTTAAATTTCGGATTGGTCCGAAACGGACGCTTCGCCCGGAATGCGGAATTCGGAGTGAATACCAAAATCTTTTTCATTCCGCAATCCGCATTCACAGAAGTTTCTGGTGATCTTTCTTCATGCAACGATCCATAACCACCTTTAATCCGGCTTTCTCAGCTCTTTCCCCCGCCTCTTTGTGAATGACCCCCTCCTGCATCCAGACCACTTTGGCCCTCCGCTGGATGGCCTCCTCCACAATAGGCGGAACATCTTCCGATCTTCGAAAGATATCGACCACCTCCACTCCGATCTCTTTGGGAATGTCTGTAAGACGATGATAGACTTTTTCTCCCAGAATCTCTTCTCCGTCGGGTCGAACTGGAATGATCCGGTACCCCTTCGATTTAAGATAGGATGCGACGATATAGCTCGCGCGGTCCTGTTTTGGAGAAATTCCAACCACAGCGACGATCTTGAAATTTGACAATATTTTCTTGATATCCTCTTCTATCATCGTTCTCTCTCCTTACTCACTAACAGGCTGCTCAAAAACGCCCATCTGCTTCGTTTCCCTCATCCTTCCCCGTGTCAAGCACGGGGCAGGCTTGTTGCGGCGTACCTCCAGGTATGCCTCTAGCCGACTCACCAACTCGTCGGCGTGGCAAGAAGTCACTCCTTATTCGTCGTGACGCCACTCTCAGGATTGCCTGCCTGAACGGCAGGTGAAAAGCTCGCGGGAGCCCCCGTAAACGGGATTTCGAAGACTCAAACTTGCATCTGCCTGCCTGCGCGAAGCCGCTTCGGCGAAGGCAGGGGCATTTTTGAGCAGCCTGGGAAATAATACCTTTTCAGTAATTGACTTCACCTCGCGGTAAGGCGGGGCATATTCGACAGGGCAGCCTTTCCCCGTCACAGAGGGAGCAGCGAAACGGATAGGGTCCCTATCGTTTGTAGGCGACAAAACCGGCTGCGGGAATCGTTAATCATAATAACCTGAAGGAGCAGGAAGATCGCCAGGAGACCTTTCGGGAACCGGGGTCCCTGAAGAAGAACTCTCCTCTTGACGATCCTCATCCTCCCGGGGAATGGAGCTATCGATGAATGCTTCCGTGATCGTTTCAGGGGAATCCCTGTCGGTGGGGAGTCCTGTCTCGATATTCACTTTGATAAACGTAATCCCTGGAGGGGGCTTGGGGATTTCGATAGGAGTATTTCTTAAAGCCTGATTCATAAAAGAAATCCAGATGGGGAGGGCTGCCCGTGCCCCAGTCTCCTTTTTTCCCAAGGAAGTCTTATCATCAAAACCCACCCAGACTCCTGCGAGGAGGGAGGGAGCGTAACCGATGAACCAGGCGTCGGAATAATCGCTGGAGGTTCCCGTTTTCCCGGCTACCGGTCTTCCGAGAACTTTCGCCCTCTGGCCCGTCCCATGTTGGACCACTCCCTGGAGGAGATGGGTCATGATAAAGGCATTTTGCGGAGTGATCACCTGCTCCTTCGAAGCGGGCGCAGGAGTTTTTGGCATTTCGTCCTCTTCTTCTTTTTCCTCCGTCTCAATATAAGGGGTGTTTTCCTCAAGGACTTCACCCTTCATGGTGACAATCTTTTTGATGAAGATGGGCTTGACCCGCTCCCCTCCGTTTGCAAAGACGGCAAAGGCACAGGCCAATTCCATCATGGAAACCCCCGACGTGCCCAGGGCAATGGAGAGGTCCCTTTTGATGGAGGATTCAACCCCCAACTTCTTGATGAAGGGGAGGGTGTAACCGACGCCGATATCTTCAAGGATTTTGACGGTGACGACATTTCTGGAATGAGCCAGGGCGTTCCGGAAAGTAATGGGCCCCATGAAATCTTCATCGTAATTCTTTGGAGCCCAATAGGTTCCTCCATCGGGATCTGAATACTCTACCGGAGAATCCATGATGATGGTGGAGGGGGTATAGCCCTTCTCCAGAGCGGCTGCATAGATCAGGGGTTTGAAGGCGGAACCGGGTTGCCTGCGAGAAGAGATCGCACGGTTAAATTGGCTCTCACTAAAATCACGGCCTCCCACCATGGCCCTGACATATCCGGTTCTGGGATCGAGACAGAGCAAGGCCCCCTGAACGCGAGGCTCCTGTTCTAAGCTGAGACGAAGGACCTGTTCTTTTTTGGAAGACTCTTTCACACGAACATGGATGACATCTCCTGGATTGAGAAGATCCCCGGGAGTTTTGACTTTTTGTGGTTTGTAGCTCGGTGTGGGTTTGATATTGAGGGCCCAGGACATTTCGGAGAAGGGGAGAATCCCTTTTCGATCTTCGACCCAGACGGTGTATGACTTTTTTGAGTCCTCTTTGGAGAGGATTACCCCTTCGAAGATTTCTTTTTGGGGGAGGGGGGGGGCGACTCCTTTCTTTTTATCGGCAAGTTCCTTCGCCTCGTTGGGAGAAAGGGTCTGGAAGGGGCCCCGGAATCCCTCTCTCTTGTCCAGTTCCCTTAACCCCGCCTCCACAGATTTCTGAGCGGTTCTCTGGAGGGAGAGATCCAGGGTCGTGTAAATCCTTAGTCCCTCCTGATACAGTTTTTCCTTTCCATATTTTCTCTCGACCTGGTGTCGAATGAACTCGGTGAAGTAAGGGGCCCTGCTGAAATAGGCGCTTTCCCTCGTTTGAATCTTAAGAGGAATCTGAAGGGCCTTTTCCTTCTGCTCTTGGGAGACGAAGCCCAATTCAGTCATACGGGTGAGAACGTAGGCCTGTCGATCTTTAGCCCTTTTTAGATTGTTAACCGGCGAATAACGGCTGGGAGCCTTGACCAGGCCAGCCATCATAGCCATCTCTGCTAAATTGAGTTGTTCAACCCGCTTATTGAAGTAACTATCTGCGGCGGCCTCCACGCCATAGGCTCCGTTTCCCAGATAAATGTTATTGAGGTAGAGGCCGAGGATTTCCTCTTTGGTTAAATTCTGCTCCAGGCCAAAGGCATAGGCGACCTCCTTCAATTTTCGGGTGAGACTTCGCTTTGGCGTGAGAAAGAAAGTCTTGGTCACCTGCTGAGTGATGGTGCTCCCTCCCTGGACAATCCTTCCGGCGAGGAAGTTTTTGAACATCGCACGGAGTATTCCTTTGTAATCGACTCCCTTGTGCTGGAAAAAATCTGCGTCCTCTGCGGCGATGAAGGCGTTGGCCAACTGTTTAGGAATCTGTTCATAGGAGATGGGGATCCGGTTGTCCATCAAAAATTTTCCGATCACTTCGTCTTCTTCGGAGTAGATGATGGAGTAGGCATTGAGGTTTCGTTCCTTCAGGGGTGCAAAATCAGGCAGGCGATGGGAGTGATAGAAAAAGAGCAACCCTCCAAAGATGAGGAGCAAAAGGACAGAGAGGATAAAGGAGTAAATGACATAAAACGCCCATCCCTTTTTCCGTCTCTTTTGAATATGATTTTGTTCTTCCATGAGGAGTAAGAATGAACCAAAAAAGGGAAAACCCTTTTTACAGGGTCCTCCCTTTTTTATGAAATCATCATCGTGCGGCTATTTTTTCTTTTTAGGCTTAGGCATTTTGGCCATTAGGTCCTCTACCTGTTTTTTTAAGGCTTCAACCTCTGCCTTCAAATTACCGATGGTCGCATCCTTCTCAGCCGCCGCCTTCTCGACATCCTCTTTCAACTTCTGCGCATCCAGTTTCAATTTGTCGTTTTCCGATTTGAGGTTGGTATTTTCGCCTTTCAATTTCTCATTTTCAGCCTTGATATCGGCTCCACATCCCACCCAGACGGTCGTTAACATTCCAATCAAGAATAACGATAGAATAACAGAAACAGCCTTCTTCATCTTTCCGTCACCTCCTTTTTAGAATTGAATCAGCTCTTCTCCCCAAATTATAGAAACCTGCGCTGAAAAAATCAAATAATTTTTTGAACTTGACAACCGTTCCAATTTATAATGATACTTTAAAAAAATCATTCGAATTGAAACCTCTCTTTCTTCTCCTTTCATCCTTTGCGTCGTCGCAACGAGAGGAGGGGCGGGATAGGTAATCCACCTTCAACGCTTATCCTTAAAGAAATGGAACAAATACGGGTCTCCCGTTGTCTATAGAACCAGGGGAAGAATAGGTTTTTGATGACAGCTTCTCCCAAGATTCAAAAAGAAATAATCGAAAGCTGCAAGGCAGGGGACGGAAAGGCCTTTGCAGAGATTGTTCTCCACCGCCAGAAAAAGGTGTTCAACATCGCTTACAGAATGTTGGGCAATTCGGAAGAGGCGAAGGATTTGGCCCAGGAAGTCTTTATCTCGGTTTTTGAGTCGATCAAAGATCTGAAGGAGGAGATCAAATTCGATGCCTGGCTCACACAGATTACGCTAAACCACTGTCGGAACCGTTGGAAGTATTTGAAGCGAAGGCAGTATTTCAATTCTGATTCACTGGACGATCCCATCGAGACAGAAGACGGAAGTATGCCAAGGGCCATTTATGATCCTTCTGATAATCCTGAAATCCTCTTCGAAAAGAAGATGATCCAACAATTGATCCAGAGGGGACTTCTGGAACTAAAAGAGGATCAGAGGGAATTACTTGTGCTGAGAGACCTCCAGGGATTTTCTTATCAAGAAATGGGTGAAACCCTTGGCCTTCCCGAGGGGACGATCAAATCGAAGCTCCACAGGGCAAGAATGGACCTGAAAGAGGTATTAGAGAGGTTCTCTCATTAGAGAAAGGAGGAGGGTCTATGGATTGCGAAAAGGTGCGAGATCGGTTTTCCTCCTTGTGGGAAAAGGAGTTGTCGCCCTTTGAGGAGAAGGTCTTCAAGGAGCATCTCTCTTCGTGCCCGAAGTGTAAAAGGGAATTTGAACAATTTGAGAAGACGATGCGATGGCTTCACTCTGTGGGAGAAGTAGAGGTCCCAGAAGGATTTCTGCCCGAACTTTATAAAAAGATAGAAGAGAAAAAAGGGGCCCTCCCGGGCGAGAAGTCCAGAGGAAGATGGTTCCACTTCCCGCT
>Ga0153915_10007144_pt1 | contig 10517 bp, 8 predicted proteins | sample Opewatmetagenome_2_FD_107003 | JGI IMG/M metagenome (GOLD analysis project Ga0153915, IMG submission 107003) | Freshwater wetland microbial communities from Ohio, USA - Open water 3 Core 3 Depth 3 metaG | ecosystem: Environmental > Aquatic > Freshwater > Wetlands | place: USA: Ohio, Lake Erie... | reverse complement strand
GCGCCGAGCGCATGACCGGATGACACCGCGAACCGGCCGCGATTGCCACATCTGTTTCCCGACGTGCGACAGTTCCGCGTCATGCGAGAGGCCAGCGAGATCAGCGGGTATCACGCCCACATTTACTCCGATCCGGAGACGCGCGACACGGTTGGCATCGTGCGCGAGGGCATCGCCGCGAGGTTCACCGTCGAGCTGGGCCGCTGGCACGACAAGCCGGTCGGTCCGCATCCCAAATCGATGTAAAAGGTCGCGTTCGCGCCGGACGAGCTCGCGAGGATCCTGCCGTGGTTGATGCTCAATCGCGCGGGTCTCAGCATCCTCGTTCATCCGCGCACCGGCGACGACGTCGCCGATCACGAGACGAACCCGCTATGGCTCGGCGCGTCTCTGCCGCTCGACATCGAGTTCCTCCGCCAGCACGCCGGCGGCTGACTCGACGAGATCGTGAAGGCCGGCGAGTCTTCTATAGGCGCACCTCGCCGAAGGCGCAACGCAGGCGATCTCGCACAGCGCCATCGAGCCGCGCCGGAGCGACCTAGATGCCGTCGTCGGTGTCCGAGTCCTCGTCGGCGGTCGGGGCGCGACCCTCGCCACCCTCGTTCTCCTTGTCGAGACCGAGGCGGCGGATCATCTTGTAGATCGACATGCGCTCGATACCGGCGGCGCGGGCGGCCGCCGAGATGTTGCCATCGTGGGCCTCGAGGAGCGCCTGCAGGTAGCGGCGGTCGAACTCGTCGACGAGCTTCTGCTTCGCCACCTTGAACGGCACGTCGATGTCGATGTGAGCGAAGCCGTTGCCTTCCTTTTTCGGCGGCGTCTCGAATGCGGCGGCCGGGTGGTTCGGCAGGAGCATCGCGCGCTCGACGGAGTTGCGCAGCTCGCGGACGTTGCCCGGCCACTGGTGGCGCATCGCACGCGACAGGAAGTCATCCGGCAGACGCGGGTCGGGGATGCCCGACGAGACCGACAGCTGGCGGAGGAAGTGCTCGACAAGGACGGGCAGGTCCTCGCGACGCTCGCGCAGTGCGGCGACTTCCAGGCGCGCGACGTTGAGCCGGTAGAACAGGTCCGAGCGGAACGTGCCGCGGTTCACCTCGGCCGCGAGGTCGCGGTTGGTCGCGGCGACGAGGCGGACGTCCGACGCGAAGACCTTCGTGCCACCGAGGCGGCGGACCTTGCGGGTCTCGACGGCGCGGAGGAGCTTGGCCTGGACATCGAGCGGCAGCTCGCCGATCTCGTCGAGGAACAGCGTGCCGCCGTGGGCCATCTCGAACACGCCGGGCGTGGACTTCACGGCGCCCGTGAACGCACCGACCTCGTGACCGAACAGCTGCGCTTCGAACAGCTGCTCGGGGATGGCGGAGCAGTCGAGCACGACGAACGGCTCGTTGCGGCGCGGCGAGCACTGATGAATCGCGTCGGCGATGAGCTCCTTGCCCGTGCCGGTCTCACCCTGGATCAGGACGGTCGCGTCGGACTGCGCGAACCGGTTGATCAGCTCGAACAGGTGGCGCATCGCCGCGCTGCCGCCGATCAGGTTGTGGAGGCGCGCCTCGTTCCACAGAGGCATCGCCACGGCGTCATCCAGCGGGTCGAACTTGATCGCGCTCTTGCCGACCTGGATGGTCGAGCCCGGGGCGATGAACGCGTCGACGATGCGGACGCCCTTGACGTACGTGCCGTTCGTCGAGCCGAGGTCCTTGAGCCGGTAGCCTTCGGCCTGGAGCCTGAGCTCGCAGTGCAAGCCCGACACCTTGCCGTCGGTCAGGTTGAGGTCAGCGCCGACGCGACCGATCTGGATCGTCTGCGATGCCAGCTCGATCACCTTGCCTTGGTCGACACCGGCGACGACCTCGAGGCGGCAGCGGCGAACGTTCACGGTCCGCGGCAGGCCTTGGAAAGACGTCACCCAGGTCGGGGTCTCGAGGTCAGAACCTTCCACGATTTCTTGAGAACGTACCACGCTCATCGCACTGCTCCTGCGATCCGGACATGACCGTTGTCACCGACGCGGATCTCGTCGATGCGGTAAGTGGGGTCGATGACGGCCTCGAAGACCGTGTAATCGATGCTCGGGTCGTGATCGTCGTCCTGGGTCCGCACGGTCGCGGGGACGACGTGGTTGCCTTCATGGGTGACGAGCTCGACGGTGGTCCCGACCTTCACGGTCTTGACGAACGCGCGCGGAACGGAGAACCGGATGACGAGCTGCTGCGGGTCGAACACGCGGGCGATCGGCTCACCGCGACGCGCGGCCTGACCTTCCTTGACCTTGACGACCGAGAGGACGCCGTCGAGCGGAGCCGCGACCTTCGCCTTCGCGAGCTGGCCCTCGAGGTCGGCGATCTGGGCCTGGGCCTGCTTGATCTGACCCGAGGCAGCGTAGCCGTCGGCGCCGAACTGGCCGGCCTCGGCCATCACGTTGCGATACGACTCGGGAGCGGCGGCACCGGTGCGGATGAGCCGCTGCTCGAGGTTCGCGCGGCGGCGAGCGTTCGCGTAGGCGGCACCGGCGCGAGCGGCTTGGCCCTTCGCAGCGTCGAGCTGGCCCTTGGCCTGGTCGAGATCGTGCTTCAGCTTGGTGTCGTCGAGCTCGGCGACGATGTCACCGCTCTTGACGACCATGCCGTTGCGAGCCTGAAGCTTCATGATGTTTCCGTCGAACGCTGCGGTGATGACCTTGGAGACGCGAGAGGAGACGACACCGACGAACTCGGGCGCCTTCGGAGCTTCCGCCTGGGGCGGTGCGTAGACCGCCTCCGTCGGATCAGGCTCGCTGGGCGCTGTTTCGTGCGCTGCGCAGGCTGCTATGAGCGGGAGCAGGGTTGCGAACAGCGAATGCGGCTTCATAAGGGAGCTCCGAGCTGGGGGAGGATGAAGTTGACTGCGAGGCGGCGAGGAGTTGCGAGAACAGACCGCCGCGCGCGGCGAGGTCGTTGTAGCTGCCCTGCTCGACGACGCGACCCTTGTCCATGACGACGATCAGGTCGGCGTTGCGGATCGTCGACAGGCGATGCGCGACGGTGATGCGCGTGCAGCGGAGGCGCTCGAGGTTCTCGATCACCTTCGCCTCGGTCTGGTTATCGAGGGCGCTGGTCGCCTCGTCGAGCAGCATCAGCGTCGGGTTGCGGAGGATCGAGCGGGCGATCGCGACGCGCTGGCGCTGGCCACCCGAGAGCGAGCCACCACCGTCCGAGACGACCGTGTCGTACGTCATCGGCATCTCGGCGACGTCGTCGTGCAGGCACGCGAGCTTCGCGGCCTGGGCGATGCGATCGAGCGGCGCGTTCGGCGAGCCGAGAGCGATGTTCTCGCGCATCGTGCCGCCGAAGATGAACGGGTGCTGCGGGACGACACCGATCTGCTGGCGCACCGCGCGGAGGTCCATCTCGTGGAGCGGCTTGGCGTCGTACGCGATGTCACCCTTCGTCGGCTTGTAGAGACCCGAGAGGAGGTTGAGCAGCGTCGATTTTCCGGAGCCCGAAGGTCCGACGAGCGCGACCGCGGCGCCGGGCGGGATGTCGAGCGAGACGTCCTGGACGACGAGCGGGGCCTGCTCGCCGTACTTGAACGAGAGGTTCTTGACGGTGACGTGACCGCGGAGGCGCGGCGGCAGCACGGCGGTGTCGCGATCCTGCTCGACCGAGCTCTGGAGGACGTCGTCGATGCGGTCCATGTGGCTCTTGACCAGCTGCAGCTCGAGCGCGCTGCCGACGAGGGCCGACAGCGGGCCGAACAGCGACGTCGCGAGCGAGTTCATCGCGAGCATCATTCCCATCGTCATCTTGCCGGTCATGACGCTCGTCGCGCCGATCGTCAGGATGAGCATCGGGCCGAGCGAGGCGACGGCGCCGCGGAGGCCATCGACGTATGCCTGGGCGCGAGCACGGCGCATCGTGACGTTGAGCTCGTCGGTGTAGAGGTTGCTCCACTTCTCCAGGCCGAGGCGCTCGGCGCCGGCGCACTTGAGCGTCTCCATGCCGCCGAGCAGCTGGACCATGTAGCTGTGCGCCTTGGCCTGCTTGTCGAGGCTCGACGCGAGCAGGCGCTGGAACGTCGGGCGTGCGCACAGGAACACGAGCGCCTCGGCGGCGGACATCGCGATCGTGATCACGCCGAGCATCGGCGAGACGTAGAAGATAACGATCGCGTAGAGCAGGACGAACAGGCCGTCGATGACCGCCGAGAGCGACTTGCTCGTCACGATCTCGCGGACCGTGCCGTTCGAGTCGACGCGCATCATCAGGTCACCCGTCGAACGGCGCTGGAAGAACGAGAACGGCAGCGACACCATGTGGTCGAGGAAGCCGAGCGTCATCCGCGTGTCGAGCGCGATGCGGAGGTGGAGGAGGAGATGCGAGCGGACGAGCTCGGAGATCAGGTTGAACGCGACCATGCCGCCGATCGCCGCGAGGCAGACGTACAGCAGGTGGTAGTCGCTGCGCGGAACGACGCGGTCGATGATCATGCCGGTCATCAGCGGCAGCGCGAGCGCGATCAGGCGCAGCGCGAGCGACACGACGATGACGCGCGAGAACAGACCCTTCTCGGAGAGCAGCTCGTCGACGTAGCGCTTGAGGCGGCCCTTCTCGGCCTTCACCTTCGTGAAGCGCGGGGTGACCGTCAGCTCGATCGCGACGCCGGTGAACGCCTTCGCGAACTGCGCCAGCGGCACGTCGCGCGGACCGGTCGCCGGGTCGACGATGCGAACGCCGTCCTTGACGACGCGATCGAACACGACGAAGTGATTGAACTCCCAGTGCAGGATCGTCGCCGCCTTGAGCAGCTTGATCTGCGAGATATCGACCTTGATGCCGCGGCCGGCGAGGCCGTACTTCTCCGCGGTGTCGAGGATCGACTTCGCGCTCACGCCGTCGCGGCCGATGCCCATCGCCTCGCGGACCTCGGCGAGCTTCACCTCGCGGCCGTGATAGGCCATCACCATCGCGAGCGACGCGGCGCCGCAGTCCGTCCACTCCAGCTGCTGGATGAACGGGACCGCACGCTTGCCCTTGAGGAAGCCGAGCTTGCGAAGTGCCGGGAAGCTCTCTGCCACTGCCTTGTTGTTCGTGGTCATGGTCATCTCCTCAGGGCAGGTACTTCTCGAGGGAGGGCAGCAGCGTGACGATGAAGCGCTTCGACTCGACGCGCACCTCGGTCTTCGCCGGCATGCCCTGATGGAAGTTGTAGGTCTGGCCCTTCGCGCGGAAGGTCCGCTTCGGCAGCGAGGCCTTGACGACCACGAACGAGCCGCCGTCGGTGGGGAGCTTCAGGGAGTCGGCGAGCTCGGCGCCGAGCATGCGGCGAACCTCGGCGGCGCCGATCACGTCGCGGCCGACGTTGTAGATCTTTGCCTGCTCGCGGGTCTTCTCGTAGCCGAGCAGATCGATCTGGAGGTTCTGACCTGCGTGCAGGCGAGGACGATCGCTGCCCGGCAGGAACGCCCACATCTCCGGCTCCGTGCCCGGCGCGACGATCGTGAGGATCGGTGCGCCGAACTCGAGCGAGATACCGCTGCGGATCCGGACGTCGGAGACCGTGCCGTCCTGCGGTGCGCGAACGGTGCGCTGCGCGAGGGCATCTTCGGCGCGCTTGGCCTGCGACTGCGCGGTGATCAGCGACTTGCGGATCGTCTCGTCGGCGGGATCGAACAGATACTGATCGAGCGCCGACTCGAGCTCCGTGCTCGCCTGGCGGAGATCCGCCTCTTCCTTGTCGGCCTTGAGACGGACGAGCAGGTCGCCCTTGTGGACCTGCTGGCCCGACATCACGAACACCTTGTCGACGGTGCCCGGCGACGGCGACGTCACCGGCGTACCGTTGAAGATCACGACGCCGGTGCCGGTCGAGTAGGTCGGCACCTCGACGTACGTCGCGAACGCGAGGCCGATGATGATCGCGGCGACGAGCACGTGGTACGTGCGGCGGACCCAGCCCGGCGAGAGCTCGGTGACGACGCCCTCCTGGCCGCGCTTGCGATGGTTCTCGAGCGCCTCGGGACGATAGAGCGACTTCTTGTCGGCCTCCGCCTCGGTGCGGCGCTGCAGGTGCTGGACGACGAGGTGATGCATGATCGCTGCGCTCTCGCGGGCGAGCGCTGCCATCGTCACCTGATCGATCATGTTGAACGCGGGCTGGCGCGGGTTGCGCTGCAGCTGGACGACCGCGATCGTCTCGCTCACCGTCGCGATCGGCAGGTAGGCGACATGCGTCGCGACGAGCGCGCGGCGCGAGCGGGCGACGGCGACGATCGGCTGCGTGTCCTTCGGCAGCTCGTCGTTCGCGCCGAGCGAGTGCAGGCCGTCCGGACCGCTGTAGATGATGAGGACCGAGAGCGCGCTCGAGAGATCGGCGAACGCTTCACGGAGCAGACGATCGGCGCCGGCGAGGTCCGCCTGCAGCGCGAGGCGGCGCAGCCAGTCATAGACCGGCGGAGCGAGCTCGGGCGGCAGCGGCAGCGCGTGCGGGTCGAACGACGCGCCACCTTCGAACTGCACGAACGGAGGCGCGACCGGCGCACCGGCGACCGGCGCGGGCGTCTGCACCACCGGCGCGGCCGGTAGCGGCTTGACCGTGCTCTGCGACGGGTTGCGCGAGATGGTGGGCTGCTTGGTGGCTGCCTTCGCCTTGGGCGCGGACGTGAGGATCGAGTCCGACGTCGGCGCCGACCGCGACCGGCGGGGCTGCGTCTTCTCGATCGTCAGAGCATCGGGAGGCAGGAACGTCGGCGAATCTGCTGCCGGTCCCCACGCCGTTGGTTCGATGCGCATGTCGACCCTAAGAGCAACCGCCTTGCCATCGCCCCGGCAGTCGTAACCCCTCGAACCGCCGGCCAAAACGGCCTGTCACCCGGGGGTGGGAGTGACAATGCGTAACCCGGAGTATGCGAGTCCCCGGGTCTTCAAATCGCTGTCTACACGGGGACTCGCAGGGTTGGCGATCGGCATGGCGGCTGCTCTAGCGGCCAGCCATGCGTGCATTCCTTCTCGGAGCGATCCTGTTCGCCGCATCGATCGCGGATGCCCGCCCTCACCGCACGCGCGTCGCCCAGAGTGAAGACGCGCCGGCCGAAGGCGACGCGACGAATGATCGCGATCAAGAAGAAGAGAGCGATGGTCCGGAAGCGCAGGCCGCTCTTCCGATCAAGATCGACGATCTGATCGAGGTCGCGGTTCGCCTCGCGCCGGACCTCGCGCGCGCTCGGATCGATCGCGTCACCGCGAACTACGCGGCCGAAGGTGAGCGTCGTGCCCAGGCGTGGATCGCCAGCGCGACCACCGAGGCCAAGCGCAGCGCGCTCGCGGATGATGTCGAGGCGCCGCCGTACTCCGTCGTCGGTGAGAACAAGATCGGCGGCGGCGTCGGCCTCGGTCGTAACCTGCCGACGGGCGGCAACATCCAGCTCGAGGCTGGCTTCGACCGCACGGTGTCCGAGTACAACATCGTGTCGCGGCTGCACCAGGCGAAGGAGCAACAGCAGGCGCCGGCGGGTACGGACGCGAACGGCACCCCCTACGACTTCCTGCAGCGCAACACCGCGTCGCTGCGTGCGACGTTCAAGCAGCCCCTGGCGCGTGGGTTCGGCCCGTCGGTGGCGCTCGCGCCCGAGCGGAAGGCCGACCTCTATGCGAGCGAGGCGACGATCAAGGCGCAGCTCGCGGCCGAGGAGATGATTCGCGATCTCGTCGTCGACTACTGGGACCTCGCCCAGAAGTCGTACGAGCTCGATGTCCGCAACAAGTCTCTCGATCTGGCCCAGAAGCAGGACCAGCTGACGCACGAGCAGATGCGCGCGGGCTCGGTGCCGTCGACGGCGCTCAACGCGGTGACGTACGAGATCCAGATCCGACAGGAGGCGGTGCTCCGCGCACAGCTCGAGCTCGAGCAGAAGTCTCTGGATGTGCGCCGGAAGGCGGGCCTCGAGCTCGGCCGCCGCGACGTCCTGCTCCGCCCCGGCGAGAAGTTCGACATCGGCGACGACGACTTCGATGTCGACGAGATGCTCCAGCGCAGCCACGCCGCGAACCGCAAGCTCGCGACCGTCCAGCTCGAGAAGAAGATCGCGGATGTCGACGTCGATGTCGCCGACAGCCAGACCAAGCCCCAGCTCGACCTGACGTTCTCGGGAGCCGTGATGGGCAACGGCGACAACGCCGGCGATTCCGTCGGCAAGATCGGTGACAGCTACGAGGTCTCGGTCGGGCTCTCGCTGTCGTTCGAGCTGTCGAGCGCGGCGCGCAAGTCGCGTGACGCCGCCCGTGCGAAGCGCCGCCGCCTCGACGTCGACCGCGACGACCTGATCCGTCAGATCGATACGCAGGTCGTCGCCGCGGTGCACCAGGTCACGGCGGCCCGGACCCGCGTGGCGCTCGCCGACAAGGCCATCGTCGTCGCCGAGGAGAACGTTCGCGCGGAGCGTGCGAGCTTCATGGTGGGTCGCACGACCAACTTCCAGGTCATGCAGAGGCAGAGCGAGCTCATCGAGGCGAATCTCCGCCGCGGCCAGGCCGTCGCCGATTACCACAAGGCTGTCGCGCAGCTGCAGTTCCTCAGCGGCGACATCCTCGAGCAGTACCGCGTGAATGTCCGCCCTCGTGGGGACCGGAAGTAGTCCATGCATCCCCGGGTAGACATCGTGTCGCCGACGAATTGCTCAAGCATCGAGATCCTTTGCGGCACGACCTCGGCACGCGGGCTGCTTTGGAGGTTCACCATGCGCACCACCCGACTCACCCTCACGGCAATGCTTTGCTCCGCTGTGGCGGCCTGCGTGTCGCCGATCGGCGAGCGCGAGCACGACGGCGTTGGCCCCGACGCAGGCGTCGACGGCTCGACCGCCACCGGCGCATGTGCCGACCTCAAGATCGTCACGATGAACCTGACGGTGTCGGGCTCGTCCAACTTCAACAACCTGCCCACCACGTGCTGGAAGCTCAACGGCAAGCTCGTCATCACCGGCCCGGCCGTGACGAGCGTCGCCAAGCTCGGCGACCTCCGCGAGGTCAACGACCTCGAGATCAACGATGCCGACATCACGACGTTCGACACGAAGGCTCCGGTCGACGTCACCGGTGACATCTACATCCACGCCAACGACAAGCTCACCGACATCACCAACGTCGCCGCCAAGAGCACGGTCAAGAGCATCCGCGTCGAGGACAACGCCGCGCTCACGAAGCTCGGCGGCCTGTCGAAGGTGAACGTCGTCAGCGGTGCGACCTCGGTCGCGAACAACCTCAAGTTGACCAGTGTCGACCTCGGCTCGGCGCAGCGCCTCGAGGGCGGCCTGTCGGTCACCGACAACGGCGCGCTCGGCACGATCACGCTGACCGCGATGCAGTCGGTCGGCAACCTGACCATCGCGCGCAACCCGGTGCTCTCGAACATCGGCTCGATGTCGGCGATGACGAACATCCACGGCACGTTCACGATCGATGACAACGATGCGCTGATCACGCTGAGCACGCTCGGCACCGGCGTGACGATCGATCTCGGTCTCGTCATCTCGAACAACCTCAAGCTCGCCGACACCGGCCAGCTCCAGCACGCGAGCCGGATCTTCGGGGCCATCGCCGTGACCAGCAACTCGGCGCTCGATGTCTCGCTCGGTCACGACATCGGTTGCTGCGTCGCCAGCGCCGGCTTCACCGCGGCCAACAACAAGACCACGCAGTGCGACGGGCAGCACTACTGCCTGCAGACCCAGCAGAACTGCTTCCACTGAGAACCCCGTTTTCTCGTCGAGTCGAGGAGTCCCACCATGCACGCCATCCTCCGCAACCTCGCAGTCGTCGCCTCCACGCTGCTCGCCGCATCGGCAGCAGACGCCAAGCCCCGCCGCGTCGTCGTCCTCGACTTCGACGGCCCACGCCAGCTCGCCGACAACGGCCGGTCGGCCGTGATGTCGGTGCTCGGTGACCAGTACAACATCGTCGCGACGAAGAACTGGGACTCGGCTCGAGCGCGCGCCTCGGGTCGCGGCCCGCAGCAGTGGCGCCAGGCCTCGAAGCAGGCCGGTGTCGATGCGGTGATCGAGGGCTGGGTGCAGTCGGAGGGCCGCCATCACGTGTTGACGATCGCGGTTCGCGACGCGGCGACGGGGAACGAGATCGACACGCTCTCGGTCCGCATCAAGGACAGCGGCGTGACGCCGGAAGCCGGTCACAAGCTCGCGGCGCAGCTCGACGACCTGCTCGGCTGGATCGACGGCGACATCAGCGCGGAGCCGACGCCGAGCCTGCCAGACGTGCGGACGATGCGGCCGATGCTCGGTGCGCATGACCCGAGCAAGGATCGCGCTCGCGCCTCGGATGACAGGGACGACGACGAGGCCGAGACCGACGAGGACGAGGCACCAGTGCGGACGCGCCACCACAGGAAGCACCGCAAGGTGAAGCGCGTCGACACCGACGAGGACGAGGCGCAGGACGAGACGCCGGCGGCGAAGGACGACGATGACTCGGAGACATCCGAGAAGGCGGAGAAGTCCAGCAAGGCGGACAGGTCCGAGGCCT
>Ga0153915_10007143_pt1 | contig 10518 bp, 5 predicted proteins | sample Opewatmetagenome_2_FD_107003 | JGI IMG/M metagenome (GOLD analysis project Ga0153915, IMG submission 107003) | Freshwater wetland microbial communities from Ohio, USA - Open water 3 Core 3 Depth 3 metaG | ecosystem: Environmental > Aquatic > Freshwater > Wetlands | place: USA: Ohio, Lake Erie... | reverse complement strand
GACCTCGAGGTGCCTCTACCCCTGCCGCGAGAGGAATACCTGCGTGATTTCCAGTTGGATGAGTCGAAGCGCGAGTTCGACGAGTTGCTTTCGCGGGCAAGGGAAGTTACGGAACTGGGTCCTTCTGAGAGCCGCGAACAGGCATACGAGCGCGTCGGGCACTACGTAGTCGACCGCTGCGACGTGTTGATCGCCTTGTGGGACGGTGAGGGCTCGCGCGGTCAGGGCGGAACCGCTGAGATCGTAGAGTACGCGCGAGACCAGGACGCGCCGCTCATCTGGATCAGTACCAAGCTGCAACACGACCTGACCGAAGAGCTAGAGAGCGGCCTCAGACGGGAACGATGTCGCCGCTTATGGGAGATGCTCCGCCGGCCAAGGGCGAGTCTGCGCAGCACGACGAAGGGGCAGCAGGTAGCTGAGGAGCCGGAAAGTGGCCAGAGCGAGGAAAGACGCCGGCGACGAGAGGAATGCCGAGCGGAGAGGGTGCGCCGACTGAAGGGAACGCTGCGTCAACTCGGCGAATATAACCGTGGCAAGATTGCTCAGGAGCAGTTTAGGCAAGAGGTTCGCCAGCAGGAAGGCCAGGCGGCGACGGCCGCCGAACTTTCGCGCGTGGACGCGCTGTTGGCGCGATCGTTCTCAGACTGGGTGTTGCCACACTACGTGAGGGCCGACTTACTGGCTCAGCGCTACCAGACCTGGTATTACGCGCTCGGCAATGCCCTATTTCTCCTCGCGGCCGCAGCGGTGGCGGCGGCTGCGAGCCAATTCCTCTTTGTGCCGGAGACGCCGGAGTTGGTGTGGATCGAAGTCGGGCTGATGCTTGGCCTGCTCGCCATAGTGGGGATCGGCCGGGGGTGGCGGTTCCACGACCGGTGGCTCTCCTACCGGTTCTTGGCGGAAAGGTTCCGTTCTGCCCTTTTTCTCGCCGCATCAGGTCTGGGCAGTCGGCGGGAAGGCCTCGAAGGGGTCTACCTTGGGCATCCATCCGAAGAATGGCTTCGCCGGGCTTTTGCCGAGGTATGGAAGCAGCGGCCGAAAGTTGGGGTAACCGAATCTGGTGTGGAAGGGTTCCGGCGGTTTCTGGCCGAGGCCTGGATAGAGGATCAGATCGGCTATCACAGCAAGATGAGCCCAAAGTACTACCGGCGCCATCACCGGCTTACTCGGATCAGTGAGCTGCTCTTTGTTGCTACCGTCGCCGCGGCTGTGCTGCACGCGTTTGGCGTCACGGGCCATGCAACGCCCGGTTCATTGTCGTGGGCCACGTTGTTCGTGCTTCTCGCAGTTGCGCTGCCGGCGTTGGGGGCTGGCATCTATGGCATACGAACCCAAAGAGAGTACTTGCGGAACTCCGAGCGCTTCGAACGCATGGCCCACTATCTCAAGGACATCAAGACGCGGATGGAGGCCGCCCCGAACATGGACACGGTTCGACAAATAGCGGCGGAAGCTGAGGACCTCATGCTTGACGAAAACCGCGACTGGTTCGTGGTGATGAAATTCCATCCCTTCGAGTTGAACGTGTAGCTGCAGGGCCCCCGCAATGGCTCACGACGTTTTCATCAGCTACGCGTCAGAGGACAAGATCACGGCCGATGCGGTATGTGCCAGGCTGGAATCCCACCGCATAAGGTGCTGGATCGCTCCCCGCGACGTCCTGCCCAGCATGGACTACTGTCAGGCGCTGGTGGAGGCGATAAAGCAAAGTCGACTGGTGGTCCTAGTCTTCTCGGCCCGCTCGAATGACTCAGCCCACGTGAAGAGAGAGGTGGAGCGGGCGGTGGCCAAAGGCATCCCCATCCTTCCCTTCCGAATAGAAGACGTTACCCCTTCCTCGTCTCTGGAGTTCTTCATCGCCGACGCCCATTGGCTGGACGCTCTGACGCCACCTCTCGAAAGGCACCTCGAGCGTCTCGCCGAGACGGTGGAATTGCTCCTGTCGAGGGCCGGTACACTACCAGTCGTCAGTCAGAAGCCAGAAGGTGAAGGCGGAGCACCTGAGACCGAACGCGAACCCAAGTGGCAAACGGGCCTCGAGTGGAGCATTTTGTGGGCGGAGATCGCTCTGCGCGACTACGAGTGGGTGTTTTCCGATCATCGAACCACCCAGACTTTGCAGCGACTGGTGACGGACGCCCGGGAGGCGATAAGGCGAAAGGACGAAACCAATGGGCGTCGGTTGGAAGCGGAGATCGACAAGACTCTAGAGGATGAGTTCAAGGGGTTGATGATCCTGCTCTACGCCGAGATGCGCTGCATGAACATGTATTTGGGGTCGGGAAAGCGCAGTCAGATTCGATTGCTGATCGAGGAGATCTGCGACGCCATTAGGGCCCGTGAGGATGTATCCAAGACTAGTGATAAGGTGGAGCAACTGGCAGAGCTGCTCAAGGAAACCAGAGACATCGGCCCGCCAACAGAGCCGAGAGAACGGCCGACGTTTCTCCGTCCAGGTGGGGGTGTCGAGCCCGGCCGAGAACCAGAGGCGGGGGAACGGCGGATGCTTTCCCGGCCACCTGGGCGTTTCGAGCGCGAGGCCGCGCCGCGCCTGGACAGCCTCCATTTCACGGTAACCGCGCCCCGCGTCGTACAACCCAAGGATCGGTTCGTAATCAACGTTTGGGCTCACCTCGGTCGTCAAAGAGACTCAGTCATGCGCCAGGCGCGGGAAGCGGCTGGCGGGGAGATTCTCGCTCAGCCCAAGGGCCCGTTCGAGGTTGCGAGGGGCACTCTCCTCTCGGTTCAGGTAAAGATCGAGGGGATTATGGTCGAGGAGCTTGAAGATACCGTGCTATGGTCGGGGGAGGTCGCGAACGCGACGTTCGCTGCAACCGTTCCGGACCGCACCCGAAAGGGGCGCAGACTTGGTGCTGCAACCATACGAGCCGGCGGCCTGCGGATCGCTCAGATTCCGTTCGTGATCACAGTCGGCCGAGTGTCTGACCCTGCAACGGTCTCAGAGGAAGGCGAGCCTCTTCGCAAGGCGTTCGCTTCCTACGCCAGCGCCGATCTAGATGAAGTCCTGGATCGGGTCCAGGGCATGCAGAAGGTAGCACCGCAGCTGGAAGTCTTCCTTGACGTGCTTTCGCTTCGCTCTGGTGAGGACTGGGCGAAGAGACTCTGGAAGGCTATTCCGGAGCATGACGTTTTCTACCTCTTCTGGTCCATTAGCGCTAGCCAGTCTGGGTGGGTGGAGAAGGAATGGCGGTGCGCACTTAAGACCAGGGGTCTTGATTTCATTGACCCGGTGCCCCTTGTTTCGCCGGAGTTGGTGCCCCCACCGCGCGAGTTGGCAAAGAAGCACTTCAACGACTGGACACTCGCTTTGAAGCGCGGGGAGAGACAGGCGTAAGGTGACTAGAGCACGGAATCGCTGTGGGGCGCTGGGCTTGGCACATCTAGGCCAGAAGGACGTTCGTCATGGCACATGACGTTTTCATCAGCCACGCGGCAGAGGACAGAACGGCCGCCAACGCGGTATGCGCCACGCTGGAAGCCAACCGCATACGGTGCTGGATCGCTCCCCGAGATGTCCTGCCAAGCGTCAGGTGGGCTGACGCGATCGTTGAGGCCATCAACGAGAGCCGCATCATGGTACTGGTGTTCACGTCTCATTCGAACAATTCCGATCAGGTGATGAGCGAGGTCGAGGCAGCCGTCAACAAGGGGATCCCCATACTCCCGCTAAAGATAGAGGACGTGCCGCTCACGCGGTTCATGCAGTTCCACATTGCCAAGCGACACTGGCTGGACGCGCTGACCCCACCCCTGGAAAGGCATCTTCAATACCTCGCCGAGACAGTACAGGTGCTGCTCGCGAGAATCGGGGATCGAGACCAAGTGGTCGTGGAGGCGGGGGCCGCCGAAGCAACGGCGGCCGCGCAGCCCACGGTGGAGAATGGGTCACAGACGCCAGCGCCGGCCAGGAAGGCACCGGAGCGCGGGGCAGTCGCGCGATGGGGTAGCCAGCGCACCGTGTTGCTTGCCGCGGTCTCCCTGGGCCTCGCGGGAGTGGTGGCACTGATTCTGTTCCTGGTGGTGAGGTCGTTTGGAGGCGGTGAGGGCGCTGTGGTAGTAGTCCCGACATCTACACGGCCGCCGCCCTTGGTGACAGCGACGATGCCAGCGACATCGACCTTAGAGGCGCCCGAGTTGGGGACCTACAGTGGCACTACCTCACAAGGGAGATCCGTCGAGTTCGACGTCATCGAGGGGAGCCGGGCGATAGGTCGCATCAAGATCGATGTGGAAGGCGAATGTCCGCTACCGACCGGAGGCGCCGGGCCGCAGCCGACGGGGTGCACGTGTGAGGTCAAACAGGAGACCAAGATGACCAAGCCCTGGCCCATCGCCGACACCGGGTTCTCGTACGCCCCGGGCGATTTTGAGTTCTCAGCAGTGTTCGATTCCTCAACGACGGCCAGCGGTTTCGTGCGCGTCCACACCTCGGGTGGGGCACAGGCCCCCTGCAGCTCCGACCAAGTGACGTGGACCGCCTCGCTTGAGCAGGTCGGACGCGCTTCCCCCGGTGCGCTAACCCCATTCGTTTCACCCAGTGCCACCGCGGTATCGTCGGCCAGCGCGGGCGGCCCGTCGGGTGCACTTCACGAGGGACCATGGCCACGGTTCTGGCTTACGCTCCCTGATGTTCCGCCCGACTCCTGGAGTACTTCGGTGCCGCGCGGGATGAACGTGTACCAAACGGCTTTTGTGTCATGGCAGGATCCAGCAATCGGGAGCTGGCTGGCTGATCCGCAGTCTGCTCTGCCGGACGGGGAATACTATCTCTACCTGCTAAGAGGAGCGACTGCGGACGCACCGAAGGGAGCAAAGGTCTCCGTATCTGTCACAATCCATGACCCAGATTCTGTGGTGGGGATTGGAGTCGACCAAGGCACCTTTACTATACGGGAGGACGGCACCTGGCAAGGACACACCCAAGTGTTCCCCGATGATATCGGTCGGAGCACATACACCCTGCAGATGGAGATTCGTTCAGCAGACAACGAGCTGCTGCTGAGGGCCTCGCTCACTATCAGTCCAGAGTAATGCGCGAGCACGCCGCAAACGAATTGCCAGAGTAAGGTCGCTTTCAGCAGTGGAGTTCGCCACCGTGGAAGGAGTCGTGCCGGAAGGCCACAACTTGATGCTGGAGGCGAGAAGAGGCCGTTCGCAATGGCACATGACGTCTTTATCAGCTATGCGATAGAGGACAAGCCGACCGCAGATGCAGCGTGCGCCACACTGGAAGCGCGGCGCATACGGTGCTGGATCGCTCCCCGCGACGTCCTGCCTGGCATGGACTACGCTCAGGCGCTGGTAGAGGCCATCAACCAGAGTCGCGTTATGGTCCTGATCTTCTCGGCCCGATCCAATCACTCACCCCACGTGCGGCGAGAGGTGGAGCGGGCAGTGAGCGCGGGCATCCCCATACTTCCCTTCCGGATAGAGGACGTGTCTCCCTCCCCATCTCTGGAGTACTTCATCGCCACTGCCCATTGGCTGGACGCTCTGACCCCGCCGCTTGAGCGGCACCTTAAGCATCTGGCCGAGACGGTGAAACTGCTGCTGGCGAGAATCGCCAAGCCAGAGCCGGTGTTTGATGAGGCGGAGACTCCTGAAGCGACGGGAACCGCGGGGCCGGGTGTAGATGAGACGATGCACGGGCCGACACACCTCCGGGAGGCCTACGAGATTCCCAAGCGGTTGGGTACCCCCCACGCCTTCGCACGACTTGCCGTGGTCTTCGGGATCGCAGCGGGAGTGGTGGCAGTCATCTTCATCCTCCTAACACTCTTCTCCGGTGACGGGGATAACGGGTCCGGCTTCGCCGTCTTTCCATCGGCACCCAAAGGGAGCACCCCGACGGTCACGCCGGCTCATCCCGCATTTGCGGCCGCGACGGCGCGGCCATCAGCTACAGCGGCGCGTACCGCACGGGTATCGCCCACGGCAGCACCAATCTTAACGGTCGCACCAGCTGAACGTGTGCCAAAGGTGCTGTGGCGTTTCAAGACAATTTACTCGCTCTTGGCCTCCCCTCCCGTAGTGGTTGACGAGGTAGCTTATGTCGGCGACTCCAGGGGCGTCTACGCCCTGGACGCCGCCACGGGGGAGGAGCGCTGGCACCTCGACGCTGGCGCTTGGGTCTCCGCCATGTCGTTGACGGACAGCGTGGTCTACGTCGGCGGCAACGACGTAGACGCCGGCGCATACTACATCTACGCCCTGGATGACGCGACGGGGGAGGAGCGCTGGCGCTTCCAGACGGGAGGCAAGATCGCTTCTCCCGCGGTGGCGAACGGTATCGTCTACGTCGGCAGCGATGACAACTATGTCTACGCCCTGGACGCCGCCACGGGCAAGTGGCTCTGGCGCTTCAAGGCGGGCTTCGAAGGCGATGTCGTCGGCTTCTCTGTCCCAGTCGTGGCGGATGGCGTCGTCTACATCGGCGGCGCCGACGAGTACGTGTACGCCTTGGACGCCGGCACGGGGGAGCTCCGCTGGCGACACCAGATGAGCGACCGGATTCCGGATCTGGCGGTGGCCGAGCGGGTAGTCTACGTGAGTGGCTGGATGAGCGGCCTGCACGCCCTTGAGGCGGGGAGCGGAGAGCAGCTGTGGGTCTTCGGAGGTGGGATGATCGGCCCTGCGGCGGTGGCCGACGACGTGGTCTACGTCGGGAGCAACGACGGCGCCTATTCTGTGGATGCCGCCACGGGGGAGGAACGCTGGCTCTTTAAGGCGAAGGGCTGGGCTGCGTCACCGGCCGTGGCGGAGGGCGTGGTCTACGTCACCAGCGAGGTCATCGCTGGCAACGAGTATTACATCTACGCCCTGGATTCGGCCACGGGGGAAGAGCGCTGGCGCTTCCAGACGGGCGGCACGATCTCCTCCCCCGCAGTCGCTAATGGGATCGCCTACATCAGCAGCGGCGACGGCTACCTCTATGCCCTGGACACGACCACATTGGAGCAGCGCTGGATCCCAGAGCGCCCGACTGAGTCCGGGCCCTGAAGGTAGTGCTAGATGCCAGGCAGGTGGGCGCCATTGCTCCGGGATGTTGCCGAGCGGTGTCAAGGACGGCCGTCCATGGGACAAGAGATAGGTTCGCACTATGGCACATGATGTCTTCATCAGCCATTCGGCCAAGGATAGGACGACGGCCAACGCCATATGCGCGACCCTAGAAGCGAAGGGAATTCGATGTTGGGTCGCTCCGCGTGATGTCTTGCCGGGCCGGAGGTGGGCCGAGGCGATTGTTGACGCGATAGAAGAGGCCCGGGTGATGGTGTTGGTGTTCTCGTCGAGCTCAAATGGCTCTCAGCAGGTCTGGAGTGAGGTTGAGGTGGCGGTCAACGCCGGAGTCGACATACTGCCGTTTCGCATAGAGGATGTGCCCCTCACGAAGTTCATGCAGTTCCACATCGCAAACCGGCACTGGCTGGATGCCTTAACGCCGCCGCTTCGGAAGCATCTTAAGGGCCTCGCAGAGAAGGTGGAGAAGCTGCTGTCCACAACTGGGGAACCGGAGCAGGTGGCTGTGGAGGTGGAGGCTCCTGAAGCAGCGGGGACCGCAGAGCCGACGATCGATGAGGTGACGCATAGGGCAACGTCACCCGCCGACGCATATCGCACCGTCAAGCGGTGGGGTAGCCGCCACCCCGCTATACGACTTGCCGTGGTCCTCGGGGCCGCGGTGGGAGCGGTGGCAGCCATCTTAGTGCTTGTAGTGCTGTTATCTGGTGGCGGCGATAACGGTTCCGGCTTCGTGATTTTCCCATCAACGCCCGAAGGGAGCACCTCGACGCTCGTGCCGGGGCATCCCACATCTGCGGCCACGGCGCCGCGGCCATCAACTACAGCGGCGCGTACGCCGCTTCCCTCGCCGACGCCCTCCTCCACCTCAACGTCGGGAACGGCGGGACCGGCTGTTGAACGCTCGCCGAAGCTACTCTGGCGCTCCGAGATCTGGACACCAGGGGTGCACACGTCTCCTGCGGTCGCTGACGGCGTCGTGTATTTCGCCGCGCATGATCAGAACGTCTACGCCTTGGACGCGGCCACCGGGGAAGAGCGCTGGCGTTTCCAGACGGGTGGCCTGGTGTACTCGTCCCCGGCGGTAGTAGAAGGTGTGCTGTACATTGGCAGCAACGACGGCTACGTCTACGCCCTTGACGCCGCCAGCGGGGCAGAGCGCTGGCGTTTCCAGACGGGCAGCTACGTCTTCTCCTCTCCGACGGTCGTGGACGGTGTTGTGTACATTGGCAGTGATGACCAGTATGTCTATGCCCTCGACGCGACCACAGGGGAGAAGCGCTGGCGCTTCAAGACGGACGGGGACATCAACTCAGCCCCCGCGGTAGCGGATGGGGTGGTCTACGTTACTGGTTGCGACGGCGTCTTGTACGCGCTGGACGCCGTCACTGGCCAAGAGCGGTGGCGTGTCGGTGAGTTGAACTGCATCTTCTCGTCCCCGGCGGTGGTGGATAAGGTAGTTTACATCGCTCCCTCCCTCACTGTCTTAGCGCTGGACGCAGCCACGGGGGAAGAGCGCTGGCTCTTCACCGAGTACTTGGGAGGAGACTCGGATCCAGCGGTGGTGGACGGCGTACTCTACATAGGCGACCGGGAGGGGTACGTCTACGCGCTGGATGCCTCGACCGGCGAGCAGTTGTGGCGAGTCGAGATGGGCGAGTGGGTCGAAGCGGGATTGGAGACTTGGCGGTTCGAGCCGAGCGGGGAAGGGCTATCTTCCCCAGCGGTGGCGGACGGTGTGGTATACATTGGCAGCGACGATAACTCCCTCTATGCCCTGGAGGCTGCCACCGGAGAACAGCTATGGCGCTTCGAGGCAGGTTTCTGGGTTAGATCACGGCCTGCGGTGGTGGACAGCGTAGTCTATTTTGGGAGCGTAGACGGCTATGTCTATGCCCTGGACGCCAGCGCAGGGGAGTAACCATGCCAAAGCCCAGGCCATCGCCCACTATTGGTGTAGTCTGTCGAGGCAAGGAAGAGTGGAATGACGCGTGGGAACGGAGGCTGGTAGCATGGCAAACTTGAGGTCTGTGCGTCCTCGTTCGCTCAGCTGACAATTCTGGCGGAGGCCCAACCATGTTGAGACTGGCGTTGATAGTGGCCGTGCTGTCTTGCCTGGTTGTCGCCTTCAGCGCGTGTGATGAGGAGCCGCCTTTCGCCGGCGATGTGCCCATTGCCTGGGAAGATCGGGAGGCGGGGCCCAACTTCTGGGCCTGTCTTGTCGCCACGCCGGACTTCGCCGCCGATGCTGAGGCCATGGCCGCCGTGCTCACGCCTCTGCAAGGCTATGGTGACGCCCATGTCCGAGTGCTGGCCGACCAGGGCGGGTCTGCCACGGCACCGACCTGGGACAACATTAGGGAGTGCATCGCTTTTCTCCGGGCCAGCGCCTCAGCTGGTGACGTGGCCATTTTCTACGTTTCCACGCATGGTGCGAGGGGCTGCGCTCCATCGGTCTCTAGAGCGCTGGCGCCGTGGCGCGCGGCGGGTGACGAGACTCCCCTCGATGAGCCAACGGAGGGTCCTGGCGACGAGGTGTTCGGTGATAGATGCGACGACCTGAGCTCCTGTTGTCCTGCGCCGGGGGAAGACGGTCCGCGTGACGGCTGGATCTTGACCGGCGTCGGCGAACCGACGCTAGGGGACGTAATTAGCGATGATGAACTAGCCGCTGAATTCGCCGAGGGCTTTGCCGCTGGAGTTGGGTTTGTTGGAATCTTCGACCAGTGTTTCGCTGGGGAGCAGGCGGACGGGGAAGCAGACATACCGGCCGTGTTGGCCGCAGCAGGCACGCCTCACGCCTTGTTGATGTCCTCGCATATCGAGGAGAGCTGTCCTGTGCGGTATCCGGGGTCGATGAGCTATTTCACGGATTCCTTGGTGGATGCGCTCAAAGTGGAGGAAAAGCGGGGCTGTTCGGGGGGAGTGACTCGGGACGCTGATGCGAACGGCGACTGCATCACCACCGCGGTTGAACTGTTTAATGCGAGCACTTGTAAATGCCGGACCGGTCCTTTTCTTGAGAACCACGGCTCGTGGAGCAACCAGCGCGCTGTCGACGGCACTGCCGAGTCTGACGCTAGCGCCGAGCCCTAGGGGGTAGAGCACCTACCGGTGAAACCGCAAAGTGTGGTATTCTCGACGGCGCAAATTCTGGGACGGAAGCACGTTCGCAATGGCACACGACGTTTTCATCAGCTATGCAGAAGATGACAGATCCACCGCCGAAGAGGTGTGTGCAGCGCTCGAAGCAAGGCAGATTGGCTGCTGGATGGCACCACGGGATCTCTTGCCCAGCATCGATTATGCGCAAGCCATCGTAGAAGCAATTAGTCAGAGTCGCCTCGTGATCCTGGTGTTCACTGCTCGCTCGAATAGCTCGCTGCACGTGAGGAGAGAAGTAGAGCGGGCGGTGACCAGAGGCATCCCCATACTTCCATTCCGTGTAGAGGACGTGCCCCTTTCCCCATCGCT
>Ga0153915_10007142_pt1 | contig 10519 bp, 9 predicted proteins | sample Opewatmetagenome_2_FD_107003 | JGI IMG/M metagenome (GOLD analysis project Ga0153915, IMG submission 107003) | Freshwater wetland microbial communities from Ohio, USA - Open water 3 Core 3 Depth 3 metaG | ecosystem: Environmental > Aquatic > Freshwater > Wetlands | place: USA: Ohio, Lake Erie... | reverse complement strand
TCACCAACGTGCCGAACGAGTTTCTGGAGAGCTATTTTCCGTTGCGCATCGATCGCTACGAAACGCTGCCGGACAGCGGCGGGCCGGGCAAGAATCGCGGCGGCAATGCGCTGCGCATCGGGTATCACTTCCTGGAGCCGGGTGAGATTTCCATTCACGACGATCGGTGGCTCACCTATCCATGGGGCGCGAATGGCGGGCTGCCTGGTGCACGCGGCGCGAAGATTCTGAACCGCGCGAACGGCACGCGCGAGTTGCTGCCGTCGAAGGCGGACCACATCAAGGTGGAGCCGGGCGACGTGTTGTATTTCGATACGTGGGGCGGCGGCGGTTGTGGCGACCCGTTGGAGCGCGATCCCGAGAAGGTGCTGTTCGACGTGGAGGCGGGCCTGGTGACAACAGAGGGCGCGAAGCGCTACGGTGTCGTGATTGGCGCGGACTCGCGCGTGGATGCACGCGCCACCGCCGAGCTGCGCAAGAAAATGGCGGCCGGGCGCGGCGCAAAGAAACTGTTCGATCGCGGCTTCGAGACGATTGCGGAGCTGAAGAGCCGCTGCAAAGCGGAGACGGGCCTCGAGCCGCCCGCGCAACCGCAGTTCACGAAGTGGGCCACACGCTCCGCAGCCACCGCCTCGAAGCCGGCCAGGCGTGGAGCCGCACGAAAATGAGCGAGGTGTCGTTCCGCAACGGACCGCTCGCGGATCTGCGCGTGATCGAGCTCGGCACGCTCCTCGCCGGGCCGTTCTGCGGCCAGTTGTTCGGGGACATGGGCGCGGAGGTGATCAAGGTGGAGCCGCCGGGGCAGGGCGATCCGCTGCGGATGTGGGGGCGCGAGCAGGCGCACGGCAAGTCGCTGTGGTGGCCGGTGGTCGCGCGCAACAAGAAAGCGATCACGCTCGATCTGCGCCAGGCCGAGGGGCAGGAGCTGCTGCGTCAGCTCGTAGCGAAGACCGAGTTTCTCCTCGAGAACTTCAGGCCCGGCACACTGGAGAAGTGGGGCTGCGGGTGGGAAGAGCTGTCGCGCATTAATCCGCGGCTCATCATGATTCGGGTGTCGGGCTACGGGCAGACCGGGCCGTATTCGAAACGTGCAGGGTTTGGCGCGATCGGCGAAGCGATGGGCGGGTTGCGTTACGTGGTAGGCGATCCGGCAACGCCGCCTTCACGCATGGGCATCAGTATTGGCGATTCGCTCGCCGCGACGTTCGCGTGCGTCGGCGCACTTTCCGCGCTCCACTACCGCGAGCGCACAGGACGCGGGCAGATGGTGGACTCGGCGATCTACGAAGCCGTGCTGGCGATGATGGAGTCGCTCATCACCGAGTACGACAAGGCGGGTTACATTCGCGAGCGAACCGGCGCGATCCTGCCGAAGATTGCGCCATCGAATGTCTACTCCACGCAAGACGGAGAGATGGTGCTCATCGCCGCGAACCAGGACACGGTGTTCACTCGCCTCGCCGAGGCGATGGGGCAGCCGGAGCTCGCGAAAGATCCGCGTTATGCCACGCATACCGCGCGTGGTGAGCATCAGGCGCAGCTCGATGCACTCATCGGTGCGTGGGCCGGCCGCAACTCGCGCGCAGAGATTTTACGATTGCTGGAGAAATTCGGTGTGCCGGGCGGGCTGATCTATCGCGCGCCGGAAATGCTGGCGGATCCGCACTTCGCGGCGCGCGAGGCGATCGTGTCCGTGCCGCATCCGGATTTCGGCACGCTGAAGATGCAGAACGTGGCGCCGAAACTTTCCGAAACGCCGGGCTCCGTCCGCAGCCCCAGCCCGAAGATGGGCGAGCACAACGAGGCGATCTATCGCGGCCTGCTCGGCCTGAGCGAGGAACGCGTGCAGCAGCTTCAGGCGCGCAAAGTGATCTGAACGGCGCACCGTCGCGCGACATGACGCAGCCTGACCCAAATCGCGGATTCACCGGCACGCTCGAGCTCGGAAGCCGGCCGGCGCTCGTGATGATCGACTTCGTGAGGGCGTACACGACGCCGGGTTCGCCTCTCTATGCCGACTACGAAGCGCCGAGGCGAGCCTGCGTGACGCTGCTGACGGCGGCGCGGGCTGCGGGTATTCTCATCGTGCACACGAATTTGTCATACGAGCCGGGCGGCGCGGATGGCGGTGTGTTTTTTCGAAAGCTCCCTGCGCTGCGTTGCTTCGAGCGAGGCGTACACCCGGAGCTCACCGGTTTCGCAGACGGGCTCGAGCCGCTCGCGACGGAGCCGGTCATTACAAAACAATACGCGAGCGCATTCTTCGGCACGCCGCTTCTGAAGATGCTGCGGGATCGCGGCATCGACACGCTGCTGATCGCGGGCGTTTCCACCAGCGGCTGCATTCGCGCAACGGCGGTGGACTCCTGTCAGTACGGCTTCGTGCCCGTGGTGATTCGCGACGCCGTCGGCGACCGTGCGCCCGGCCCGCACGAGGCGAATCTGTTCGACCTGCAGGCGAAGTACGCGGAGGTGGTCGGGCTGGATCGCGTGAAGGCTTACCTGAGCCGAGTTACTTGACCGTGGCCAGCACGATCTGCGAGAGGTCGCTCTCGATGCCCCCGGACGTGTACGCCCTCACGGCGAGAAACCACTGCCCGGGGGACAGTCCTTCGACCATGTAGCGCGCAATGCCCGGGTTGCTGATCTTCAGCGACTGGGACATGTTGGTCTGGCTGCGCCCGTAGCGAATCTGATACCCGGCGAGATTCGTGAGCGTGGAGCCGTCGACATTGCTCGTCGGCGGCAGCCAGCTCAGCGTGACCGCGCCGGGCGTCACCGCAGACGAGCTGCTCTTCATGACCGCGAGCGAAAAAGCCGGCAGTGCTGTCGAGGCCTTGCCATCGGAGACCTTGATGACGATGTTGCTCGTGGTGCCGACGGACAGGAGCGCGGGCGTGCCGGAGAGCTTCCCGGTGGTCGTGTTGAACGATGCCCAGGCGGGCTTGTTCGTGACACTGAACGTGAGCTTGTCTTTGTTGGCGTCTGATGCCGAAGGCTGGAAACTGTAGGCGGCACCCACCAGCACGGATTTGGCCGGTGATCCACTGATCTTCGGCGCGGTGTTCGCTGCCGCCGCCGCCGCCGTCGCGGATGGCCGCACCAGAATGGCGAATGTCGGCAGCGAGCGCTTCGTCGTACCGTCCGTCACCGAGATCACGATGTTGCTCCAGGCCCGCGCGTCTTCCTCCCGCGGCGTGCCGGAGAGCCGGCCGGTGCTCGTGGAGAAATTGGCCCAGAGGGGCTTCGCGGCAATCGAGAAGGTGAGCTTGTTGCCGTCCGCATCCTTTGCCGTGGGCTGGAAGGAGTACGCCTTGCCGGCGAAGGTCGTCGTGAGCGGTGAGCCGGTGATGGTCGGCGCGGCGGCCTGAGCGAAGGGTGTCACGAGCAAGGCGGAAACGAAGAAGGCCTTTGCGTAGCGGAAGGAATGCGCGCCGCGCGTAACAACATTAACCATCGTTCTGACTCCACGAATCCCAGCTAAACAGTCGACTGTTGTGCGAGCGCCGCCCGCGCGTTGCCTGATTCGGAAGCTTCGCAGCAACGTGCGGCCTCAAATAAGGCGCGCACACTGAGCTCGACTCACCCCGTATCGCGCATCTGCGGGTCTCACGACACCGTCAGCGTTCGCGGATTGAGTTAAACGCAGGTCGCACGATGCGCCAAATGTCTCAGGTCGCCGACGTAGGACTTCGGCGACATGCGTGGACGGCAGCGCTCGAGAAAACTTCACACATCGCATCCACCATGTGGCGATTGAACTTGCACGACATGGCAGTGTCCTGCCGACATACGTAAGACGCCGATTGATTTTCGCGCACCGCGCGGTCTTACCCAGCAAGTGCAAATTTCGCCACCGTCAGTGAAACAACCGAACTGCGTCAAACAACCGCGAGTCGCCGCAATGACGTTCGCAAAGTTTGCGGCGGTGTGTGCGGCATTGATCGTGTGTGCGAGCGCACGCGGTGACACCACGTTCGATCTCGCAAGCTACGCGGGGAAAGTGATCTACCTGGATTTCTGGGCGTCCTGGTGTGCGCCGTGCCGGCAGTCGTTCCCGTGGATGGATTCCGTGCAACGGGAGTACATGAGCAAGGGACTCGTCGTGGTCGGAGTGAATGTGGATCAGGAGCGAGCGCTCGCCGAAACTTTCCTGAAGCAGATGAGTCCACACTTCCGCATCGTGTTTGACCCGAAGGGCGCGCTTGCGGAGACGTATAAAGTCAGCGGCATGCCGGCCAGTTTCATCATCGACAGGCACGGCACTGTGCGCTTCCACCACCTGGGTTTCCGCGACGACGCCAAGCCGCGCCTCGACGCCGAGCTCAACACCGTGCTGGCCGAAAAATAGAGCTGGAGTTCATCATGATGCGAAGAGTTGCGGCGCTCGCCGCTCTACTGTGTGCCGTCGCGGCGACATCCGGTTGCAGCACCATCGGCGTGAAGCCGTGGCAGCGGGACCTGCTTGCGAAGCCCGAAATGCAGCTCGATGCCGACCCGCTGGATGCGGCCATCGACGAGCACGTCTATTTCAGCAAGGAAGCCTCGAGCGGCGGACGCGGCTTCGGCGGCGGAGGCTGCGGATGCAATTGAAGAAGCCGGGCTCGGTGCCCACGGCGCTGATGGCCGCGAGCTGCGCACTGCTCGGGGCCAGCACCGCGAAGGCCGACGACTCGTACGAGAGCGACGACTGGCAGGTCGATTCCGCGCTGCTGTACTACAAAGAAGATCAGCAGCGCGTGCAGGCTATTGAGCCGGTGGTGAGCCTGAAGCGGGACTTCGGTGATGACCGCTCGCTCGGTGTGAAGCTCACGTATGACAGCCTGAGCGGCGGTTCCCCGAACGGTGCGCTCCCGAGCCACAGCCCGCAGACTTTCGCGACGCCCTCGGGCGCAAGCCTGCAGGCGCCGAGCGGCGAGCCGCAGACCTACACCACCTCATCCGGCCGCGTGGTCGCGCTGCTCGAGAAAGTGACGCTCTACACCACCGAGCCGGGCCAGCTTCCGCTCGACCCGAATTTCCACGACCAGCGCGTGGCGTTCAGCACGAGCTGGCAGCAGCGGCTCGGCGAGCAAATGCGCCTCTCGGTCGGCGGTGACCTGTCGCACGAGCAGGACTTCATGTCCGCGGGTCTCAACGCCGCGCTCGCACGCGACTTCAACAACAAGAACACGACGTTGTCCTTCGGCACCAATTTGGAGGCGGACGCGATCCGCCCCATCGGTGGAGCGCCAGTGGGCGGCACCGACTACACGCAACTGCAAAAGGGCGGTAACGAATCGAAGACGGTGGGCGGCGTGCTCTTCGGAGTGACGCAGGTGTTGAGCAGGCGGTGGCTTGCGCAGCTCAACTATTCGTACGATGCCTCGCATGGCTACCAGACCGATCCCTACAAGCTTCTTTCGGTGATCGATGCGGGCGGCAACGCGGTCGGCTATCGCTTCGAGAACCGCCCGGACAACCGTACGCGCCAGAGCGTGTTCCTCGAGAACAAGCTCGCACTCGGGCGCGACGTGCTGGATCTCTCGCTGCGCCACATGAAGGACAATTGGGGCATCAAGTCGCAGACCGCGGACTTGCGCTATCGCCTCGAGCTCGGCAACGCGATGTACATCGAGCCGCACGCGCGCTACTACAAGCAGAACGCGGCGAGCTTCTACAACCTCTACCTGAATGCGGCCGATCCGGCGCCGGACGTCATGTCCGCGGACCCGCGGCTCGGCGCTTTCGATGCCATGACGTACGGCCTGAAGCTCGGCATGACGCTGGCCGACAAGAGCGAGGTGAGCATTCGCCTCGAGCAGTATCGCCAGAACGCGAGGGACGTTCCGGCGGCCTTCGGACAGTTGCAGGGGCTCGATCTGAACCCGGGATTGAAGTCCTTCATCTTCCAGGTGGGCTGGCGCTTCAGTTTCTGAGTCGAGCGTGGAGCACGGCTGATGACACCCGCATCCAGGGCGATCCCGGTCTCCACGGCAGGCGCGCGCAGCGCGCGGAACGGCGCCTCTTCAGAGCTGCGGATTACGCAGCAACAGAACGGCATTTACGCGGCCACGTTCTTCGCAATGGCGAGCCCGTGCGAAATACTCATCGAGACTCGGGATGCGAAACTTGCTCGGCGTGCAGCACAGGCCGCTGCTGACGAAGCCTGGCGCATCGAGCGCAAATACAGTCGTTATCGCGAAGACAGCGTGCTCAGCGGACTGAATCGCAGCAACGGCGCCTCGGTCGTCGTGGATGATGAAACCGCCGCGCTGCTCGATTTTGCCGAATGCTGCTTCGTGGTGAGCGATGGCCTCTTCGATGTGACGTCGGGAATTCTGCGGCGCGTGTGGACGTTCGACGGGTCTGATCGCGTGCCTGCGCCGGCCGACGTCGACGCGTGCCGGGCGTTTGTCGGCTTCCAGCGGCTGCTCTGGAAGCGGCCGCTGCTCAATGTGCCGGCGGGCATGGAGCTGGACTTCGGCGGCATCTGCAAGGAGTACGCGGTGGACCGCGCCCTTGCGGCCATCACGGCGCGCTTTTCCGGCGCCGTGCTCGTGAACTTCGGCGGTGACCTGTGCGCGAGTGGCGCGCCCGCGGCGGGGCCGTGGAGCGTTGGCGTGGAACGGCCCGATTCGGACCGTGAGGCGCGACTGCTGCTCGATCTTACGCAGGGCGCGTTGGCGACGAGTGGTGATACTCATCGGTTTCTCATGCGCGATGGCGTTCGGTACGGCCACATTCTCGACCCGCGCACCGGCTGGCCGGTGAAAGACGCCCCGCGCTCGGTTACCGTCGCAGCCGGCGGATGCACTCAGGCCGGCATGCTGTCGAGCCTTGCCATGCTGCGCGGGAGCGAGGCCGAGCGGTTTCTGACGGAGGAAGGCGTCAAGTTCTGGTGCCTGCGCTGAGCCGAGCAGCGCGCCCGCTAGCGCGAAGTTAGACCGCTGTCCAGTTGACGCGGTCTGTAGAGTTGCCTGAATTCGGCGGATGCCCAAGCACTTACGCGAGCTGCAAATAAATACTCGCATCCGCGGGCATTTTTCGGGATCACCATACGGACCGCGCAATTTCGCGTCATTTGAGCCGAGCGCAGCAACCGTCATCACGATTCAGCGCTCGCAGGAGCGGTACCGTGAGTCTTCTCGTAGTCATCGGCGTCATTCTCTTCGCGCTCGCGCTCTCGGGCCTTCGCATTGCGCGGGAATATGAGCGAGGCGTGGTCTTTCGTCTCGGGCGCTACATGGGCCTTCGCGGGCCGGGTCTCTATTGGATCATCCCGCTCGGCATCGAGCGCCTGGTGACCATCGATACTCGCACCCGGACGGTCTCTGCCGAACAGCAGGAGACCATCACGCGCGATAGTGTGACGGTCAAGGTCAATGCGGTTCTGTGGTATCGCATAGTTGATGCGGGAAGATCGGTAATCGCCGTGACCGATGCGCCGGCGGCGGTCTATCAGCTCGCGCTGACGAGCCTGCGCAACATCATCGGGCAGCATGATCTGGACGAAGTGCTCCAGGAGCGGAACAAAATCAATGATCTACTGAAGGACAACATCGCAAGCTCGACGACGCGGTGGGGCCTGGAGGTGGAGCGCTTCGAGATGAAGGACGTGGAGCTGCCCGAAGTGATGCAGCAGGTGATGGCCATGCAGGCGGAGGCCATTCGCGAGAAGCGGGCGCGAATCATCAAGGCCGAAGCCGAGTTGGAGGCGTCCATCAAGCTCGCCGCGGCGTCCGCGCAGATGGCGAACAATCCGGCTGCGCTGGAGCTGCGACGCATGCAGATGATTGCGGAGGTCGGCGCGGAGAACAACAGCACGACGGTACTGATGATTCCGTCGGAATTTGTGACTCTGTCCAGGACGCTGAGTGACTATTTGCAGGAGAGCAGGAGCGGGTCCGTCGGGGCAGTGCGCGGCGTGACGTGAGGTAGATCCGCGGCTGTGACGGGATTCGCGAGGTTAGGTCCGTCTGCAGGGGTCGAGTAAGATGGCCTCGCGTGGCCAGCAATGACTAAAAAGGAGAAGCGACATGCGAATCGTCCTGAACATTCTCGGTGTGCTGTTCGTATTTTTCGGCGTGGTGTGGATCCTTCAGGGCATCAACGTGCTTCCGGGGAGCTTCATGACGGGGCAGATCAAATGGGCCGTCTACGGAGGCATCGCCGCCGTGCTGGGAGTTCTATTGTTGATTCGCGCGAATCGGAAGCCCTCGGCGGGCTGATGCTGCGGGCCAGTCAAGAGTGATGGCACGGCGAGCCGTGGCCACCGTGCCCCGAATGTTTGATCGCCCGCGCGAAGACGCCCCGCCTGTTCGGCGATCCGGCTACAATGTGGCCCCCAATCACAGCCCGAGCACACGCATGGCCCAAAAGAAAAAGTCAGTTCGCCCCAAGAAGCGCGTTCGCTGGTCCGCAGCCGATCTCAAGCTTCTTCGAAAGGAAGCTGGAAAGAAGACACTGGTTCAGCTCGGCCGCGCGTTGAAGCGCAGCCCGGCTGCGGTGCGTTTCAAAGCATCGTTGCACCGCATCTCGCTGCGGCTTCGATAGCCAAAGAGGGGACCTTCACGTCCCCTCTGCGCCCCCCGCTGGCAGGACGCCTGCGGGGAGGGAGCGGCGCGGATTCCTCCGCGATGAACGTTCAATGGACGAACTCATGGGGACACCACCCGTTGAGACCCGTTGTCACGAGGGCTCCTGTCGGTTACCCCGCAAGGACAGATGTCGGGCCGGACGGACCATCCTTTTGACGCTTGGGGGGGGGAGGGGCAGGGGTCTCGCGCATGTTGACAGGGACCTGTCAGCATCAAACGTCGGCGAACGATTTCCAGCGAAATCCACCAATCTGACAGGGCCCTGTCAAACCTCGCCCATGGCACCCTCACTCGCGCCTCTCCAGCGTGATGGTGAACACGGATATGGCCCCGAACAGACCGCTCATTGGGGAAATGTTGCGTGGCCGGCCTGCAGCTCACGTCCTCGCGCAATGCCGTGTTCACCACCTTCGGGTTGACTGGCGCGAAGCTCAGACTGCTGAAAGCGAGCGGGCGGCTGATCGCCGTACACTCGAGCACCTCGAGCACCTCGAGCACTAGTCCGAAGGGTGTTCCGTGCGGTCCGACAGCCCCAACCTCCGTCGCAACTCGACGAACACCTCGGGGCTCACCACCGCGCCCATCGCTTGCGAGTCCCGCTCGAATTGCGTGATCAGCGCTTCAACCATCTCCCGTCCGCCGGAGTCTTTCACCGCCTCGAGCGGCGTTCGGCCCTGCAACGCTGGAACGGGAATCTCCGGCCAACTCTGATAGTGGCGACGCTGCATCGATTCGATGTGCGCCCGAACTTCGGGCTGCCGCATGAGCGCCTCTTGCTCGGCATCGCGCGGGACGAGCCGCGGACCCGAACCGGACCGTGTCGACGGCGGTATCATGGTATCCACGGGTTGCCTGCGCGTTCGTCGGTAACGGGCATGTACACCCAGCGCGTCCACCAACAGCGCCCGAATCGTTTTCGCACGCTCTGCCGAGTTCACCTCGACGGTCAGTTTGCGGCCGTCAATGCGAATCTGGCCCATCAACACCGTCTGCATGGCGGCGTGGTTTGAATTCGCCTGCCTGACCCACGGAATCATTACTTCCACCACCGCGCCCTTTGCATCGAACTTTGCGTCCTCGAGCAATTCCTCGCCGCTCGTGCCGAGCGCGAGGTGTTTGAGCGCATCGAACGCCATCTGAGGCGACTCGATGTCGAAGTACAGCGTGCGTGGCTCCAGGACGTCGCCGTCGGTATTGCGGATATCGGGAGGCGCAGGATTCAAGTACGACTCGGCAAGTGCGAAGTAGACACTGCGAAGCGCCATGTCCGGTTCCTGACGCAATTCCTTGCGGTGCCGAAGCTGAATGAGATTCGTCTTGAAAATGGGCGGGAAGGAGAACGGGGAGCTCGCCTCCAGCATCGCGATGCCTTGAATGGGCACAACCTGGCCAAAAATGATGTCCCCATTCTTAAGCGTCGAGGACGCAGCGCGCTCACGCACGCGGAATTCGGAAGCCGTGAACACATCTCGGGTCGTGAACCCGACGCCCGCCTCGCAATGAAGAATCTCGTGAAAGGCGAGCGATGACTCGAGACACGCCTTGAGATAGCGGTGCAAGAGTGGATTGATGTGTCGCCCCTTGCGCGCCAGGAATGCGCGGGTGGGCGCGATGCCGTACAGGGCAGCGTCAGCGATCTTGTTGCCCTTGGTCCGGGCTGGCGTCCAATGATGGAAGAACCACGTGAAGAAGAGCTCGGTATTCGGGTGACCTTGAACGAATTCTTCGCCGGAGCCGATCGTGAACTCCAGCCACGCCTGATGGACGGCATCTTTGCCATAGCAGACGCCGATGAAGCGCAGCATGTCAGCGGCGTAGCCCTCAATGGCTGCGCGAATACGTCGCCACGTTTGCTCCGCGAGGTCCACGACGGATGCCTCGTCGTTCGCCAGACAGCACTGCTTGTACTTCTTGCCACTGCCGCATGGGCAGGGGTCGTT
>Ga0153915_10007139_pt1 | contig 10522 bp, 7 predicted proteins | sample Opewatmetagenome_2_FD_107003 | JGI IMG/M metagenome (GOLD analysis project Ga0153915, IMG submission 107003) | Freshwater wetland microbial communities from Ohio, USA - Open water 3 Core 3 Depth 3 metaG | ecosystem: Environmental > Aquatic > Freshwater > Wetlands | place: USA: Ohio, Lake Erie... | reverse complement strand
GGATAGGTAGCCCCGACTACCAGGCCAATGTTGCCGTAAGTATTCCATTCCTTGGCCTTGTGAGCCACTGTTTCGTATAGGGGTTGGCCGTCGCTGCGAAGGTCCTGGAAATCTGTGGCTCCTTTGTTTGAGGTTCGGCAGAGGATAAATACCCCTTTGTCCAGGTGGTTGATGAAAGGCTCTACGGAATCGTAGCCAAGGTAAGGACTAACGGTAGCGGCATCGAAGCCCAGAACTAAGAAGAGAGCCCTGGCATAAGCTTTGGCAGTGTTACCGATATCGCCGCGCTTGGCGTCACCAATTACAGGGATATCGCCAGGTATCTGTTTAACGGTCTTCTCCAGGATAGTAAACCCTTCGGTGCCTAAAGCTTCATAGAAAGCCAGATTGGGCTTATACGCGCAAATCAGGTCACTCGTGGCCTCAATAATGGATTTGTTGAATTGTAGAACGTCTACACTGGGCATAAGCTCGGGGTCGGGGTCCAGTCCGATACAAAGCCAGCTCTTGTTCTTTCGGCTGGCGCTAAGAAGTTTATCGATGAATTTCATTATCGCACTCCAGATATCAGGGGATTCACCAACATTCTACTATATCGGGAAGACATTGTGCAGGCTGTTTCGGAAACGGCGCGCGGAATGGGCACGAGGCTAAAGCCTCGAACTACGGTTTTGACCGGGGCGGAAAGAAAAAAGTTCGAGACTATGGAATTGACCACTCGTTGCCTTTGTTCGTGTCAGGGGCTACAATGGAGATGTGCGCGATTTGATTGCTGAGGCCTTGAAAGGCCACGATGCCGAGTACATTGAGGTCCATTCTGAGGAGAGCCGGGCTACCAGCATTGTCTACAGGGGAGAGAGACTGGAGGAGATAAGCCGGGCTCGGAATTCCGGCTGCAATATTCGTGCCCTGGTCCGGGGTAGTTGGGGATTCGTCAGCTTTAGTCGTCTGAATGGGTTGAGGGAAAAGGTGGCTGTGGCGGTGGAGGAGGCAAGGCTGGCCAGCAGGCAGCCGTTCAAGCTTTTTCCTACTGAGCCAGCGGTGGGTACGGTTGTGCCACAATTGAAGAAGGATGCTACTACCATACCATTGGCACCCAAGAAAGAGCTTTTGGATAGCTATAATCATATTATGTTAAGTAGCCCGAGAGTTCAAAGTACGCGAATTATTTATCATGAAGTGAAGCGAAAAATCACCTTCGCTAATTCCGAAGGCAGCTATATAGACCAAACCAAGACTGACCTTAGCGCCGGATTGACGGCCATAGCCCGCAAGGATAGCGAGGTTCAGCAGGCGAGCTTAAGTCTGGGCAGTAACGGCGAGTTTTCTGCCATCGAAGGGCTGCAAGAGCGAGCTGGAGAGATAGCAAGGCGTGCCGCCGCCCTTCTCTCTGCTCCCCAGGTAAAAGGTGGAGAGTATACCGTGATTCTGGACCCTGTTCTGGCGGGAGTTTTTGCTCATGAGGCCTTCGGACATTTATCCGAGTCCGACCACGTATATCAAAACGAAAATCTGAGGCAGATCATGGTCCTGGGGAAGAGATTTGGCGGCAAGCATCTTAATATCATTGACGACCCCACCATTCCCGATCTGCGGGGCAGCTATAAATACGACGATGAAGGGACGCCGGCCAGGAAAACCTATCTTATCCGGGAGGGCGTCTTGGAGGGCAGGCTTCATTCCCGGGAGACAGCCGCCAAGATGGGAGAAGGGGCTACAGGAAATGCTCGCGCCGTCAACTACTTCTTTCCCCCCATTGTGAGAATGAGCAATACCTTCATAGAGCCCGGTAGCGCTTCGTTTGAGGAAATGCTTGGCGGCATTGAGGAAGGCGTTTATGTTAAGGATTGGTATGGCGGGACGACCAGTCTGGAGATGTTTACCTTCTCTGCTGGAGAAGCCTACATGATTCGCCGGGGGAAATTGGCGGAATTGTTGCGTCCCGTGGTGCTCACCGGCAATGTTTTCACCACCCTGCAAAATATAGATGCTATAGGCAATGACCTGCAAATGAATCAAGGCGGGGGCTGCGGCAAAGGAGGGCAATCCCCGTTACCCGTTTCCGACGGGAGTCCGCATATCAGGATTCGTAATTGCGTGGTGGGAGGTAGATAGTTGATAAATCCCAAAATGCCAACTCTGAAAAGCATGCCACCGCTTGAGAAAATAAAAGAGCAAAAGTGAAAATGCAAAATGACAAAGCAAAATCCAAAGATGGATTTACGATGGAAAATTCTTTGAAGCTTCTTCGCTCTGCTCGGAAGGCGGCAGACCAGGCTGACGTTTTTTCATTTTCTGCTCGGACAACGACGATGCAATTTGAAGCCAATGAGCTAAAACAAGTTCAGACCAGGGAAAGTAGCAGTATTGCCCTACGAATTTTCAGGGAGGATAGAATTGGCTTTGCTGTTGCTAGCGGGGGAGGAAGTTGGGAAGGTCTCGTGGAAATGGCCGTGGAAACATCTCAGTTTGGCGGGCCGGCCAATTTTCAGTTTCCTTCCTCCCAGGACTATGCAAAAGTGCGTATCTTCGACCCCGAAGTGGAAGAAATAGCTATGGAGAGAATGGCGGAGGTCGGGAAGGGACTTATAGCCAGGATTAGGGAGCATACTCCCGAAATCCTGTGTGATGCTCAGGTAACCCGGGGGCTAAGTTCCATCTCTCTGGTTAATTCCCAAGGCGGTGAAGGACGGTATGACAGGAGCTTCTTTAGCATCAGCCTAGAAGGCATTCTTGTCCGGGTTACAGATCTACTTTGGATAACTGATAGTGAAAGCTCATGTCGTCCCGATCTTGTCGCGATTGACGACCTGGCCAACAGGGTGATATGGCGGCTGGAGATGGCGAAGAAGAGAGCCACCGTATCCACCAAACTGCTGCCGATAATTTTTACACCCCTGGGAGTAGCCAGTGCCTTGATGGGCTGCCTGGTGATGGCTTTCAGTGGTAAAGCAGTCCTCGAGGGCGCTTCGCCTCTAAAGGATAAGCTAGGCGAGCAAGTTTTTGACAAGAAACTGAGCTTGTGGGATGATGCTACCGTAGCTTACGGTGTGGGGAGTTATCCTTTTGATGACGAAGGGGTAGCCAGCCAGCGTCTGCCGCTTGTTACAAAGGGAGTGGTGTCGAATTTCCTTTATGACTTACAGACAGCAGCTTTAGCCGGCACACACAGTACCGGTAACGGCCGGCGAGCAGGCGGTGGTTTTCCCAGCCCAGCCATAAGCTCTCTTATTCTAGGGACGGGAGATGTTTCTTTTCAGGAGATGGTGGCGGATATGAAAGAAGGACTAATTGTGGAGGAGGTTATTGGTGCTGAGCAGGGTAATATTCTGGGTGGCGACTTCGGGGGCAACGTTTTGCTGGGATACAAGGTAGAAAATGGTGAGATAGTCGGGAGAGTGAAAGATACTATGATTGCCGGTAACGTATATCAAGTGTTGAAAGAGCTTCCTGCCATAGGGCGGGAAGCTAGATGGGTCGGCGGGATCTTGCAGACACCTCCTCTATATTGCTCCGGCGTATCGGTGACGACCAAGGGAAGCTAGGATGGATACGAAAGGCGTGATAAGACTTTATAGACACCCGCGCCCCAGGAGTTGTTCCATGGTTGCCTCCTGGCCGGGCATTGGCGACGTTTCCCTGACTGCGGCGAGGTATATTGTAGAGAAGCTGAATGCTGTGGAAATAGGTGAAATTGAACCTGTTGACTTCTTCGAACCAATGGGCGTGACAGTCAGAGAAAACGTGGTTGAGAGTCCCCGTTTCCCTGAGAGCAAGTTTTATTATTGGCAGTATCCTAAGGCCAGCAAAGGTCTGGTGATCTTCATTGGGGAAGAACAGCCTGCTTTCAAAGGGTATGAACTGGTTAACTGCGTTCTCGATGTAGCGCAAAGGCTTAGAGTGTCAAGGGTGTATAGCTGCGCTGCCGCGGTAACCCGCATTCACCATAGTGAACAGATGAAGGTTTGGGGAGCAGCCACAACTTCCGATCTGGTTGACGAGTTAGGCAAATATAACGTGATTCTCAGGGGTAACCTTCGCATCGCCGGGTTGAATGGATTGATCCTGGGGACGGCACAAGAAAGGGGAATGGAGGGCATCTGTCTGCTGGGCGAAGTGCCGGCCTATGCTACACAAATAGCAAATCCCAAAGCCTCCCTGGCTGTGCTTGGCATCTTGACCAAAATGTTGGGTATTACACTCGATTTGGCCGAGCTCGGGCGTCTGGCCGACCGGGTGGATGAGGAGATGGATAAAATAGCGAAGAGAGTTACGGCTGAATTCATCGATCAGTTCACCGAGCCTATTTGGGAACAGGATGAAGAAGAGGAGTGAGTGAGGCGGCCAGTAGCGTTTTGTGAAGAGCCCGCATTGACCGACAAAGGTAGATATGCTACCATCGAATTAAGACCACCCACGAGAATCTTGCGATTTTTGTGGAGACCCGGTGCATCGAGAGCTAAACGTGCCGGCGTTCCCAAGAGTCGCGGGACTTTCTGGGGTTAGATTAGATGTCAGCTCTAGGACAACTTTGTGAAGAAATCGCGGCCTGTCGGGATTGTGAGTTAGCCAAATCTCGAATTAAAGTGGTACCTGGTGAGGGAGCTGAGGATGCGGACTTGCTTTTCATTGGGGAAGCACCGGGCTGGCATGAAGACCAGCAGGGGCGTCCCTTCGTCGGGCCGGCAGGACAGTTTCTAGACGAGTTGTTGGCCTCAATCAACCTACGGCGCGAAGAAGTCTATATCGCCAACGTAATTAAGTGCCGTCCGCCTCAGAACCGTGAGCCGCTGCCAACGGAGATAGAGAATTGCCGCAAGTGGCTCGACCGACAAATAGAGATAATTCGGCCCAAAATGATTATCACTTTGGGACGTTACTCTCTAGCACGGTATTTTCCCAATGAAAGCATAGGCAAGATACATGGGAAGCCGCGAAAGTTGGAGGGCGTCATCTATTACCCCATGTATCATCCTGCGGCAGCTCTCCATCAGGGTTCTCTACGACGAACGATCGAAACAGATATGCTTAAGATTCCACAGATATTAGCTCAGGGAGAAGACCTGCCTCAAGATACAGTTCAATCTCAACAATTAAGCTTGTTGTAGAACAATGTTCTGAACAAAAGGAAAAACATGCCAACAAACAGACTAAGAGTCATACCTTTAGGCGGATTGGGCGAAATCGGCAAGAACATGATGGCATTGGAATATGGTAATGACATAATCGTCATTGATGCCGGACTCATGTTCCCCGGCGAGGAAATGCTAGGAGTTGACTTGCTTATCCCGGATATCAGCTATCTTCTGGCGAGACAGAAGAATGTAAGGGGAATAGTCATTACTCACGGACATGAAGACCATATCGGGGCGCTGCCGTATATTTTATCGCGTATCGCCCCACCCGTTTATGCTACCAAGTTCGCTCGGGAGCTGATCCTTGTGGAACTCAAGCAAAGGGGGGTCAAAACTAGTGCAAAACTGAATTCAGTTAGCCCGGGGAGCAGGATTACACTGGGTAGGTTTACCGTGGAGTTTTTCTCTGTTTGCCACAGCATTCCAGATTCCGTGGGATTGGTAATTCACACTCCCCTGGGGATTGTAGTTCACAGCGGCGACTTTAAGATTGACTACACGCCGGCTATCTCCGAAGCTACCAACTTCGACCAATTGGCTTCGCTGGGGGCAAAAGGTGTCTTTCTTCTTCTTTCTGATTCTACCTATGCCGAGCTTCCAGGATATACTCCCTCCGAGCAGGTAGTCAAGGATGCTCTGGATCGGATTGTCAGTGAGGCAAAAGGCAGGGTAATCGTAACTACGTTCGCCTCTCTTATATCACGAATGCAGCAGGTATTTGATGTTGCCGTTAAACATGGGCGCCGTGTATTCATCATCGGACGGAGCATGAAGGAAATAGCGAGCATGGCATTGAAAACGGGTTACCTGACGGCTCCTCCTGGCATTATTTGTCGCCTGGATGAACTCAAGACCTTGCCTCACGACCGAGTTATCGTGTTGAGCACGGGGAGTCAAGGTGAGCCCACGTCAGCCTTGGTCCGCATGGCTAATCGTGACCCCAGTAGCCGGATTCAGATAATCCCTGGCGACACCGTCGTGATCTCGGCAACCCCTATTCCCGGCAATGAGACAGTGGTCAGCAAGACAACAGACAGTCTTTTCCGGCAGGGCGCCAACGTAATCTATGACAAGCTGGCCCAGGTCCATGTTCACGGGCACGGCAGCCAGGAAGAGTTGAAACTTCTGATTAGTCTGGTTAAACCCAAATTCTTCGTTCCTGTTCATGGTGAGTATCGCCATTTGAGTTTGCATGCCAGCTTGGCTCAAAGTATGGGTATACCCAAGGATAATACTTTTGTCATTGAGAACGGCGATATCCTTGAACTGGGGCAGGATTCGGGGAGAGTGGTTGCCAGGACGCGTGTGGGACTGATCTATGTCAGCGGCATGATAACGGGCGAGCTGGATAACGCTGTGCTTCGTGACCGCAAGTTGCTTTCGCGAGACGGCGTTGTTGTGGTAACCGTTACTGTCGATGCTGAGGGTGGCAGACTTGTTGAGAAACCCCGGATCATAATGCGGGGCTTCATTGATGCCGGAGGGGAAAAGAAATTGCTAGAGAAAGGCCAGGACGTCGTGCTAGCTGCTCTGAATCATGACAGAGGACGCTTGGGCGAACCAGGCTTCGTTGATGGCAAGGTAAAGGATTCTTTGAGCAGATTGTTTTATGAACAAATTCATCGTCGTCCCATCATCATTCCTGTGGTTGTGGAGGTAGGGAAGACCGGGAGGGAGCGGACGAGCTAGAGGCTAACCCCGTGTCCAAAGCAAGAAGTGGGTCTAAGTCGGGGCGGAAGGCAAAAGAAGGCCAGCCGGCGGGGAAGAGATTCCTTAACTTCATAACCACACCGGTGGTACGCAGGCTCATCTTAATTGTCGTTATAGTAGTCTTGCTGTATAAGTTATGGGGCGGCATACTCACATTGTTTGGCTATGGATTAATAATAGTTGCCATCGCTATGTGCGCGCTGGTCTGGATGGCATGGCGGCGGCGGTTCTCCGTTGTGAAACAGAGGTGGAATTGGGTTCTCGGTGGTATTAGCCTGGCTTGTGGCATCTGGGGAATTCTGGCCTTCTCTAAATCAGGAGGTGCCATCGGGCAAGGCATTATAGGTAGTTCCGCGACGGGGGGAGGATTTCGAGTCGCCGGGCTCATCCTTCTGGGCATTATTTTCATCATTCCTGCGCAGTGTTGGAACGCCGTCAAGAGTGGCTGGGGTTTCTTGACCAGGGTCTTCCTGCCCCGTCTCGAGGCCCTCTTTTCCCGGCTAGCTCCTGCCAAAGCTACCTCTTCAGAAGCTGCCTCTCCCGAAGCCACCCCTAGCGAGGTGGAGACGGTCAGCGAAGCGCAGGCACCGGGCAGTCAACGCCGTGAGCGGTCGGCTGCTCCCGTGTGGCAATCAGAGCACGAACCGATTCTCACTCCCGGAGGTTGGCGTCTTCCACCGATTGACATCTTGGATAAGCCAGTTGAGATGAAACTGGACAAGGACGCCATTGACCAACGAGCCCAGTTGATTGAAGAAGCTCTGGCAAGCTATGGCGTAGAAGCCAAGGTGGTGCAGATAAACATCGGCCCTACCGTGACACAGTTTGGCGTTGAGCCGGGTTGGGACAAAAAGTATAAAGAGGTAAGAGAAAAGGGCAAGAACGGCAGTTACGAGACGAAAGTGGAAGAAGTATCCAGGACGCAGGTAAGGGTGGAACGTATCACCTCTTTGGCCAATGATTTAGCTTTGGCTTTGGCTGCCCCCAGCATCAGGATCGAGGCTCCCGTGCCCGGGGCACCGGTGGTAGGCATCGAGGTTCCTAACACTGTTTTTGGCTCGGTTGCCCTGCGGGGTGCGATAGAGAGCGCCGCGTTTCAGAAGGTTCGGGCCCGCTCCAAGTTGGCTATCGCTTTGGGGAAGGGTGCCGGTGGGGAGGCGATGGCAGCCGATCTGACCAGAATGCCACATTTGCTTATTGCCGGAGCGACCGGCAGTGGCAAAACCGTTTGTCTCAATTCCGTTATCTGTTGCTTGCTTTTGCACAACAGCCCTGACGACGTTCGGTTTATCATGATTGACCCCAAGAGAGTGGAGTTAGTGACTTTTAATGGCGTGCCCCAGCTACTCGCCCCCGTGGTCGTGGACACTGATAAGGCGATAAAGGCTTTAAGATGGCTTAATCAAGAGATGGATAGTCGCTATCGCCAGTTTGCCAAGGCCGGAGCCCGCAACATTGAGGGGTATAACAAGGACCGCACAGCCGGAGAAGGGTTGCCATATCTGGTTCTCCTCATCGACGAACTGGCCGATCTGATGATGACCGCTTCCGATGAGGTGGAACATACGCTTTGTCGATTAGCTCAGTTATCCAGGGCTACAGGCATTCATCTCGTGGTGGCTACACAGCGCCCTTCAGTAGACGTGGTTACCGGGCTTATTAAAGCTAACTTTCCTACCCGTATTAGTTTCGCCGTTACTTCTCAGGTGGATTCCAGGACTATACTTGACATGGTAGGCGCCGAGAAATTGCTGGGTAGAGGGGATATGCTCTACATGCCCACTGAAGCTAGTAAGCCCAAACGTCTTCAAGGGAGCTTTGTTTCTGACGCTGAGATTGAGAGATTGGTGTACTTCTGGGGCAACCAGCGGCAAATCGAGGTGAACACTGTTAACTTCGATGAAGTGGCTGAGGGCCCTTTAGGTGGCCAAATAGCGGGACCTCCCGACCCTCTCCTGGAAGAAGCAAAGCGCCTGGCGCAGGAATATAAACATGTGTCCACGTCTTTCTTACAGCGCCGTCTTCGAATTGGTTATCCTAGAGCGGCCCGCCTTTTTGAAGCACTGCAGCAAGCAGGTCTAGTGGAAGAGGGGCCGTCCGAGACGGAGAAATTATAATTACTAGATCCAGGGCAAATTCAAGTCTTGGCGGGTAAGGAGTTTCTAGTTTTAGTACTGGGAACTGCTTGGTGCCTGGTATCTAGGATTTTTAATTTATTGTTTCTAGCCTAGGCACCGAACTTATCCAATTTTAGAGCATTAGCCATAGCCAGGGGCATTATTTCCACAGCCGGGAAACGCCCCATACCGCCTGCCAGGCAGGCCCGTTCTGAAAACTCAGCGACATCATCGGGGCGACACCATTTGGATTTCAGCATGAAGGGAACTGGGTGCCAGCTGTGCATGGCCAGAGCTGCCGGCGTAGAGTGGTCTCCGGTAACGATCAAAACATCCGGGTCTAACCTGAGCAAACCGGGGAGAGCTTCATCAAGTTCTTCGATGGCCTTGACTTTAGCCTGGAAGTCGCCATCTTCCCCTCGGGCATCGGTGGTCTTAAAATGGAGGAAGAAAAAGTCGTATTTGGCATAGTGGCGCTGTAGACTGTCCAGTTCGTCCGTTATGGTTTCACCCGTGGGCAATACCTTCATTCCTACCAGCCTGGCCAGTCCCCGGTACATAGGATACGTAGCGATGGCGGCCGGTTTTAGTTTGTAGATCTCGGACAATGAGGGGATGTGAGGGCGGTGGGAGAAACCCCGCAGAAGCACCATATTGGCTGGGGTTTTGCCTTGCAAGAGACTACCTGCTTGCGACACAAACTCGTTGGCAATTTCCGCGGTCTTCTGTGCCTGTGGAGATAATGCCTCTATTTTCCTGGGGGCTTGCCCTATTTGCTGCGGGTCAGAATCTCCTAGCTCGGGTGATAACCCCTCGCCCCGGAGAATGAGCACAAATCTGTGTTCTTTCACCGGCAGCACCGAAATCTCAGCCCCTGCTATGGTGATGTTATTCAATAAATGGCACAACACCGTATTCTTGTCTGTGGAAATCCGTCCTGCTCTCCTGTGGGTAATGATTCCCTTGTCATCAACCGTGCAGAAATTACCCCGCGCCGCGATATCGTGTGGCTTCAGGTCTACGTCTATCCCCAGCGCCTCCATTACTCCCCGCCCGATATTGTACTGGACGGGGTCGTAGCCAAAGATTCCCAGGTGACCCGGCGCGCTCCCTGGCGTAATTCCCGGGCTAACAGGGTCGATCAGCCCGCAAAGAGAATCCTTGGCTATGCGATTCAGGTTGGGCTTCCTGGCTGATTCCAGTTCTGTCTTACCGGTTTTTGGGTGGGGGAGACCACCCAGGCCGTCGAATACCAAAAGCACGATTTTGGAAGGGGATGTCCGGGATATTTTCTTCATATGATCAAATCCAATCATAGTATTTGCTATTTTACTCGGAGGTGTAGTCAAGTTCAAGTTGGCCGTTTGACAAGGCCCTCTTGGTAGCAATGCGGATAGTACCTATTGACGAAGTAGTTGTCTTAATATCATACTGGTAGTAATTCAATTACGGGAGGTGACAGGTTATGTTTGCTTTTCTGGATACAATACCTCATCTAAGTCTCATAGGAGGAATCATCACCCTTATCTTCGGTATCATAGTAATGATTTTCCCTAAAAT
>Ga0153915_10007138_pt1 | contig 10522 bp, 10 predicted proteins | sample Opewatmetagenome_2_FD_107003 | JGI IMG/M metagenome (GOLD analysis project Ga0153915, IMG submission 107003) | Freshwater wetland microbial communities from Ohio, USA - Open water 3 Core 3 Depth 3 metaG | ecosystem: Environmental > Aquatic > Freshwater > Wetlands | place: USA: Ohio, Lake Erie... | reverse complement strand
GGAACGCGCAAAAGCGACTTCCAGAAATCCAAACCGCCCTCCAGAAAGCAGGTATCGAATACGATTGGGTATCCACAACAGGCCCAGGCCATGCAATTGAACTTGCTTCCCAAGCCATGCACAAGGGGTACGACGCTATTCTGGCAGCTGGCGGAGATGGGACGATCAGTGAGGTCGTGAATGGCATCTGCCGGGAAGTGAATCCCAGCGCGACTAACAAGATTCCAATCCCGTTGGGTATCCTCCCCTTAGGTACAGCCAATGATCTGGTGGTTAATCTGGGCATGCCGACCGACCTTAACCTCACAGCTTCTTTCTTGAAAGCCGCCAAGGTTCGGTATATCGATTTAGGGACTGTGACTTATAAAAAGGAAGGTATTTTCCAGCCAATACGTTATTTTGATAATAATTCTGCCATTGGTCTCGAACCGAGTGTTACCCTGGTGCAACAACGGATTACCTGGCTTCAGGGAATGCTGCGCTATCTACTCGCAGCATTTGTCGCTATCTCGCGTAATCCGCAATGGACAGTTCACCTCGAATGGGAAGATGGTCAGTATGATGGGCCTTGCACCCTGGTGACCGTGGGGAATACTCCTGTAACAGGAGGGTTGTTCTACATGACCCCCCACGCTAATCCCACCGATGGCAAGCTAACTTTTGTGTATGCCTACATGAATGGTCAGTTAGCCATCCTTCGAATGCTTCCGAAGACCATGAAACCCGGATTGGGTAGTTATGTAGAACATCCCGCCGTACATGAAATCCACACAAACTGGCTGCGCATTCGCACCGAACAATCCACTCCATTGCATGCAGATGGTGAAATCCAATCCGAAATTGCCCAGGAAATCGAATACCAGGTTTTACCTGGAGTTCTGCCAGTGATTGTGCCGTGAGGCGATTCTTAACCGGCTTTCTGCGAATTTTCTTTCGTCTGCTTTACCATCAAATGGCATGGACTTATGATTGGGTAGCAGCAGGTGTTTCGCTGGGCATGTGGAATGATTGGGTGCGGTGTGTTTTACCCTACCTGGAGGCAGGTAGCATTCTTGAATTGGGACATGGTCCTGGTCTTTTACAAGCTGAACTGCTTAGAAGAGGCAACCATACGGTTGGTTTGGATGCCAGCCCGCAGATGAGTCGCCAGGCTGCCAGAAGACTGCGGAAACAGGGTTACCAGCCCAGCCTGGTGTGCGGTTTGGCCCAATCACTTCCATTTGTAAGCGAAAGCTTTCAAAAAATTGTCGCCACGTTTCCGTCCGAATATATCGTCGATCCCCTTACATTGTATGAAATGAAACGCGTCCTGGAACCAGGCGGACAAGCAATCATCCTGGCTCTGGCATGGATCACTGGCAAAAAATGGCTGGAAAGGGCAGCAACCGCCCTTTTCAGAATCACGGGACAGGCGCCAGAATGGGAGGATCGCTTCTTGGAGCCGGTCCGGAATGCCGGATTCCAGGCACATATCGATTGGATTGAACTGAAATCCAGCAGGCTTGTGATCATTATGGCTCAGAAGGATGCAGATCGTTTGAATCTCGAAGAGGTTGATGAAAAAAGCTTCTAAAGTAAGCCAAGTTGGGATAAAATCAGGGCATGGAAGTTCAGATTGCAGTCTCAAAAATAAATAAATATGCCTCTTCGGAAAGTGGTGATACTGTTGAGGTAATCGAGCGCCCCAACGGAGGTTTATCGGTTGTTCTGGCGGACGGTCAGAGCTCCGGTAAAGGTGCTAAGTGGATTTCTACATTGGTGGTACGTAAGGTCATTGCTTTACTCTCCGAAGGCATCCGAGACGGAGCCGCGGCGCGGGCTGCCTCTGATTACCTGTTTACCGAAAGAAAAGGCAAAGTCTCCGCCACATTGAATATCTTCTCAGTGGATCTACAAACAAGCACACTGGTGATCACGCGTAATAATCCAGCCCCTGTGCTGCTGGCAATGGGAGGCCAGGTCAAAAGACTTGAAGAAGAAACCGGACCCATTGGTCTTTACCGGGATACGCGCCCCTGGATTTCGGAGCTTCCTTTAGAGCCTAATTTGATCGCCATCATGTTTACAGATGGGCTTTTGCATGCTGGCTCTCGCCATGGGCGCCATATAGATATCCAAACTGTCTTGCAGTGTTTTTCCGAGGAGGAAGCTTGTTCCCCTCAGGAGATTGCCGATTCGCTTCTGGAACAAGCTTTACATTTAGATGAAGGTCGCCCGGTAGATGACACCAGTATTGTTGTACTGAGAGTCTCAAGTCAAGAGGGTGACCCGGTTCGCCGAATGTCAGTGCGTCTGCCGCTTTCTCCATAATATTGGGGATTGAATTACGGTTGTATATCAATATTCCCTAAAATGGAAAAGTTAATTGGCGTTGTTGGTCCTTGCGCAGCGGGAAAAACAACCCTGGTGGCGAATTTAAGGAGATTGGGTTATCGGGCTAAGCACATCGCCCAAGAGCATTCCTATGTGCCCTATATGTGGCAAAAAATAACCCAACCGGATATCCTGATTTTTCTGGAAGTATCCTATGAAAATACACTCCTGCGTAGAAAGCTGAGCTGGTCGCGGGATGAGTATAATGAACAGCTTATCCGTCTTGTCCATGCCCGCCAGCATGCCGACCTGGTGATTGATACTAATCTGCTAGATACCCAGGGGGTGCTGCAAAATGTCGAAACCTTTATGATTGAGAAGGGTTTTCGCAATCCATAACTGACCATCCTGAAGAACCGGTGGCAATTCTACGCCGTAAAATGGTGATTTGCGGTATAATGCCCAATTGCCAGGTTTTCCTGGCTTATCGCCAGCCCTTGGCTGGCATTTGCGTGAATATTGGAGGCTCGCAGGTTTAATGAAGAATTACCGCACTGTTATCTTGATAGCATTAGTCGTCATTTTGGCTATCTGGCTTATTCTTCCGAATAATCCTGGTATTCATATTGGCAGCTTATCCAGGGAGATCAAGACCAAATTGGGTTTGGATCTGGTCGGTGGAGTACAGATTCTGCTCGAAGCAGATCTTCCAGAAACCCAAACGATAACCAGCGAAGCCATGAATACTGCCAAGCAGATTGTTGAAAACCGTGTTAACGGTTTGGGTGTCAACGAAGCCCAGGTACAAACAGTAGGGTCTCGGCGTGTGATGGTCGAGCTTCCTGGACTTGAAAATCCCGAACAGGCTGTTACAACATTGAAAAGCACTGGCTTGCTTGAATTTGTAGATATGTCAGTCATAACGCAACAGCAAGCAGCGACCCTTAAAGATCAGACTATTCTAACGGATTACCAGCTCTCAGGAACGACACCGGTTACCAGCACAGCGACGATCACCGACACGACCGATCTTGCCAAACATGTCTGGCCAACGGCATTGACTGGCGCGGACCTGGAGGATGCCAGGGTCAGCACCGATACTTCCGGTGCTTACGAAGTCGCTCTAACGTTCACTTCAGAGGGTGCAACGAAATTCGCGGATTACACCAGTAAGCATGTGGGAGATGTTTTAGCTATCGTTCTTGATAAGAAAGTACTCAGCGTGCCTACAATCAATAATAAAATTGAGGATGGCAAGGCTGTCATTACAGGCAACTTCACCTATGATAGCTCAAACCAGTTAGCTGTGCAGCTCCGCTATGGTGCACTACCGATTCCGTTGAAGATTGTTGAAAGCTCCACGGTCGGTCCCACCTTGGGACAGGACTCCCTTCGTAAAAGCTTATTGGGCGGTGGGATTGGATTAGGCCTGGTGATCTTCTTCATGGCCTTTTACTACAGGTTAAACGGAATCTTAGCAGACCTCGCATTAATCATTTATGCTGTGATTTCGTTTGCACTATTCCGGCTCATTCCTATCACGTTGACTCTACCGGGTATTACCGGATTTGTACTCAGTATTGGCATGGCTGTCGATGCAAATATTCTCATATTTGAACGGCTAAAAGAGGAATTACATGCAGGACGAACCCTCCGTCAAGCGATCGATCTCGGATGGAGTCGTGCCTGGCCCTCTATTCGTGACTCGAACTCGTCCACACTGATTACCTGCCTCATTCTCTTCTGGTTTGGAAGCACCTATGGTGCCAGTATCGTCAAAGGCTTTTCCCTCACCCTGGCAATCGGTGTTTTAGTCAGCTTATTTACCGCCATCATCGTAACTCGTACCATACTTCACCTGGTTCTAGACAACATTAAATCTACAGACCACCCTCGCTGGTTTGAGTAAAAGCATGCTTATTTAAGCAATACATTTACAAGGAGTTTCATCATGTTAGATATCGTAGGAAAACGTTACTGGTTCTTCGGGCTTTCCCTATTGGTCATTGTCCCAGGCTTGATCTTCCTCATTCTTTTCGGTTTACCTCTAGCGATTGATTTTACTGGTGGAAGCTTGTTGGAAGTGAAGTTTGCATCCGGTAATGCCCCTACCTTAGAGGACATCCGTGGCGTTTATGCTGAAGCAGGTTTACCCGATTCCATAGTACAAAGCTCAGGTAGTGACGTAATTATCATCCGCTCGAAGCAGATAGATGATGTTCAAAAAGCAGCGATCGTCAAGCAGATGTCTGAAAAGTTTAATAGTGAAATCACCATACAGCGCTTTGAGAGCGTTGGAGCATCCATCGGGCAAGAAGTAACCCGGCAGGCAATGCTTGCAGTCGGTGCAGCCGCCCTGGCTATCACAGCTTATATCACATTCGCTTTTCGAAAGGTACCGAATGCTTTACGCTATGGGATCAGTGCAGTAATTGCCATGTTCCACGATATTCTCATTGTGGTAGGTTTGGAAGCAATTGTCGGGAAGGTTTTAGGTTGGGAAACCGATGCTCTTTTTCTTACCGCCTTACTGACGGTGATCGGATTTTCGGTTCATGACACTATCGTCGTCTTTGATCGTATTCGAGAGAACACGAATATTTATCGGAGGGTTCCATACGAGCAAGTTGTCAACCATTCCATTATTCAGACATTGGTTCGGTCGATCAACACGCAGTTGACAGTCATGATCACATTGATCGCCCTGGCATTGTTGGGGGGTGAAACCACGCGACATTTCACGATAATCTTACTCCTGGGCGTATTCAGTGGCACATACTCCTCGATCTTCAATGCTGCCTCAATCTTAGTCGTTTGGGAAAAGAAGGATTGGAAGAATTGGTTCCGAAAAAGCAAGGAAACGACCGCGACAGCATAAGGTCTGTACGATCAAGGGCGGGTGTATGAACCCGCCCTTCGCATTTAAAATTTTATTACTTAAAAAACGACTGCAATATATCCTGAAAGTAGAGCAGTACCACCGCCCCTGCAATCAGAAATGGTCCGTAAGGGATGGCTGAAAACAGCCGATACTTCCGCTGGGTCAGCATGACCAGGAGATAAATCAGGCTAACTACTCCACCGATCAAGATTGCCAGAGTTAACCCCAGGACAATACCCGGCCAGCCCAAGATTAAACCCAGGATACCGCTCAAATTTACATCACCATAACCCAAAGCTACATCCTCAACTTTACGACCACGCAATCGGTTCATCAACCAAAGCCAACCAGCTCCCAAAGCATAAAGCGCCCACATACACCCATATCCGACCACTCCCCCTATGAGAGTGAATTGCCAGCCGTGTAAATAAATGCCTATCGCAAGGCCGATCACCGCACCGAACAGGGAAACCGGGTGCAAGATTAGCTTATATTCCATGTCAATCACAACCACCACGCCAAAATAAGATAACAAGAACAAGCCGCCCCAAAAGCCTAATTTCTCGGGTTGGTTTTTCCAGAGTAGAACCGCGCTGAGAATAAAAATTAATTCCACCAGCCAGGTGCGCCAACTACGCCTTTTGCTGCAAGCAGGGCATCGCCTGGGCAGGAACAGATAGTTGATCCAGGGGATAAAAGCCTGGCAATGGATACAGATAGGCTTAGAAAACCGCCGCTTCCAGGGCAGGACATCAGCAAGATAGTTCACCAATGCGCCTGCTATCCAACCACAGATAATTAGAGGAATATAGCTCAGCATGAGGGGATTATAGCAGAGATCAATATTTCAGGTTACAATGTCCCTGGTTGAGATCGCCCCTCACACTTCTGCCACTGCGGTAAGCACGGGAACGCCGCCCTGCAATTATCAATGTGGCAAATAATATAACAGGAGTAATCTCATGGAAAAGTTTCATATACAGGGTGGCGCCTCGCTGCATGGTGAAGTGGTTCCCTCGGGGAACAAGAATGCTGCTCTCCCCATGCTGGCTGCCAGCTTGCTTACCGATGAACCAATTATTTTGCACAATGTGCCTGAGATCCAGGATGTGCAAACCATGCGCTCCCTGCTCGCCAGCCTGGGTGTGCTAATTGAGGTAATTGGGGATCATTCCCTGCGCATCCAGGCGAAGGAGGTGCGTCCAGCCGACCTCGATCCCGACCTGTGTAAAAAGATACGCGCCTCCATCTTGCTTGCAGGACCAGTGGTAGCTCGAACCGGTGAACTGCATTTACCACCTCCTGGCGGCGACGTGATCGGACGCAGGCGGGTTGATACTCATTTCCTGGCGCTGCAAGCCATGCAAACAGAAATTGCATATGATCGAGTGAATCATCTTTTCAACTTGCAGACACCTCAATTAAAGGGTGCCGATATTCTTCTTGATGAAGCCAGTGTCACCGCCACCGAAAATGCCATCATGGCAGCTGCCACAGCCAAAGGCACTACCGTGGTGCGTAATGCTGCCTCTGAGCCGCACATACAGGAGCTTTGTCAATTCTTAAATTTGCTGGGGGCACAAATCGATCAGATTGGGTCGAATACCCTCCATATTCAGGGAGTCCAGAATCTGCATGGAGGTGAATTTACGATCGGTCCCGATTATCTGGAAGTGGTCAGCTTCATTGGGGCGGCTGTCCTGACAAAAAGCCGCCTGCGTATCCGCAGTGCCGGATCGCAGTACCTGGATATGACCCGCATGGTCTTTGGGCGGCTTGGTGCTACCTGGCAGGTAGAAGGTGACGATATTATTATTCCTGCAGATCAAGAAATGGTGATAAAAACGGACCTTGGCGATGCCATCCCGACCATTACAGTCATGCCCTGGCCAGGCTTTCCTCCCGATTTAATGAGCATTGCCATTGTCGTAGCCACTCAGTCGAAAGGCAGTGTACTTTTTCACGATTGGATGTACAACAGCCGTATGTATTTCACCGACAAGCTGGTGGGGATGGGTGCACAGATTGTTTTATGTGATCCTCATCGTTGTATTGTCAACGGACCAACACAGCTTTATGGTGAGAAGATGGAAAGCCCTGACATTCGCGCTGGCATGGCACTTGTGCTGGCAGCGCTGACTGCCGAAGGTCAATCCTCAATCCGTAACGTAGGTCAAATCGACCGCGGCTATGAAAAGATCGATGAGAAATTGCATTCCCTGGGCGCCAGGATCGAGCGCATCAAGGAAAGCTAAACGATCCATCGCAAAGACTTTTTCATCACCGGGTAATCAAATAAAACGGGAGCTGTCCCAAGGGTTTTTGAGACAGCTCCCGTATACATCCGTAGAAGGAAACTACTTGGCGATTGCCTGGCTCGCCACTTCAACAAACTGAGTGACCGTTGTACGCAAAATGGCTTCCCCGCGGAAACCGACCATCGTATGCAAAACTTTGCCATTGGCTACAAAGAGTAAGGTGGGAATCCCTTGCACCCCATATTGTGAAGCCCATTGTGGGTTTTCGTCTGTATTCACCTTGGCAACAATAAATTTACCGGCGTATTCCTTTGCCATCTTTTCTAATATCGGGCCGATCATTTTACAAGGTCCGCACCAGGGTGCCCAAAAATCGACCACTACGGGAACGGGGGACTGCAGAACAGTCTTCTCAAAAGCTGCGTCGGTAACATGAATAGGTTCGTCGATCATTTTTTCTCCTTATCAATAAATCCATCAATTTTGATCAATTGTTCCCGCGTAGGACTCCATGATACGGTAAGTAAACCGGATGTCTACCGAGGTTTTCAACATTGCGCTGACAGAACAATATTTTTCCTCCGAAAGAGCAATGGCTCGCCTGACCGCCTCTTCGTCAAGCCCATCGCCCCAGAGCAGGTATTGTACCTCGATTTCCGTGTATCTTCTAGGATAAGTTTCCGCTCGTTTCCCTCTTACCTGGATTCTCAGCTCTTGGAGGGGCTGGCGCTTCTTTTCAAGGATGGATGCGACATCCACACCTGTGCATCCGCCCAAAGCGGCTAACACCAGCTCCATAGGTGAAAGGCCTGGCTGTCCTTCCATTTTGCCCATTTGAACCGTGCCTCCCGAGGCGTTTGTTCCATAAAAAGCCCCGCCTCCCTGCCACTCAACGTTAATCTCCCTCCAATCTTCCATGCTTAACTCCTTTCGAGAAATGAATAAACGTGGCAATTATAGCCGATGCAGGGATGTTGGACAATTGTCAGGTATAATCAGCCGCGATGAGTTCCGGAGTCGCTTCTTTCCAGACCAGTGCCTACAAGGTCTCCACACCCGTCTATGAGGGACCGCTCGATCTTTTGTTACAGCTGATCGAACGTGCCGAGTTAGACATTACCAGGCTTTCCCTGGCTTTGGTAACTGACCAATACCTGGAGCACCTCAGACTGATACAAGCACGCGCAGTTCACGAGCCCAATGCATCGGGCTGGGCTGCAGAAGAGGTATCAGCCTTTCTGGTCATCGCCGCCAGGTTGATTCAAATAAAATCTGAAGCGCTTTTACCAAGACCGCCTACGCGCCTCCCTGGCGAAGAAGACCCTGGAGAAGCTCTTGCCATGCAATTGATGGCTTATAAACGTTATCGACAGATCGCAGAACTCCTTTCAAAACGTGAAGAGGCTGGTCTGCGCACTTATCTTCGCCTTGCCCCACCTCCGAAAGTGGAAGGCACTGTTGACCTAACCGACCTGGGCATATCGGACCTGGTTGAAGCCGCTCAGATGATATTGGCTCAAGGCAATCTCAAGCTTCCCTTGGGTAGCATTGTAGCTCCGCCGCGGATTACTATCCGTGAAAAGATCCACATGCTCACCCAAATTTTTTTCCGCCAAAAAGTGATCACCTTCCAAAACCTGGTTAAAGATAATCGCACTCGCCTGGATATCGTGGTTACATTCCTGGCAATCCTGGAATTGGTCAAGCGCCACTTTGTCCAGGTACGGCAGGAACAGCTCTTCGGAGATATTTCGCTCGAACCAACCGAGATTTGGAACCAGGAAGAAGATTTCGAGTTGGAGTTTGGCGAATAAACAGTTTGTTGGCAAAATAGCAACGGGAAAAAGAAATCCGATTGGAGCGTTTTGTGAGATCTAATCATCTGGTTTCTTCCAATTCAACTTACCTCTTGCAGCATGCTAAAAACCCGGTTGACTGGTATCCTTGGGGTCCTGAAGCCCTCGAAAAAGCTCGTCATGAAGACAAGCCCATCTTTCTTAGCATCGGCTACGCGGCCTGTCACTGGTGTCATGTGATGGCGCACGAATCCTTCGAGGATCCAGACACGGCGCAGATCATGAATGAATATTTCGTCAACATTAAGGTCGACCGTGAGGAGCGCCCCGACCTGGACAGCATCTATATGCAAGCGGTAGTAGCAATGACTGGAAACGGTGGTTGGCCGATGAGCGTTTTCCTAACCCCTGAAGGGCAGCCTTTTTACGGTGGGACATATTTTCCTCCAGTACGCCGCTACAATATGCCGACCTTCCAGGAGGTTCTTCTCGGGGTAGCCAGGATTTGGCGAGAAGATCGCCTTAGCCTGTATGAATCCTCCCAGAAGATCATGGCTCATCTTCAGGAGACTTCACCAGAAGAAGGCCAAGTCAAACCCCTATCTAAAGAGATCGTAGAACAAGCTGCGATGATATTGGCACAAGGCTATGATTGGAAGAATGGAGGTTGGGGAGGCGCTCCCAAGTTTCCTCAGGCGATGGTGATCGATTTCCTGCTTCGCAAATCTGTGAGGGGCGATTCGCTCGCACTGGAAATCGCTACACACACGCTTCGCGCTATGTCAAAAGGAGGGATATATGATGTAGTTGGAGGTGGTTTTGCCCGCTACAGCACAGATGAGGATTGGTTGGTGCCCCACTTCGAAAAAATGCTTTATGATAACGCCCAGCTGGCTCAAAACTATTTGCACCTCTATCTCCTCACTCGCGAGAACCATTTTCGACGGGTGTGCGAAGAGACGCTGGATTTTGTTGTCCGCGAGCTTACCCACCCAGAAGGCGGCTTCTACAGCAGCCTGGATGCTGATTCGGAAGGTGAAGAAGGAAAATTTTACCTGTGGACATTAAAGGAATTGCGTCAGATCATCCGCAATCCCACAGAGGCAGACTTCTTCCTGGCAGCTTATGGGATCACAGAAGACGGCAATTTTGAAGGTCGCACGATATTACAGCGTCAGCTGGATGATAAGCAGCTTGCCGAACAATTCCATATGCCAGCCGGTGAGGTTCACCCTCTCCTCTCTCGCCTGCACGCGCTCCTCCTGACAGTTCGG
>Ga0153915_10007137_pt1 | contig 10522 bp, 6 predicted proteins | sample Opewatmetagenome_2_FD_107003 | JGI IMG/M metagenome (GOLD analysis project Ga0153915, IMG submission 107003) | Freshwater wetland microbial communities from Ohio, USA - Open water 3 Core 3 Depth 3 metaG | ecosystem: Environmental > Aquatic > Freshwater > Wetlands | place: USA: Ohio, Lake Erie... | reverse complement strand
GACGGGGTGTAGTACCGCGAGGTGGTCAGGCGGTAGCCGCCGTCCCCGAGTGCCTCCACGGTCTGCACGGACCCCTTGCCGTAGGTCTTCTCCCCCATCAGGGTGGCCCGCCGGTAGTCCTTGAGCGCCCCCGAGACGATCTCGGCGGCGGAAGCCGAGTAGCGGTCCACGAGCAGCACGACGGGGATATTCGGGTCCACGATCATGCGGCCGCGGCGCGCGTTGTAGACCACGTTCTCGCTGGCCAGGCGCTCGCTCTTCCTCTGTACGATCAGTCCCTGGTCTATGAAGAGGTTGGCCACGTCCACGGCGGAGTTCAGAAGTCCTCCGGGGTTCCCCCGCAGGTCGAGGATCATGGAGGTGTAGCCGGCGGCGATGAACGAGCGGATGGCCTGCCGGCACTGCTCGGCGGACTGGGGGGTGAACTCGGACAGCCGCAGGTAGCCGATGCCGCCCGGCATCATGGCGTACTTCACCGTGCGCAGCTGGATGATGTCCCGGGTGATCGTGGTGTCGAACTGCACCGTGTCCCCGCGCTTGATCGTGACGGTCACGTCCGTGTGCGGCGGGCCGCGCAGCTGGTCGCGGATGGCGCTGAGGGTCAGGTCGGCCACGGACTCCCCGTTCACCTTGATGATGAGGTCCCCCGCGGTCACCCCGGCCCGGTAGCCGGGCGTACCTTCCAGGGCGGAGACCACCTGGGCGCCGACCTTGTCCACCTTCGTGATCTCCAGCCCCACGCCGCCGAAGCTGCCCGTGGAAATGTCGGTCATGTCGGTCCACTCCGCGGGCGTGAGGTACATGGAGTAGGGGTCGCCGAGGGCGTCAAACATCCCCTTGAGCGCCCCCTCGTACAGTGCCCGGGGCGCAGCCTTGTCCGCGTCCACGTACGTGTCGCGGATCCGGTGGAAGACGTCGCCGATGCTGGACAGGTAGGCCTGGGTCTCGTCTTCCGTGCTTCCCGCCAGGAGGCGCGGCGACAGGGCGAAGAACGCCAGGCCGGCGAGAAGAACCACCGTCACCACGGTCCAGGCAATGCGCTCGCGCGATTTGAACAATCTCATGTACCGTCTCCCCCCGCTCCCGGGCGGTCATTCTCCGACGCGCCGCCCCGCCTGTCAATGTACAGATTCCCGCAACTATTGACCTCGGTTTGTCCGGGTGGCTACACTGCGGAGAGCATGAAGGCGCGGCGCGGGTTGCTCCTTGCCGGGTCCCTCTGGGAGCTGGTGCGCTTCTTTCTCGTGCTCCTCCTGTTCGCCGCCGTGCTGCGGGGCGCCACGGGCGCCGGGCCGTGGGTGTTCCCGTGGCTCCTCCTTGCCGGGTCGGGCAACCTCCTCATCGCCGCGGGCATCGGCATGCTTGCCCTGTTTCCCTCGCGCTATTCGCGGCTCGTCGGCCTGCTGCGGCTGGGCAAGATCATGAGCATCTTCGCCTTCGTCCTCCTGGCGATCTCGGGGGCGATGCGGCCGGCGGCGGCTTTCGAGGCCCTGAGGGTCGGTCGAGGGGTGGTGAGCGGCGCCGTGGTACTCTCTGGCGTGGTGATCCTCGACCTGCTGCTCCTGGCCGTGCTGATCCGGTGGAAGTCCGGCGAGGAGCCCCGCCCCGCGCCCGCGAGCGCGGACAAGGAGAAGCTGCCCGAGTACGACGAAACGGAGGTGCAGAATTTTCACTAGAAAGTGCCGGAGCCCCGGCGGCGCCTCATGACGATCATCCCCGTGGCCAGCGGCAAGGGCGGCGTCGGCAAGTCGCTGCTGGCGGTCAATCTCTCCATCGCGCTCGCCGAGGCGGGGCGGAAGGTCGTGCTCGTGGACCTGGACCTCGGCGCCTCCAACGCGCACACCATGCTGGGACTGCGCGGCGTCAGCCGCGGCATCGGCACGTTCCTGTCCGCGCCGAGGGCATCCTTCCCGGACATCGTGCAGCCCACCGAGTACGAAGGCCTGTCCTTCGTGCCGGGGGACGCCGAGATGCCGGGGACCGCCGCGCTGCTGCCGTCCCAGAAGAGGCGCCTGGTGCGGTCCCTGGAAGGGCTCGCCTTCGATCTCATGGTGCTGGACCTGGGCCCCGGCGCGGGGCCCAATCCCCTGGACTTCTTCCTGATGGGAACCGGCGGGATCGTCGTCACCACTCCCTCCCTGACCTCCCTGCTCAACGCCTACCTTTTCCTGAAGAACTTGGTCTTCCGCGCACTGTACGCCACCCTTCCACCTCGATCGCGCGCGCTGGCCGTGCTGGAGGGCATGCGCAGGGACCGGGAGGCGGGCCTCGCGCGCGCGCCGGTGCCGCGGATACTCTCCGAGATCGCCCGGGAAGACCCCGAAAGCCACGCGCTGGCCGCGCAGTCCCTCGGGCGCCTGCATCCGCGCCTGGTCCTGAACATGGTGGAGGATCCGGCGGAGGCCGAGAAGGCGGAGAAGCTGCGCGCATCGGTGCGGGAATACCTGGGCATCGAGTGCTCCCACCTGGGGGTCATGTTCCGCGACGAGCTGCAGGCGGTTGCGCTGGGCTCACGGGTGCCCATCCTGCGCTACAAGCCCGGGTGCGTCCTGTCGCGCGAGCTGTACCGCATCTCGGAGAAGCTTCTCGCCGCAGCGGCGGAAACCGCCGGGGCCCCCTGGATGCCGGGGATGCGGGGGGACACCGGGATGCCCGGGGCGGATGCAGCCGCAGAGGCGGAAGAAGACTACAAGGCGATGCGCCGGGACCTCGAGGAACTGCTGGCCACCGGTGCGCTCAGCATGGCGGACCTCGTGGAGTCCGTGCGGACCCAGCAGATCGAGCTTTCGACACTGAGAAAGGAAAACGCGCTCCTGCGGGCACGGCTCGCGCGCTCGGCAAGAGAAGGCGCGCGGTCCTGACCCCCATGGTGTGCCGCCCCCTCCTTGGATTCCTTCTCGCCCTCGTTCTGTCCGCGCCCCTGTCGGCCGCTCCCCGCCTGCAGTTCTCCCCCCCGGACTGGAAGTTCGGGATGATCCTCCAGGGGGCGGTGATCCAGCAGGACCTGCAGGTGACCAACCGGGAGCCGGTGGCCGTGACCGTGACCCTGGTCCCGACGTGCTCCTGCAACACCGCCACGCCCGACTCCCAGACGATCCCGGCCGGCGCCCGGGCCGTGTTTCACCTGCGCTATGACTCCGTGGACGACCGGGGGATCACGAGCAAGAGCTTCCTCGTGCGCACGGACCTGCCGGGCTCACCGTCGCTGTACTATTTCATCCGCGGCACGGTCCGCGAAAAGGCGGCCGTCGTCCCGGCCCCGAATGGCTGGCAGCGGCAGGACACCGGAAAGGTCGCAGCCCCCGGCTCGGCGGCCGCGGGTCCCAGCGCGGCCAGCGGGCCGATCTCCCTTGCCTACTACTACACCCCCGGGTGCCGCAGCTGCGAGGAGTTCCTCTCCACGGAAATCCCGCGCATGCAGAAGAGCCTCGGCCGCACGATCGAGGTGGCGAGAAAGGATCTCCTCGCCGCCGGCGCGTACGAGGAGCTGGCCTCACTGGCCGCGGCGCGGGGCCAGCCCGTCACCGCGATTCCCGCCCTGCTTGCCGGGGACACCCTGCTGCAGGGGGACGCGGTGATCCGCGAGAGGCTGCCGGCCGTGCTCGCCTCCATGGCGGGGCCGGCCGCGGCGGCGGGGCGCGGGTCGGCGCAAGCGGGCGCGCAGTCGCCGGTCTTCGACCGGCTGGCCGTGCTTCCCGTGGCCGCGGCGGGGCTCATCGACGGGATCAATCCTTGCGCATTCACCACCCTCATCTTCCTGCTGGCCTCCCTTGCCCTCGCCGGACGGGGGCGGAACGAGGTGCTCGTCATCGGCGCGCTGTTCTCCGCCGCGGTCTTCCTCACCTACTTCCTCGTCGGCCTGGGACTCTTCAGCGCGCTGCGTGCCGCCTCGGCCGTGTCCGTCGTGTCGGTCGCGCTGCGGTGGATCCTCGTGGCGGTCCTCGCCGTCTTCGCCGGCCTCTCGGTGTACGACTACTTCCTGATCCGGGCCGGCCGCCCGACGGAGATCCTGCTGCAGCTGCCCTCATCGTTCAAGAAACGGATCCATGCCACCATCCGCACCCGGGTGCGCATGGCCGCCCTGGCGGGCAGCTCGGTCGTCCTCGGGTTCCTCGTGTCCCTGTTCGAGTTCGCCTGCACGGGGCAGGTCTACCTGCCCATGCTGGGGTACCTCGCCCGCATGCGCCGCCAGCCGGATGCCCTTGCCCTGCTCGCGCTGTACAACCTCTGCTTCATCGTGCCGCTCCTGCTCGTCTTCGGCGCGAGCTGGCTGGGAGTCACCTCGGGGAGGATCACGGCCGTGTTCCAGGCCCACATGGGCAAGGTCAAGCTGGGCCTCGCCGTGGTCTTCGCCGGCCTGGCCGCGCTCACCCTTGTCGGATGAGGGAGCGCCGGGTACAGTGAGAGCACGGTGTTCCGCGCCTCGCCGCGCGTGAGACTCCCGACGGCAGTGAAAGGCAACCTTAACCTCGAGATCGACGAGCAGGGCGTCGAAGTCCGCATCACCCTCACGCCGGACGACAACGGCGCCGACATCACGCCGGACGGCATCCGGGCGCTCCTGGCGGAGAAGAACGTCCGCCAGGGCATCGATTCGGAGGCCATCGACCGCGCCATCCGCGCGCTGGCGAAGAGCCGGACCCAGCCCGTCTCGTTCGTAGCGGCCGCCGGCACTCCGCCCCTGGCCCCCGCACCCGAAACGATCGCCTTCGAGCCCCGCCCGATCCCCGGGCGGCTGGCCGCCGTGGCCCGAAAGATCCTCGATGCCGCCCCGCCGGCCCGGGGTTTCCGGCTGCGCGAGGAGCGCACCCGCACGGAAAGGAAGGTGCTGCGCAAAGCCGCCCTGCCGTTCCTGCGTGCGCGGGAGGAGACCGAGGTAGAGGTCCAGAAGAGGACCATCCGGGAAGACGTACCCGTAGACCCGGCGGTGGTGGAGACCGGCTGGGTCACGGAGGGCAGCGTCGTGGCCCGGTTCCGCCCCGGCACGCCGGGGAAGCAGGGCAGGAGCGTGTTCGGCCGGCTGGTGCCCGCGCCGCGCCTGGACCTGGCCGGGTTCCTCGTCCTGGAGGGCCTCACCCGCAGCGGCGCGGAGGTGAAGGCCGCCGTGACCGGCTTTCTCCGGCGGGGGACCACCTGGTGTGACGTGGTGGCCTTCCGCGACCACTCCATCCGCGTGGCCGCCTCCGATGATGGGCTGAGCTGCCTGCTCACATTCGTTCCCGGGGACGAGCAGGCTCCTTCTGCGGACCCCGGGCAGGTCCTGGCCCTCGCCGAGGAGCTGGGCTTCCCGGCCACGTCCCTGCTTCCGAAGCACGAGATCGAGACACTGCTGCGGGACGCGGTCCGGCGCCGCGCCGAGCTCCCGGGGGTCTCCCTCACGCCGGCGGTGAACGGCGCGGCCGTTGTGGCGGTCTCCGGGGACCGGCTGAAGGCCACGCTGTCCCTGCGAAAGGGCCGGGGGGGCGGGACGCCCCTGACCACCGCGGCGGTGAGCGAAGCCATCCGGTTGAGCAAGGTAAGGGGCTTCAACCCCGCCGTTGTCCGCAAGGACCTGCTGGCGTTCTTCGCCGGGAGGCAGACGGAGCTCGCGGACTACGTCCTGGCCACCGGGCGCGCCGCGAAGGCCGGCGCCCCGGCGAAGATGGAGTGGCGCGCAATGTTCCTCCCGGACGCCGAGGCGCGGGCCGTGCGGGCCGACGCGGAGGCCAATCCTGCCGGGCTGGCTTCTCTCGCTTCCCTCGGGGCATTCCCACTGTCCCGGGTGGAGGCGGTCGCCCGGGTGGCGAAAGACGCGGAGATCCTTCGCAGCTCTCCCGCGATCGGCGGCGAGCCGGGGGTGGACGTATACGGCGTTTCCCTGAGCCCGCCCGGGGCGGCCGCCGCCGTTCGCCTGTTCGAGGGGGTCACTCGGCGCGCGGATGCCGTGGTTGCTGCCACCGAAGGGATACTGGAAAAAGGAAGCGACGGGGAGACGATCCTCCTGCGCGTGCGCCCCCACCGGGACGCGCTGCTGGAGGCGAGCCTCTCCGAGGACCGGATGAGCGCGTCCCTGTCCTACCGTCCCCCCCTCGGGGACGGCCGGCCGATCACCGCGGCGGAGGTTCCCGGGCGTCTGCGGGAGGCCGGAGTGGTGAAGGGAATCGACGAGCAGAAGCTGGCCGCCCTCCTGGCACGCGTGGCGCGCGGAGAGGAGTTCGCAGGCCAGGCGGTGGCGGTGGGCCGGCCTCCGCGACTGGACGAGCGCAAGCGCATCGAGTTCCACATCGCCCTCGCCACGGGGAAAGCCCTGACGATGCGCCGCGACGGGCGCGCCGACTTCCGCTTCCAGGACCGCATCACGAAGGTCAGCAAGGGAGAGTTGATCGCGACGGTGCGCCCGCGCGATGCGCGGGCAGAGGACGGCTGGGATGTCACGGGCCGGCCCCTCATGGCCGCCCCCGAGGCGCTCGAGACCCTGTCTGCCGGCAAGGGGGTGCGCGAGGAAATCGCCCCGGACGGCAGCGTGCGGTTTTTCGCCGAGGCGGGGGGTGAGCTCGTGCGCGACGGACCCCGGCTCTCGGTTACCGGCGCGCACGCCGTGGAGGGCGACGTTTCCCTGGCCACGGGCAACATCACGTTCCCCGGCAACGTGAGGATCAGCGGCGCGGTCCGCACCGGGTTCACCGTGGTGGCGGGGGGAATCCTCGAGGTGGGAAGCACGGTGGAAGCGGCGCTGCTCTCGGCGGACGGGAGCATCACCGTGGGGCTGGGCATCAAGGGCGAGGGCAAGGCCATCCTGCGGTCCAAGCGGGACATCGAGGGGATGTTCGCCGAGCAGTCGGTGCTGCTCGCCATCGGGGACGTGCACCTGCGTGGTCCCTGCGTCCGCTGCCAGGTGAAGTGCAAGGGGAAGCTGCGGCTGGACTCGGAGAAGGGCTCGCTCCTCGGCGGGGAAGTGCGCGCCAGCCGCGGCGTGGAGGCGCAGAACATCGGTTCCCCCGGCGGCGCGCGCACCGTGGTCTCTTTCGGCCAGGACTACCTGGTCAAGGACCAGATCGAGCGGGAAGAGCGCGAGGTGGCGCGCCTGCAGAAGCAGGTCGCGGACCTGGACGCCCGGATGTTCGTGCTGGAAAAGCAGGCCCGGGTGGCGGCCGGGTCGCCGGCGGCCGCCCAGCTGGCCGCGGCCCGCGCGGAAAAGGTCCGGACCATGAAGCTCATCGAGGCGCGAAAGATGCGCCTCATCACGCTCAGGGACCGCTACGACGAGCACGTGCCGTCGGAGGTGGTGGTGCGCGGCACGTTGTACCCGGGCGCCATCGTGGAGAGCCACGGCCGGCGCTTCGAGACCCGCACGGAGAAGAAGATGGTCCGGCTGCGGTTCGACCCGGTGCGGGGCAAGATCGTGGAAAAAGTGTAGGATCCCTGCACAGGAGGCCTGACCACTGATGAACGGCGTGCTGTCCTACATTCCGTATCCCGCCTGGATACGGCCCGAGATCATTCCCGGTCTTCCCATCCGCTGGTACGGACTGATGTACCTGGTGGCCTTTGTCGTCACCTACCTGCTGTTCATGGCCCAGCTGAGGCAGCGGTCCGGCCTTCCCAAGGTGCCGGCCAAGGAACGGGACGCGGCGCTCGACATGTTCTTCTGGGCGATCATCGGCCTGCTGGTCGGCGCCCGCGCCTTCGCGGTCACGGTGTACGACCCCTCGGGGTACTACCTGCAGCACCCCCTGCAGATCATCCTGCCGTTCGCGGTTGTCAACGGCAGGATGCAGCTCACCGGGATCGCCGGCATGTCGTATCACGGCGGCGTGCTGGGAGCCTCCATCGCCATCCTCACCTACCTGAAAGTGAAGAAACTGGACGCCCTGGCCTGGGGCGACATGCTTGTCACGGGGATCCCCCTGGGCTACACCTTCGGGCGGCTGGGCAACTTCATCAACGGCGAGCTGTACGGCCGGATCACCCGGGTGTCCTGGGGCATGATCTTCCCCAACGCGGAAAGCTTCCCGGCCAGCCAGCCGTGGGTGAAGGACTACGCCGCCTCCGTCGGTCTGCCGATCCCGGCGACCGGCGTGGTGAACCTGCCGCGCCATCCCTCGCAGCTGTACGAGGCGTTCTTCGAGGGGCTGGTGCTCTGGCTGGTCCTGTGGTTCATCGTGCGAAAGCGCAGGCCGTACAAGGGATTCTCAATCGCCCTGTACATGATGGGCTACGGGATCATCCGGTTCTTCCTCGAGTACGTGCGCCAGCCGGACAAGGGAATGGGCCCCGGCGGCTACGGCTATCCCATCGTGCTGGTGAAGCTCGACAACTTCTATTCGCAGTTCACCTGGTTCAACTTCACCACCGGCCAGATCCTCAACGTGCTGCTCATCGCGGCCGCCGTCGTCCTGATGCTGCTGTTCTCCTCCTGGTCGCGCCGCACCGCGCCGCTGCCGGACGCCCAACCCCGCCCGACCGGCCGCAAGCTGAGGAAGAAGCTGAAGTAGGTTTCCTCGCGGGAGACCGCGGCACGATCTCCCGCGGTTCTTTGTGGTCTCGTCGCCCTGCCGGGCCCTGGAAAGAGACATGGGGATGCCGTGAGAAGATCGTGCTGCCTCCTCCTGCTCGTTTTCGCGTTGCTGCCCGGCGCAGGAGGCGCCTTCGCGCATCCAGCCGGCACGGGGCCCGTCCTGGAAATGAACACCGACATACTGCGGCTGGATGCGCCATCATCGCGGTTGTTCCTCGCCCTGCAGGACGACCTGGACGCCCTGTTCCGCATCGGGCTGGAGGGGACGGCGGATCTCCTCGGGCTGGACCGCGCCGAAGGGACGGTCGGGCGCGTCGGGCTGCTCGCCGTTTTCGCCGGGGTCAACGCGGTGGCAAGCCGGGCGCTCTCCCTCACGGCGCATGACGCGGCCCACCTGGAGGCCGCTCTCGCCGTCGGAGCCTCGCGCGCCTGGCTGGTCCACAGCAACGATCCCGGCCAGGAGATGAGCATCTGGGAGTTTCTCCTGCAAGCCTTCAATCCGTCGATGGAACCCGGGCTCTACTACTACCCACTGACAACCCAGACCAAGGCGGAGCAGGCACGCGTTGCCGGCGAAGGGTTGAACACGAACCTGGCCATCGCCGCTTCGATCGCCGGGAAGATCGACGAGGGGGAGGGGCACGTGATGGACCTGGCTCCCTACCTCCTCAACAAGCTGTGGGGAATCGGGTACTTCCTGGAGACCGGGCCGACCTCCGACGCCGGCCAGTACGTGAGCCTGCTGAACCAGCAGGGGTTTCCCGCGGTCACGAGGGAAGCGGTCATCGCCCTTCACGCGGGCTCCTGCCTGGTCTCCGGTGGCTTCCTGGGCCTGCTGGCGGGAGCCTACAACTTCACTGTGAATGCGGATGCCGCAGTGAAGCCCCTGGGGCTGAGGGTCGGGGAGGCAGCCGTGTTCTGGCCCGAGGTGACGACCTGGCTCAACCCCGACAGTGTCTCTGTCCTCGTTTCCACGCGCGTCGCCTGGAGCGGGCTTGTCTGGTCGTGGGCAGGAATCGACCTGCCGGTCCTGGGAAGCACCGGCAGCCCCGAGATCACGCTCGGATCTGGATGCAGCGTCGGCATCATGATCTTCAGCGCGGAGATCACCGCGCGCTCGCTGGGCTTTCCGTTCCTGAAAGGCAGCATGGAAGTGCGGGTGGGCGGGAGGTGCTCGATTGGAATCGAAGGATTCTATGGGGAAGGAAACACGATGAGAGAGCTGAGGGAGCACCCCGCCGGTCCCGGCGCGGCCGCGTTCCTGCGTGCCAGACTGTAGCCCCCGCGTGCTCGTGCCGCCGCCCGGCCGTTGCGGTAGCGGGAGATATTCGATACTATTGAGGAAATGGATCGCATCTATCTAGACAACAATGCCACCACCATACTCGATCCACGCGTAAAGGATGCGATGGAGCCGTTCTGGTGCCAGCTGTACGGGAATCCCAACTCGCTGCACACCTTCGGCACCGAGGTGCATCCCTATATGCGCCTCGCCTTCGACCGGCTGTACGCCGGCGTCAATGCGAGAGACAGTGACGACATCATCGTCACCAGCTGCGCGACGGAGTCGAACAATACCGTCCTGCACTCGGTGTGGTACGATCTCATTCGTACGGGCCGCAGGAGCGAGATCGTCACGACGCAGGTCGAGCACCCGGCGGTCAGCAATACCTGCCGATACCTCGAGAGCCTCGGGGCGAAAGTCGTCTATCTTCCCGTGAACTCGGACGGGATCGTGGACGCCGATATCCTGCGCGAGCACATTGACCCCGAGCGCACGGCGCTCGTCTCCATCATGTGGGCCAACAACGAGACGGGCCTCCTGTTCCCGATCCGCGAGCTCGCGTCACTCTGCCGGCAAAAGGGGATTCTCTTTCACACGGATGCCGTGCAGGCCGTCGGCAAGGTGCCGGTGGACGTCCAGGATGCCACCGTGGATTTCCTGAGCTTCAGCGCGCACAAGTTTCACGGGCCCAAGGGCGTGGGCGGCCTGTACGTGCGCCAGGGGGTGACCCTCAATCCCCT